>Ga0315899_10007676_pt1 | contig 11593 bp, 10 predicted proteins | sample LakEriMetagenome_2_FD_203518 | JGI IMG/M metagenome (GOLD analysis project Ga0315899, IMG submission 203518) | Freshwater fungal communities from buoy surface, Lake Erie, Ohio, United States - Buoy 4 MA112 | ecosystem: Environmental > Aquatic > Freshwater > Lake | place: USA: Lake Erie, Ohio... | reverse complement strand
CAACACCCCACCCACCGGCTTCGCCCCGCGCTCCCACTCGTCCCGCACCCGCCCCAAATCCTGAAACCCTCCCATGTCCTGCCTCACCGCAGGCAACCGCGTCGGCACCAACCCGCCTTCCTCCTTCGCAATCTTCGCCGCAGCCACCGGCTGGCTCTCAAACGGCGCCGTCACCTTCGTCCGACACCGCGGACAAATCACCTGCTTCCCTGCCATCCCGCGTGAAATCTTCACCGCCTCGCGGCAGCCCCGACAGGTAAATGCAATCCATGCGTCCGGTTCCATGCGATTCAAATTCCCCAACCCTTGCACCTCTCCACCCCTCTCCGCAATCCACTTTGTCCCCCTCATTCACCCCACCCCCAACCACCCATCACCCACCCTCAGACCGGAAAACGGTGCCTCAAGACGAATCCGAACCGAAATTACGGATCCCGCCCCACCGTGCTGGGCCCCTCGGACACTCTGATCGCCACTTCCGCCGTGCCGACCACTCACCACGCGCCGCATCCGTCAGCTTCGGCACCACCCATCGTGTCAAACTCAGATCACATGGCTTATCATCACTTCCCCAATCGCATAATCATAGCGCAGCCGTAGTCTTGGGACTTGTGTCAGGGACCAGCGCCCAAACCCACTCGCTGAGTTCCTAAACCGCAATTCCAAATTCAAGGTCACCGGTGTTCTCTTCGCGGGCGGGGTGGGGGTAGGGTCAGAAAGCGAATCGGCACGGCCGCACTTGGCACCTAAGTTTCGCCGCATTCCGGCGGCACTGGAAAAATCATCGGCGGTCGGTTAAGGAGCTGCGTGAGGCCACGCCTTGCGGGCGTGCTGGAAAAGCGCCTTGGAACGCTTCAGAATGGCGGATTCGTCCCATTCGGAGTGATTGATGAGATCCCGGTTCAGACTCAGGGCGCTGTACTTGAGAATCTCTTTGCACTTCTTCGCCCACGAACCGTTCGACACGGATGGATTCAATGAAGTCGTCAGCAGCGTGAGGTTCCCAACGGTCTGCAACGCGTGGTTTCGGGCTGAAACAGCCGCATCGTCGCTTGCATCCCAAGGCAGCGGCCAGTGCTTCAACCAGTCCTGCGGCAGCAAATGTTCAATGTTCAGTTTTCCGGTGAACGTCTCCGACTTCGCCGTCCGCATCTCCCTCTCAAGGCATTCAAGCAGAAACTTCACACGCTTCCTCACCAGAATCTTGTAGACCGGGGTCGTCACCCATGCATCCCTAAACTCTTCGTCAGTCGGCCAGCGACTGCTGTCCGCATCAGACTTCAGGAGGAATCTTCTGATCCCCGACTGCAGAGCACTCGCATCCTTGATATGGTCTAGCATCTCCACGAACAGTCGGTTATAACCCCGCGTATTCAGTCCGCATACCATCCGGCGAATCAGAAAGGACTCGATGTCGCGCAGCACAGGATTGAGAATTTTTGGCTGGTCTTGGAAGCGGGTGAACAACTCCAATGCCACTGGCATTATCGAGGTCACATCCAGCACTTCCGCCGCCCGGAAGAATCGCCCGGCAGGGGTGGCCGGATCCTGAGACTCGAAGGTTCCATATATCTCCGCGGAGTCATGCAGTTTGCGTAGGTAGGACTCCGCTGACTCCCCCGACTTGACGATGTGATCACGGCATGTGGCATAGACGTGGGTCACAGGCACTTCGCCCCGTGTCTGCACCGTCAGGAAAGCCTGCAGAAAGAGGTCGATTCGGGCACGCTGTGCATGACCTCGTCCAACCTGCTTGCGCCACCAATCGTCCCACTCGTCAAACGGCTGCCAATACTTGCCATAAAGGGATTCAAGGTCCTTGCCCTCCACTCTCGCCCGGTGAAAAATGAAGTTCTTCACCAGATCCGTCGGCAGCAGCGGGGTGCCTCGCGCATTGAGGGTCTCGAAAATCAACTGCGCATCATCCTCGTCCTCGAGATCAATGACCACAAAACGCATGTGATCCCTTACAGCGTTGAGCAACTCGCTGACCCGTTTCTCCATGCCGCCCCGCGTCGGGTCGATCCATTCACGAATAACCCCGCAGAAGAACTGATAACCCTGCACGATTGGTTTTTCCGCGAGGTCGGGCCGACCTTCCAGCATGGCCTCCACTGCGGCTTCGGTTCCCGCATCCATCACAAGGCGGAATGCCTCCTGATCCACCGTCGTCGGCCACACTTTGTATAGCGACTCGCCATTGTCCGCCATCGGATCGTCGATGCGAGTCATCTTGGCAAGGGCCTTGCGCGGATTCTCGGCCCCGATCTCCGTGCAAAGGTCGTGGAATGCCTCCAGCACCAACTGCGCAGTAGTCAGGCGCTGCTGACCATCGATAACAAGCCGCGTCTCCACATCCCCCGCCCCAGTGGAAACCTGTTCAAGGACGATCGCTCCGAGAAAGTGAGGGCGGCGGAACCGACCCTGAACGAGATCATCGGCAATCGCACGTATATCTTCCCAAAACGGTTCCCACTGGTCCTTCTGGTTCCAAACATACGGGCGTTGGAACAGCGGCACAAGAAGCCGGATGTCCTTCTGTAACAGGTCGCGGAAGCGAAGGGTATCGGTTTTCATTTGGAAATTGCTCGGTCACCTCTCATTCGGAAGTTTTCTCGACGTCGGCCCTGAGTAAAGCGGATCCGCGCCAGATCACCGTCATGGACGCGCACCTCAAATTTGTAGGGATGCAGATCGACATAGCAGAGTCTCGCATGGGGATATTTCTTGGACAGAACCGGTGCCAGCTTCTCGACATCGTCGACGGAACAACGAAAACCGAAAACGACCTCCGTGACTGCCTCCGGCTGAAAAGCCGCTATGTCTTGTCCTTGACTGCCTCGAATCATGTCACGACCCGGGACCGACACATCGTAGAGAAAGCGGATCTCCCGTTCGTACTTCCAAGCATCGTCTTTATGACTGAGCAATGTCTCAAGGCTTTCCTGACACCTCGCGCTCTGGTCCGCCTCTTGAATCAGCATCCCACTCACCGTCCGAGCATACCCATCAGGAGGGGATTCGATGACTTTAAACCCAGCATGTTGGTAATACTCTATCGGCAGCTTCAGTTCCTCCCTATCACCACAGTAATCGACACGAATGCCCCCCGGCTTTTGCCCGAGCGGGAAGTCCCCCTTCGCGACATCAAACCCAAGTGCAATCCCCTTGTGTGCATCCCCATAGTGGGACCACAAGAGCGTCGCCTCGCACGTTTCACTGAAGCAAAGCACACGATATTGCCTGTAGAGACTCTCGAAAAACGGGTCGTGATAGATTTCCGCCAAGCGAATAAAGCCTTCAACCGGGATATTCTCTTCACCTCCACCGGGAACGAGATCGCCGGACGACACGCCAAAGCTTCGGTAGAACCTCTTCCGGCTAGTCACCATCTCGTTCTTTCGGTCCTCGTCAAAGGCAGGGAGAACTTCGAAGGGATCATTGAAATCGAGGGGGCTTTTCGTCCAGAGGCTTCCGCCTTCCAAGATCGACAGCGCACCGGCAACGCTCGAGAATTTGTACAGTGGTGATATCGGAGTCATTATGGACCAAAGGATTCTCCAAGTTCACCAAAACGGGACGAAGGAGGCATTTTTTAAAGAGCCAGCAGGAAAACCCGCACAGGAAGCGTGGCGAGTCAATTTCTCACGAGGCAAGACGCGACAATGGCTACGGTTGGCAACTCCAAATGCCGTACCACGAAGCCTATTGGAAAATGCCCTCCCGCGCCTAGGGTACCTCATCGCCCGCACCCGGCGAAGCCGATCCTCCAAGGCCCCCAAAACCGGAGCGCCCCGCCGGCACTCCATCTGGCTCTCAGGCATGTTCATGATAACCGCTGCAAGATCTGAATCGCGGAGGGCCCTACCCCCGTCCAGATCGAGCAACTCAAGTACAGTCGGGTGTTTGGGGGCTTCCTTCCGCTTTATCACTTCATAGCCTGGTTCCTCCGTCGCCACCAAAACCCGAAACGGATCACAAACTTCGTGATGCATGGAAGCTTTCCCGAACTTCCCGCCCACCCGGCGGACATAACCCCAAGGCTCATCCCCTCGGCCGCCAACGTTTTGGCCGATTGTCGGATCCCGGTAGCGGAATGGCTGAAAAAGCATGGGCGACCATCAGTGTTCGGTCCGTGAAGATCCGCAACCGTAACAGAACGCCATTCGCGCGGATTGCCCCCTCTGAGTTCCCCGTGCCGTTGCCTGTCCTGTGCCCGTCGTCGCCAACCCCCTCCATAATCCTTCGGTCCATCAGCCACCACTCCATCACCGTGTACCTGATTTCCGCTCCTGCAAGGTCGCCGCAGGGGTACTCCACAATCGGTGCCCCAATCACACAGATTGCCGCCTCTGCGGGACCACCAGCGCACTTCCCGCCGAATGCCTGCCGCGGAACGCCTCCGTCAACCGATCGCGGAAAACTCACCACCCGCCCATCAGATATTCGGATCGGACCTGATGAAGCCATTGCTCGGTAAACCATTCCCTGATCGAGGGCTTCTGCCCACAGTCTCTCGCCAGCTTCTCCAGTGAAACCAATTTCGCAGAAATGCCAAGCGCGCAAGCCGTCCTCACAGCAGCTCTGTCCGCAGTCGTTAGCACCCAGACATCCGAAGTCTTCAGACCGGCCACATGCGCCAGCAAATCCCGCTCGCCCTTGTCCAATGTCATCAGGCCGGGTGCTGTGACGGCCGCACTCAAAACTTCCGCCTGATTCACCTCAGAAACCTTCACATGCGCCCCCAGCAGCGCTTCATCAACTTTGACGTAAGCCTTCTTGCCATGGGGAACGTGCAGCGTCTCCCTTCGGACTTCCTCGACCGTTCGGACGTCGTAATGATTCAGGATCGCCTTCAAACATCGGCTCCGCTCCGCCTCAATGATCGCGTTGGTATCAACATAGACAATCCGCTTCGGTTTGGCCATCGCGTGCTGGGTCAGATTCCAATCGATACCCTGATTCCATGCGCCTCGCAATGCTCCCTGAATTCCTCGAGGTCCATCCCGAGAATGGCCAGCATGCGGCGCAGAGAAACCTCGCCTTGTTCAATTCCCCAGACCACCCGCTCCAGATACCTTCGGGAAAACCATGCAGGCTTCGTCACCTTGTCCGGAGCACTCACCTTCCCGAGTAGGCTCTCCTGTTCCTTCTTCTGCCAGTATCCAAGCGCCACCATCCTCCAGAAGAGCGCTGGAACCGAAACTCGGAAATGCCTCGCCGTTGCCTCCATCCATTCCCCTTCGCTCATGCCCTCTGGCCGCGCCCCCCATCTCTGTCCCAGCCGCTCCGCCGGCATCAGCAGCGCCCCGGCAAAATTGTCCGCCAGTTGTTCGGTGCGCTTGGCCTTCGTTCCGCTCGGGTTCTCCCGGTCCACCCGCTCGGGTGGCAGTGACTCCCACGTCAGAACATGAAACAGTTCATGAGCAAGGTCGAACGATCGCCGTCCCGCCGGATCATTCCTGCTGGTTAGAATCGCATCACCGCTCGCCAGCTGAACCGCCGCACCAGACACCCCATCAGGTGTGTCCACGGCAAGCACCAGAATCTTCAGCTCGTCCTCCATAGCCGCCTCAAGCCGCTCCGCTGGAACAGGCCCTAACTCTAGGTCCCTCGCCACTTGCTCTCCAGCCTCCTGCGCCTCCTCATAAGTGCTCTTCTCGTTCAGCGCCAGCCGCGACCGGAGAACACCAGGCGTCTCGCCCCGCTTCGTCCCGAGGTAACGCCACAATGCCAGCCAGCCTCCCACGCGTTGTTCGAAATCGTCCACCGCCACGTCCGATGTCCCGCACGCCCGGTACGAAAACCCCGCTTCCCCCACCAGCCGAAACGGATCCGTGAAATACTCCATGTCCTTGCCCGTCGCTCCCATCAGCGAAACCAGTTCCTCCACTCCCACCCGCCGCTGCCCAGCCTCAATCGCAGCAAGCGTCTGCCGGTCCTTGAACCCCATGCGCCTCGCAAGTTCCTCCTGCGTCAACCCAGCTTCCCCACGCGCCGCCACAATCCGTCGGTTCAGGTACGGAAGGCTGAGCGGTCGGTCAGGCTGGTTCATACCCACATCGCTAATCTTGCAATTCAAGAAACGCAAGAATTTCTTCCCTCCTCGCAATTCCCATTCAAATCCTCTCTCCTCCCGCAACGCACCGCTGCTTCACGACGCACTTTCAACACCCCAGCATCCGCATCATCAGCCCGCTTCCCGCCCAAAACCCCACAGCACAGCAGTACTCTCCCAGACCAGTTTCGCTCCTCGAGCCCCTCTCATTCTCCCACCCCCACCATTCACCACCTGCCTTCAGGCTTAAAAATGGTGGCTCGAGACGGATTCGAACCGCCGACACGAGGATCTTCAATCCACTGCTCTACCAACTGAGCTATCGAGCCATTTTCACCCACCCTCAAACTCTCGTTTGCTGCGGGAGCCCGGGAATTAGCGAGATCCCCAGCCTGAGCAAGCGGTTTTTTCCGCGCCCCTCATTATTTTCCAGAACCCCACTCCCCCCAATCTCCCTCAAAAATCATCAGTGGCACAGGCCTCCAGCGGCGCTTATCTCTCCACAAGGCAATTCCCCTGCCTCCCCTTCCTCATGAAATGGTCGCTGCGCCTCGGGCGCTTCCTCGGCATCGACGTCTTCCTCCACGTCACCTTCCTCATCCTCGTCGCCATCGTCTGGTACACCACCAGACAGGACGGTCTCGGCAAGGTCCTCTTCATGCTCTGCATGTTCACCTGCGTCGTCCTCCACGAATACGGCCACGCCCTCATGGCCCGCCGCTTCGGCGTCGCCACCCGCGACATCACCCTCCTCCCCATCGGCGGGGTCGCCAGGCTCGAACGCATGCCCGCCGAACCATGGCAGGAACTCCTCGTCGCCGTCGCAGGCCCAGCCGTCAATGTCGTCATCGCCGCCGCACTCTGGACGCTCTCCGCGATCCTCAAAATCGACCCGTTCCTCAAGATCGACCGGCTCCTCCAAGGCGAAGGCCACTTCCTCGTCTCCCTCATCTGGTGGAACCTCACCATGGTCGTCTTCAATATGCTCCCAGCCTTCCCCATGGACGGCGGCCGCGTCCTCCGCGCCCTCCTCGCCATGAAGCTCCCCTACGACCGCGCCACCCGCGCCGCCGCCATCGTCGGGAAATGCATGGCCGTCCTCTTCGCCTATTACGCCCTCTTCCACGTCGGCAACCCCATCCTCGTCCTCATCGCCTTCTTCGTCTGGACCGGTGCCACCGACGAAACCATCGCCGCTGAACAACGTACGCTCCTCGCCGGCGCCCGCGCCAGCGACGCCATGCTCAGCGAATTCCGCTTCATCTCCCCCGACGACGAAATCCGCTCGGTCGCCCACATCGTCCTCAATAGCTGGCAAACCGACTTCCCCGTCGTCGAAAATGACGTCGTCATCGGTCTCCTCACCCGCCAGGATGTCTCCCGCGGCCTCACCGCAGGCCCGGACCTCCCCGTCCGCCAGTTCATGTCCTCCGAGGTCATCTCCTGTCTCCGCGACGAACCCCTCGAAGCCGTCCTCGACCGCATCCGCGAAGCCGATCTCCCGCTCATCCCAGTCCTCGACGACAACCGTCTCATCGGTCTCGTCACCCCTGGCAATACCATGGAATTCATCGCCTTCCGCCGCGCCATCGCCGCTCGCCTGGCCTGACATCTCCCCCCACCATGAACCAGGTCAAAGACACCGAGCGTGCCTCCGTCCGCATCGGCTACGACGGCAAGGTCCACAAGGTCTTCCGCGGCCACCTCGCCCGCGAGCGCTTCGACAACGAGGTCCGCATCCTCCAGCTCCTCGAAGCCCGCGGCTGCTCGTTCGTCCCCCGTCTCCTCGAATCCTTCCCCGACGATCTCAAAATCATCACCTCCAACTGCGGCGCACGCGTCGACCACCTCAACGAGGACCGCATGAAAGAACTCTTCGCAGAACTCGAAGCCTTCGGCGTCCGTCACGACGACCAGTTCCTCCGCAACGTCACCTACCGCCACAGCGACGGCAGATTCTGCCTCATCGACTTCGAATTCGCCACCGCCCTCGACGACCCGCCCGCTCCCGCCACCGACCCAGCCCCATGAACCCGCCCGCCCCTCCCCCGCAGGGCGTCGCATGGTCCGGTCTCACCGACCGCGGCCGCATCCGCCCTAACAACGAAGACTCCTTCCTCGCCCTCACCTTCGACGCCGAAGGGGTCCGCTTCCTCGGCAAAAACGGCTCTGGCTCCACCACCGACGCCGACTTCGTCTTCGCCGTCAGCGACGGCATGGGCGGCGCCAACAGCGGCGAATTCGCCAGCCGTATCGCCATCGACAAAATCACCCGTCTCCTCCCCCGCAGCTTCCAGCACCGCGCCCTCGGCCTCCCCTCCGGCTTCTCCGATATCCTCGAAGCCCTCGTCTCCGCCATCCATCACGAAATGTCCAGTCTCGGCCGCATCTACGAGGAATGCCACGGCATGGGCGCAACCCTGACACTCGGCTGGTTCGTCCCAGGCTGGCTCTACTACGCCCACATCGGCGACAGCCGTCTCTACCACCTCCCCGCCTCCGGCCAACTCCGCCAGATCACCACCGACGACTCCCACGTCGGCTGGCTCCGCCACTCCGGCAAAATCAACGAACGCGAGGCTCGCTCCCACCCGCGCAAGAACGTCCTCAGCAAAGCCCTCGGCGCTGGCCACCAGTTCACCGAACCCCAGATCGGTGCCATCGGCTGCGACCCCGGCGACCGCTTCCTCTTCTGCACCGATGGGGTCACCGACGGGCTCTGGGACCGCGGCATCTCCGAAGCCCTCCTCGATCCCCCGCCCCAATTCGCCGACCTCTCCCCCGCCGCCCGCGTCGTCCAAATGGCCGTCTCCGAAAGCGGTCGCGACAACACCACCGCCGTCGTCGTCGAAATCACCAACTGATCGCCCACCCCGCACCACCGGGCTTGCCACACCCCGCCCGCACCCGGTACTTTCCTCCCCCATGCCGCCCCTCCCCCGTTCCCTGCCTCTCCTGCTCGCGTCCTGCCTGCCGTGCACCGCAGACCCTTCTTCCAGCCTAACGATCCGCTGGGAACCAGGCACGCGCCACCACCAGCGCTTCGAAATCCGCCAGAACGGGCTCCTCCCCTCCAAAGAAGGCCCGCGCTCCCAGCACGCCGAAATCACCGCCGACCAATCCGTCACCATCCGCCCACACCCGAAACAAGGCTGGACCTTCGTCGGCGTCACATGGGGCGAATTCAAACTCTCCGGAGCCAACGGCCCTGACAAATTCGCCTACGACTCCCGCAAACCAGCCTCCGGTCCTGACAAGGGCGTCACCGATGTCGGCGACACGGTCCGCGCCTATCTCGGCCGCGAATTCCTCTTCGAACGCGATGACACCGGCCGTCTCGCCGCCACCCCGGCCTTCGACACCCTCCTCGCAGACATCGTCAAACAGGTCCCCGACGCCGCCGCCCCAGTCAAAGCCTTCTTCAGCAAGGCCAATGTCACCCAGCTCCTCAAACTCGGCACCATCCCCGCCACCCCCACCCAGCCAGTCTCCCAAGGCGCCGTCTGGCCCTTCGAATCCAAATTCTCCATCCCCGTCGTCGGCGACCTCGCCTTGTCAGGCTCCTGCTCCCACAACGGCACCACCAAACGCGCCGGCGCCACCTGCACCGAAATCCCCATCACCGGCCGTCTCCGCCTCCACTCCAGCACCGCCATCTCCCTCATGGGCCTCAAATCCGCCAGCGGCTCCATCTCCGGCTCAGTCTGGTTCGACGAATCCATCGGCTGGGCCCGCGAATCCGTCACCACATGGACCGTCACCGCCACCCTCGGCGGCATCGCTTCCGCCGCCGACGGCTCCTCCCAAAGCGTCCCGCTCCGCCAGACCACCCGTCTCACTCTCCTCAAATCCGAACGGCTGCCCTGAGCCCAATTCAGCTCACCCCACCTCCGCCTTCCCCTCGTTCTCATCCAGAAACGCCGTCCGGCACAGCTCCGCATACAACCCGCCCTGCGCCAGCAGCTCGGCATGCGTCCCCTGCTCCACCACTTCCCCGAGGTTCATCACATAAATCCGGTCCGCATGCCGCACCGTCGACAACCGGTGCGCAATCACAAATGACGTCCGGTTCACCATCAAACGCTCCAGCGCCTCCTGAATCAGCCGCTCGGTCTCCGTATCCACACTAGCCGTCGCCTCGTCCAATAGCAGAATCGGCGGGTTCTTCAACAGCGCCCGCGCAATCGACAACCGCTGCTTCTCACCCACACTCAACCGCACGCCGCGCTCCCCAACCTGCGTGTCCAATCCCTCCGGCAATCGATCCACAAACCCGCGCGCATTCGCCGCCTCCAGCACGCGCCACAATTCCTCATCGCCCGCATCCCGCCGCGCAATCACCAGATTGTCCCGCACGGTCCCGTTGAACAGAAAACTCTCCTGCGTCACATACCCTATCGCTTCCCGCAGGCTCGGCTTCGAAACCCCCCTCAGGCTCTGCCCGTCAATCCGGATATCTCCCCCGTCCCACTCGTAAAACCGCGTCAGCAGGTTGATGATCGTCGACTTCCCAGCCCCCGTCGGCCCCACCAATGCCACCACCTGTCCAGGCCGCGCCTCAAGGCTCACGCCCTTCAGCGTCGCCTGCTTCCCGCCATACGCAAACGTCACCGCGTCAAACTCCACATGCCCAGCCGTCAATCGCAGCGGCTCCCCGCTATCCGCATTCCGCTCCGGCTCCGCATCCAGAATATCAAAGACCCGGTCCGCCGCCGCCCGACCCGCCTGCAGGATCTGATTCAATTGATGCAGCGCCCCGATCGGCTCATACAGAAACGGCATCAGAAACAGAAACCCGCCCGTGAAATCCCCTAGCGACAAGCTCCCCTCCAGCACGCGCTTCCCGCCGAAATACAACACCAGCACGGTCCCCGTCGCCCCCACAAAATTCATCGTCGGACGATACAACGACCACGCCCGCATCACCCTCAAGGTCGCCACCCGCAAACGATCGCTGAACGCATTGAACCGCCCATGCTCCGCCTCCTCCATCCCATACGCCTTGATCTGCCGGATCCCGCTGATGTTGTCATGCAGCATGCTGTTCATCTCGCTCGTCGCCTTCCTCACATGCTTGTACCGGCCCCGCGCCGTCAGGGTGTAATTCAATGCCCCCATCGCCAGAAACGGCACCGGAATCAGCGCCACCGCCGCCAGCATCGGGTCCTTCCAGAACATCGCCCCGCTCACTACCACAATCTGCAGCACCGCCACCAATCCCTGCTCTACCCCATCCACCAGCACCCGCTCCATGCTCGTCACATCCTCCGCCACCGTCGTCATCAGATCCCCAGTCGGCTTCTGATCAAACCACGGCAGCGGCAATTGCTGCAATCTCCGGTACAAATCACTCCGAATGTCAAAAATCACATGCTGCTCCAGCGTGTTGTTGCACCGGATCCGCATCGCATTGAATAAATCCCTCCCGAAATACGCCGCCGCCGCCAGCAACACCCATGGCATCAGCAACTCCCGCCGCCCTTCCCTGATCACTTCATCAATGATCACACTCACCGCCCGCGGCGGCACCAGCAC
>Ga0315899_10007675_pt1 | contig 11594 bp, 8 predicted proteins | sample LakEriMetagenome_2_FD_203518 | JGI IMG/M metagenome (GOLD analysis project Ga0315899, IMG submission 203518) | Freshwater fungal communities from buoy surface, Lake Erie, Ohio, United States - Buoy 4 MA112 | ecosystem: Environmental > Aquatic > Freshwater > Lake | place: USA: Lake Erie, Ohio... | reverse complement strand
CCCTGAGAACACGTTATACTCAGTGAAGCGGTTTATCGGCCGTCGCGTCGATGAGGTAAATGAAGAATCCAAAGAGGTGAGCTATACCGTTGAGAAGGCTGGCTCCAATGTGAAGTTGAAGGCGCCGGTGCTTAACAAGCAGTTCGCCCCTGAGGAAATTTCCGCAGAGGTTCTGCGGAAATTGGCTGAAGATGCCGGTAAGTATCTCGGTGAGCCTGTCACCCAGGCCGTGATCACCGTGCCTGCCTACTTCAATGATTCTCAGCGTCAGGCCACCAAGGATGCCGGAAAGATTGCCGGTCTGGAGGTGTTGCGCATCATCAACGAGCCCACCGCCGCGGCGCTGGCCTATGGCCTGGATAAGAAGAGCAATGAGCGCATTCTTGTCTTTGACCTTGGCGGCGGCACGTTTGACGTCTCCGTTTTGGAGGTGGGGGATGGCGTGTTTGAAGTGCTCTCCACCAGTGGCGACACCCACTTGGGCGGTGACGACTTCGACAAGGTGATCGTGGATCACCTGGCCGACACCTTCAAAGCCAACGAAGGCATCGACCTGCGCACCGACAAACAGGCCCTGCAGCGCCTCACCGAGGCGGCGGAGAAGGCCAAGATTGAGCTCTCCAGCGCTACCCAGAGCGAAATCAACCTCCCCTTCATCACCGCCACCCCCGAAGGGCCCAAGCACCTCGACCTCACCCTCACCCGGGCGAAATTCGAGGAGCTAGCTTCCAGGCTGATCGACCGCTGCCGGGTGCCGGTGGAGCAGGCCCTCAAGGACGCCAAGCTCTCCTCCTCCGAGCTCGACGAGATCGTGATGGTGGGGGGGTCCACCCGCATCCCCGCAGTGCTTGAGCTGGTCAAGCGCATCACCGGCAAGGACCCCAACCAGACCGTGAACCCCGATGAGGTGGTGGCTGTCGGTGCCGCGATTCAGGGCGGTGTGTTGGCAGGTGACGTCAAGGACATCCTGCTGCTGGACGTCACCCCCCTCTCCCTTGGGGTGGAGACCCTCGGTGGCGTGATGACCAAGATGATCAGCCGCAACACCACCATCCCCACCAAGAAAACCGAGGTGTACTCCACCGCGGTGGATGGCCAAACCAATGTGGAAATCCACGTGCTGCAGGGCGAGCGCGAAATGGCCAGCGACAACAAATCGCTCGGTACCTTCCGGCTCGATGGGATCCCCCCGGCTCCCCGTGGCGTTCCTCAGATCGAGGTCACCTTCGACATTGATGCCAACGGCATCCTGAGCGTCACCGCCAAAGACAAGGGCAGCGGCAAGGAGCAAAGCATCTCCATCACTGGTGCTTCCACCCTTAGTGAGAACGAGGTGGAGCGCATGGTGAAGGATGCCGAGTCGAATGCCGCGGCCGACAAGGAGAAGCGCGAGAAGATCGACCTGAAGAATCAGGCGGAAACCCTGATCTACCAGGCCGAAAAGCAGCTCAGCGAACTCGGCGACAAGGTGGGTGCGGAGGACAAGGCCAAGGTGGAGCAGTTCAGTGCCCAGCTCAAGGAGGCCGTCGCCAACGACGACACCGCCACCATCAAGAGCGTGCTGGAGCAGCTTCAGCAAGCCCTCTACTCCGCAGGCGCCGCCGTGTATCAAAACGCCGGTGCCTCGGAAGCCGCCCCCAGCGGCAACGGATCCAGCGGCAATGGTGCCAGCGGCGGCTCTTCAGCCGATGATGTGATCGATGCGGAATTCACGGAGAGCAAGTAGTCCCTCCGGGGGGCATCAATCTCCAGCTCCTTTTGCAGGCCTCCCGTCCACCGGACGGGAGGCCTTTTTGTCGGACGTCAGGATTCGGGACGCCGGGCTCAGCGGTTCTGGCCCGCTTCCACCTGCTCTGCCACCCATTGGGCTGTGGCAGGGGCGAGCAACACCCCATTGCGGTAGTGCCCAGTGGCCAGGAGCAGCCCCGGAGCCAGCTGCTCCAGCAGGGGAGCGGGGCGGCCGGCGGGCCGCCCCCGCAGCCCCTGCCATCGCCTCAGCTCCCTGGCCTCTCCGAGCCATGTTGGTGCGCTCCCGCCAAGGGTGCGAAGGGCCGCTAAGGCTTGAGGGTCGCTTTGGCGGCCTGGCTCCAAGGTGGCCCCGAGCCAGAAGCGTCGGCCGCCGGGCAGGTCGGGTCGGGGCACCAGGTTCATGCCTTGCCATACCAAGGCCCCAGGCCAATTCCAGCCCCCTGCCGCTACGGGGGGAGTGAGCTCCAGCTCCAAGGCCTGCCCGAGCACGGGCTCCAGCTGTCGCCTTTCGACCCCGGCGCGCTGCTCTTGCAGGGGATTGAGCAGGGTTTCGCTGTTGACCCCGGCGGAGAGCACGAGCCACTCGGCCTCCAGCCGCATGCCGGAAGCCAACACCACTCGCCACCCGCCGCCCCTGGCAACGCGGCGCTCCAGGGTGGCCACGCGCTCCGTGCGCGTAGTGAGGCCACGGGCGGTGCCATCGCTGTGGAGGGCGTCCATCGCTTGGCGTGGATCCAGCTGGCCATCCATTGGGGAGTGCAGGGCACCGGAGGCCGGACCGGGCGGAGCGGGCGTGAGGGCAGCCAGCCGCTCAGGCAGCCACCACTCCAGGTCGATGCCTTGCTGGTGGCGTTTGGCTTGCAGCCAACGCAGCCGCTGTGCTTCCTCCCCATCAGTAGCCACCAGCAGGAGCCCTTCCCGCCAGGCGATGGGCCGTCCTCGGCCGGCCAGCTCCTGGCGCCACGCTTGCCAGAGAGTGAGGCTTTGTTGTCGGAGCCTCCACGCCCGCCCGCTGGTGCGGTGGAAGACATGGCCCATCAAGACCCCAAGGGCAGCCAGACTGCCCGCCTCTGCATCGGCGGCATCCACGAGCAACACCTGATGGCCGCGTCGCTGCAGCCACCACGCACAAGACAAGCCAACCAGCCCAGCCCCCACCACAATCACGGTGCTGGAAGGCTTGCCTTCATTCACACCTGCTTGAGGGCTTCCTGCACTTGCTGGGGCAGGATCTGGGCATAGAGCCCGAAGCTGCTGGCCACCTTGATATACCCCTTGCGCAGGGCGTCACCATCTTGAAGGCGAGCGGCTTCATCGAGATCCGCCAGGGCCGCCTTGAGGTTGTTGGCGAGCTTGTTGGCTTCCGCTTGCTCAGAGGGGAGCAGCCGCTTGTTGATGTAGAGCATTTGCCGCCCCACCTCCTGCATTGGGCCGTGGATCAGGTTGCGCGTGAAGGTCCAGTCGCGCTTGTTCACCAGGGAGGCCAGGTCGGGGAGCCGGTCGCGGGCGGCCAGGAAACCCTCGGCTTGGCGAGTGATTGCGGCAATGTCATCGGGGCTCAGCACGGCCGCCTTGCTCCGCCCGCCATCGCAGGCTGCCAATGACACACTCAGCACGACCGCGATCGCTAGGGCCATCAGGCTGCGAAGAAAGCGCTGCAGGCCCGTGAGGGGGGGCTGGGAGGGGCTGGCGACGGCCATGGGCGGCACGGATGCTGGCAGTGGCGACTGTACCCAGACCCACGCTGATGTCAGGCCGGCCCGGTGAAGGCTGTAACCGCTTGCCACAGCCACAGCCACAGCTGCGCCCCGCCCCAGTGGCGATGGCGCCGAAACTCCCGACACCACCAAAAGCTGCTAAAACGGAGTGACTATGAGTTAGGTGCTTCCGATGCGCATCGCCACCCTCCCTTTGGCCTCGATTCGCCGGCCGCTGCAGCGCAGCCTCGATGAAGCCAAGGTTTGCGCGTTGATGGAGTCGATCGCCAGCGAGGGCCAGAAGGAGCCCATCGATGTGCTCGAGTTTGAGGGCCAGCTCTGGGGATTCAACGGCTGCCACAGGGTTGCGGCCCACGAGCGCCTGGGCTTGACCACCATTCAGGCCAGGGTGCGCCGGGCCACCGCCGACACCCTGGGGCTGCATTTGCGCTGAAACCAGATAGGTTGTTGAGGGTTGTGTCGCCCAGTCCATGCGATCGCCCACGGCCATCCTCCAGGTGATCTGCCCCGATCGCCCCGGCCTGGTGAGCGAACTCTCCGGCTGGGTGGCGATGAACGGTGGCAACATTCACCATGCCGACCATCACACCGATGCGGGCGCGGGGCTCTTCTTGAGCCGCATCGAATGGGGATTGGATGGCTTTGGCCTGCCGCGGGAAGCCATGGCCCCTGCGGTGCAGGCCCTGGCACGGCGTCTGGGTGGGGAGGGCCAACTGCACTTCTCCGATGCAATCCCGCGGGTGGCGATCTTTGTGAGCCGCCAAGACCATGTGTTGCTCGATCTTCTCTGGCGCACCCGCTCCGGCGAACTGCCGATGACCGTGCCCCTGGTGATCAGCAACCATGTCGACTTGCGGCCGATCGCCGAAGACTTCGGGGCCCATTTCGCCGTTTTGCCCATCTCCAACGCCAACCGGGCGGAGGCCGAGGAGGCTCAGCTGGCCTTGCTGGCCGAGCATCGGATCGCCCTTGTGGTGTTAGCGAAATACATGCAGGTGCTCAGCCCGGGCTTTCTGAAGCGTTTTGAAGCAGTGATCAACATCCATCATTCGTTTCTGCCGGCCTTTCAGGGGGCCCAGCCCTATCACCGTGCCTGGGAGCGGGGAGTGAAGCTGATTGGCGCCACGGCGCACTACGTCACCGAGGAGCTGGACGCGGGCCCGATCATCCAGCAGGTGACGATGCCGGTGAGCCACCGCGATGAGGTGGAGGATCTCGTGCGGATCGGCCGCGATGCCGAGCGTCTGGCCATGGCTCGCGCTCTGCGGCTGGTGCTCCGACGGCAGGTGATGGTCTACGGCGGGCGCACTGCTGTGTTTGATTGATGGCTTCACAGGGGCAGGGATGCCGCTTCGATTGATCCCTCGGGGTGTCCAGGAGCGTCTGGCCCAGGATCGACCCGCAGGTGCTAGCGCCACGGGCTGGGCCTGTTTCCAGCTGGGTCTGTTGCTGCTGGCCAGCAGTGCCCTGTTGGGTGGGTTGGCTCTCCTGGTGGCCCTGATCCTGGGCAGCCGAGGTCGGGAGCGGCCCCTCGCCGATCCAGCCAATTGGACCCTGCTCCTGGCGGCTCTGCTGATGGGAGTTGGCGCCGTCGGTGCCGCCAGTGGCTGGCTGGCCTGGGTGGGTCTGGCGAACTGGTTGCCTTTTTTCTGGGCGTTTTGGGGGTTCCAGCCCTATTTGATGACCCCCGCAGCTCGGCGTCGAGTGGGCTGCATGCTCGTGGCAGGCACGGTGCCCGTGGTGGTGACCGGTCTCGGCCAGCTCTGGCTGGGCTGGAGCGGGCCCCTGCAGGCCCTGGGCGGCGCGATCATTTGGCACATCAAGGCGGGCGGCAACCCAGAGGGTCGGCTGGCTGGCCTCTTCGACTACGCCAACATTGCTGGCAGTTGGTTGGCCCTGGCCTGGCCGTTCACGCTGGCGGCTTTGGCGCAACCGGGTCTTCGTCGCCCTGCGCGCCTCGTCACCCTGGCCCTGGCCTCAGCGGTAGTGACAGCGGTGCTCCTCACCGATTCCCGCAATGCCTGGGGAGCCTTGGTGTTGGCCCTGCCCCTCGTGCTCGGGGCGGCCAGCTGGATTTGGCTTCTTCCTGTGCTGGCGGTGGCTCTGGCGATTGTCACGGCTGCCACTCTGCCGGGGGTGCCCGATGCGCTGCAGCATGTTGCCCGCCAGCTGGTGCCCGAAGCGATCTGGGGGCGGCTGAGCGATTTGGAATACAGCGGGCACAGGCCACTGGCGATCACCCGATTGGCCCAGTGGCGCACGGCCCTGGGCCTGATTGCTGAACGGCCCTGGCTGGGCTGGGGCGCCGCAGCATTCAGCTTGATCTACCCGAAGCTCACCCGGCACTGGCACGGCCACCCCCATAACTTGCCGATTGATCTGGCCTTCAGCCATGGATTGCCCGTCGCCCTATTGGTGGTGGGACTCGTGCTTGTGCTTCTCCTGCGCAGCGCTCAGCGGGGAATGCTCAGCAGCTCTCTCTTTGATCGGGCCTGGTGGACTTCGGCATTGGTGCTCATCGCCCTACACGCCTCTGACATCCCGATGTACGACAGCCGCATCAATGTCGCCGGGTGGGTGTTGCTCGCTGGCCTGCGCAGCTTCCTTCGTCCCTAGGGCCTCCTGGTGATGACGCCAGAGGGTGGTCTTGGGCAGGCCGCTGGACAGGTGCTCCCAAGGCAACACCTGGTCAGCAGACCAGGAGGCCTGCACCAGCTCAGCCCAGGGCGGCGGAGGGGGCAGGGGGATCGGAGCGCTCTCCACCTCCTGGGACAGCACGGCCCGATAGGCCCGCTTCCAGGCGCCAAGGCTGTCCTGCTGTCCTCGCACGGCCATGAGCACGGGGGCCAGGCGCCGGTCGCCGCGGGACAGGAGCGCCTGAATCACGCTCCAGCCAAAACTTTCCGGCCGCAACTCGATTCCCTTCGGCTTGAGGCGCCTGGCCAGCCGTTGCAATCGTTTGTCGGCCTCCGGCCGCAAGCCTTCCCACTGGAAGGGCGTGTGGGCCTTGGGAACGAAAGTGCTCACCCCCAAGGTGAGGCGCAGGCCTGGCGTCGCCTGTTTGAGCGCGAGCAACAGATCGGCTGTGGCCTCCACATCTTCCTCCTCCTCGCTGGGCAGTCCCACCATGCCGTAAAGCTTCAAGCCGCTCAGGCCCCCGTCTTTGGCCACTTGGGCGGCGGTGAAGATCTCCTGCCGGTCCAACTTCTTGTTGACCACGCTGCGCAGGCGATCACTGCCGCTTTCGATGGCGACGGTGAGGGAGCGGCAGCCGCGGTTGGCCAGGATGCGGCTCAATGGGGGGGTGACGGTGGCAGCCCGCACCGAACTGACGCTGACGCGCACATCAGCGAAGCGCTCCTGATCCAGCCAGATCAGCAGCTCGTCGAATTGGGGATGTTGGGTCACGGAGGCGCCAAGCAGGCCCAGCCGCCGGGTCACCGCCAAGCCCTTTTCCACCGCTGGGATCAAGCCCTCCTCCAGCCTGGCGGTGCGGAAGGGCAGGGTGAGGTAGCTGGCCAGGCAGAAGCGGCAGAGCTCCGGACAGCTGCGCACCACCTCCACCATGTGAATCGATGGCCAGGCTGCCTCCGGGGTGATCACGGTGGAGTGGCTCAGGGTGTTGCCTCGCCAGGTTTGCCGCTCCACCGAAGCGGGGGCGCCCGCCTCGGTGGGCTCGATGGCCAGCAAGGTCCCCCCCCCGGAGTAGCGGGGGGCATAGAAGGAGGGCACATACACCCCGGGCACAGCAGCCAATCGACGCAACCGCTCTCGCCTTGGCGCACCGCGACATCCCTGCATGGCATCCAAAAAGGCTGGCAGAAGGAGCTCCCCATCCCCGAGCAGCACCACGTCGAAAAAGGGGGCCAATGGTTCGGGATTGGCCGTCAGCACTGGCCCCCCTCCGAACACAATCGGATCCTCCTCTCCCCGCTCCTCAGCCCAGAGTGGAATCCGTTGCTGCTCGAGGAGATCCAGCAACACGGGGCCATCCAACTCCCAACTCAGGGAGAGGCCAAACAGATCGAGAGCTGGTGATTTGCGATGGGGGGGGTCGCTGCGGTCGGTGAAAAGCCGCCGCACATCGACATCGGGCCTCTGAGCCAAGGTTGCCCACACCACCTGGTAACCCAAGCTGGTGATCCCCACCGTGTAGGTGCTTGGAAAGGCCAGCACAACCCTGAGAGCATCGGGCTGGGGCGTGGCGGGTTGAAACAGCAGGGTTTCCTGATCCAGGGAGGATGGACCCCAAAACGAAAAAGATCAGACCAGTCTCTCCGTTGGGGAGACCGGTCTGGTGTGGTGGGAGGGCCTGAGCCCAGGGATTATTTGGCGAGCAGTGCGCTGAGGGGGCCCAGCAAACCGGTGATGGCGGAGCCGGCCTTGTCGGCGGCGGGGGTGGCACCAGGCGCGAAGGTGTTCAGGGCGAGAGTCGCGGCGGCGTTGATCGCGGGCCACTTGTCTCCGGCGAGGGGCTGGATCACCGGAGCTGCGGTGGCCCACAGGGCCTTGAAGCCGCCCATGCTTGCGATGGCAGCAGCCACATTGCCAGCCTTCACTTCACCCTCACTCTTTTTCAGCAAATCGATCACGGGTGTGAGAGCTGGGAGGAGAGCGGCTTGACCAGTGGCGTTGGCAGCGGTTTTGGCTGCATCACCCATTGCGCCGGCGCCTTCCTTGGCCGCATTGCCCACGGCACCGGCCCCTTCTTTGGCGGCCTGGCCAACCGCTTCACCTGTCTGTTGGGCGGCTTCCTTGGTGGAGGTGGAGCAGCCGGTGAGGCTCAGGCTGCCAGCAACAGCCAAGGCCAGACCCGCGGAGAGGAGGCGACCACCCACGAGGAGGGAACGCGCCATAGCGATCAAAAAAACGATTGAGCCCTTGAAGGGTACGGGCTTTCAGCTGTGGGGCCCGTTTCTAAAGATTTTTGTAAGCATCGCTACAATTTCTTTCTCAGGGGCTCTGTCATAAAAAAAACGGTGCATCGCACCGTTAGTTGAGCCAAAACCAGTGGGGAGGAGGGGTCGCATCGCGACCCCTCCGTGGACTGGAGCTCAGCTCAGCTGAGAAGAGCGGTGAGGGGGCCGACCAGACCTTTGAGGGCTGTCAGGGCATTGTCCTTGGTGGGAGCGGTGTCACCGCCGAAGGTGTTCAACACGAGCTTCACGCCCTTGTCGATCACGCCGTAGTTGTTGCCGGCAGCCAGTTTCACAACGGGGGCGGCGGTATCCCAGAGGCCCTTGAACTTGCTCATCGTGCTCGTTGCGGCTGGGATGTTGTCCGCCACCACCTGCTTCTGGGTGGTGTTGAGCAGGTTCACCACTGGGGTGAGGACGTTTTTCAGCTGTTCGTTGCCCGTGAGATCGGCGGCCGTCTTGGCGACGTTTACGGCTGTGCGGGCCGCATTGGTGGCATCGCTGGTGGTGATGCCAGAGCAGGCGGCGAGATTGAAGGCCAGGACCACAGCCACACCGAGAACCACAAGGCGGCGAAGTGGCGCAAGCCAGCGCTGGAGGGTGGAGGTCATGCGGGAGAGAGGAAAACGGACAGGAACTTCTTGAACGTAGGTAGCTCTGGCCTCAGCCCTTCGCGGCTTTGGAAGTTCTTCATAGACTTAATGAAAATCTGATCCTGCTCATACCTCCGCCAGCACCTTGGCCTCCTCCTCGGTGCTCACCACCCGACCACTGTCTTCGAAACCAGCGATCTGATCGAAGTTGAGATAGCGGTACAGCTCAGCTCCGTAGGGGTCGATCTTCTCTGCAGCGATCGACAAATACTCCTCCTTGCTTGGGATCCGGCCGAGCTGGGCGCAGACGGCGGCCAACTCCGCGCTGCCCAAATACACCTGGGCTCCGTTGCCCAGGCGGTTGTTGAAGTTGCGGGTGCTGGTGGAAAAGACGGTGGTGTTGTCTTCCACCCGCGCCTGGTTGCCCATGCACAGCGAGCAGCCAGGCATCTCCATGCGGGAGCCGGCCGCTTCAAAAATGGCGTAGTACCCCTCCTCCTTGAGCTTCTCTTCATCCATGCGGGTGGGCGGGCACACCCAGAGGCGCGCGGCGTTGGCCCCCTGGCCCTGGAGCACGTTGGCAGCGGCCCGGTAGTGGCCGATGTTGGTCATGCAGGAGCCGATGAACACCTCATCGATGCGATCACCGGCCACCTCGCTGAGGGTTTTGACATTGTCCGGGTCGTTGGGGCAGGCCAGGATCGGCTCGTTGATGGCATCGAGATCGATCTCGATCACGGCGGCGTACTCCGCGTCTGAATCGGCTTCCAGCAGCACAGGATTCGCCAGCCAGGCTTCCATGGCCTTGATGCGTCGGGCCAGGGTGCGGGCATCGCCGTAGCCACGGGCGATCATGTTTTTGAGAAGGGCGACATTGCTGCGCAGGTATTCGCTCACGGTGTCCACGCTGAGCTTGATCGTGCTTCCGGCGCAGGAGCGCTCAGCTGTGGCGTCCGTGAGTTCAAAAGCCTGCTCCAGCTTTAGATCTGGCAGCCCTTCGATCTCCATGATGCGGCCGTTGAAGACATTTTTTTTGCCTTCCTTGGCCACGGTCAGCAAGCCTTGCTGGATGGCGATGTAAGGAATCGCATTCACCACATCCCGCAAGGTCACCCCAGGCTGGAGGGAGCCTGAAAATTTCACGAGCACCGATTCGGGCATGTCGAGCGGCATGGCGCCGATGGCGGCGGCAAAAGCCACCAGGCCCGATCCAGCCGGGAAGGAGATGCCCAGGGGGAAGCGGGTATGGCTGTCGCCTCCGGTTCCCACCGTGTCGGGCAGGAGCATGCGGTTGAGCCAGCTGTGGATGATGCCGTCTCCGGGGCGCAGGGCGACACCGCCCCGAGAGGCCATGAAATCGGGCAGCTCGGCGTGGGTCTTGAGGTCCACCGGTTTGGGATAGGCCGCGGTGTGGCAGAAGCTCTGCATCACCAGATCTGCCGAGAAGCCAAGGCAGGCCAGCTCCTTCATCTCATCGCGGGTCATCGGCCCGGTGGTGTCCTGGGAGCCCACGGTGGTCATCAGCGGTTCGCAGCTGGTGCCGGGACGCACGCCGGCCAAGCCGCAAGCTTTGCCCACCATCTTCTGGGCGAGGGTGTAGCCCCTGCCGGTGTCGGCCGGGGCCACCGGACGGATGAAGAGTTCGCTCGGTGCCAGGCCCAGCTGGGCGCGCACCTTGTCGGTGAGCGAGCGGCCGATCAGCAGAGGGATGCGACCGCCAGCGCGCACCTCATCGGTGATGGTGCTCGGCTTGAGTGCGAAGTGGGCCACGATCTCCCCGGCGTTCGCCTCTCCGGCGGCTCGCTCGATGGTGCCGGCGTAGGGGCGGATGGTGATCACATCGCCACTGTTGAGCTGGCTGACGTCGCACTCGATCGGCAGGGCTCCGGAATCCTCAGCGGTGTTGAAAAAGATCGGCGCGATCTTGCCTCCTAGCACCACCCCGCCACTGCGCTTGTTGGGAACGTGGGGGATGTCGGAGCCGGTGTGCCAAAGCACGGAGTTGATGGCCGACTTGCGGGAGCTGCCTGTGCCCACCACATCGCCGACGTAGGCCACTGGATGACCCTTGGCCTTGAGCTGGGCGATCAGCTCCAAGCCGCCAGGCATGCGCGTTTCCAGCATCGCCGTGGCGTGCAGGGGGATGTCTGGCCGGGTGGTGGCATGGGTGGCCGGGGAAAGATCATCCGTGTTGGTTTCGCCCTCCACCTTGAACACTGTGACCGTGATTTCGGCCGGCAGCTCCGGCTTGGCGGTGAACCACTCCGCGGCGGCCCAGCTGTCAACCACCCGCTTGGCGTAGGGGTTGTTGGCGGCCAGGTCCAAAACATCGTGATAGGCGTCGTAGACCAGCAGGGTGCGACTCAATCCCGTGGCGGCAGCCTCGGCGATGGCCGGATCGGGGCTGGACAGCAGCTCGATGAGAGCGCCAACGTTGTAGCCGCCGATCATGGTGGCCAGAAGCTGCACCGCCTCCACCGGGCTGAGCAAAGGGGTCTGGACCTCACCCTTGGCCACGGAGCTCAGCCAACTGGCCTTCACGTAGGCGGCCTCATCCACCCCGGGGGGAATGCGCTCGCTCAGCAGGCGCAACAAAAAGGACTCCTCCCCGGCGGGCG
>Ga0315899_10007673_pt1 | contig 11596 bp, 9 predicted proteins | sample LakEriMetagenome_2_FD_203518 | JGI IMG/M metagenome (GOLD analysis project Ga0315899, IMG submission 203518) | Freshwater fungal communities from buoy surface, Lake Erie, Ohio, United States - Buoy 4 MA112 | ecosystem: Environmental > Aquatic > Freshwater > Lake | place: USA: Lake Erie, Ohio... | reverse complement strand
TTTCTGGCCTATCGAGCCAGAGATGCTGGAGGAGGTCTTGGGGATGATCGGAAGGGGAGCCCAGGAGCCAGCCGTTCCAGGCGCAGGTGAACGGGACTGCCACCTGCCGCAGGGGGTAGGGCAGGAAGAAGGTCTCTGGCGTTTTGAGGCTGAGCCGGATGGCTTCGGCCAGCGTGGCAGTCATGGGGTAACCACTTTCGGCCAGCCAGTCGGCCAGGACCTGGCGGTGCAGCCGCTCCCTGGGATTACCAACGGCCCTTTGCAGCAAAGCGATGGGGGTTTCCAGGCGGCACCAGGCGGGGAGCGGGGCCCGGACATGTTCCAGGGTGGCGAGGGCGTGGGACCGGGCGAGGCCCAGGTGCGGGTCGTTCCTTTCCCGGGTGGTGATCTGCACCCGGTGGCCGATGCGGACGCGGCCGAGGGTTTCGGGGGCGAACCAGACGGATTTCAGGCCGTGGTCATCGATGCCGTGGAAATACTGGCCCTTGCCGTGGGTGTCCGAGGGGTGGCGACGGGGCCGGGAGCCATGGCCGAGGTCATGGTCGGTGTCTGAGACGGTGAGGGTGAGGCGGGTGATGGGCGGCACGGGGAGGCGTGGGGTCGGCGGCGGGTACATTTCCATTTGGGTAGCAGATGGTTGGCCCGTGGCCCGGAATATTCCCTCGATTCTATTGTGTGGCTGATTCCACTGGGGATTTTCACACCGGGAAAACCTGCCACCGGGATGGGGTCACCGGTTAAGATGGGGATTCATTGGGAAGATGCCGGGATAGCGATGTGGATTTCCTGAACGTTGGCCGAACGGTGGGTGGGGAAACGCCGATGGGACCGAGGTGGGCGTGGTTGGCGGTGCTGCTGCTGGGGGTGGCCACACTGTGGGTGGTGACGGACCCAGTGTCCGCTGGTGCCGTTGGGAACGCAACCGGGGCGTCAGCCGATGGGCTGAAAGTCGGTTTCAGCCGTGTGGATATCACCCCGGATCCTGTGCAGGAAAAAGTCTGGCTGGCCGGGTTTGGCCGTGGCCGGCAGGCACAGAAAGTGCATGACAAGCTGTGGGTGCGGGCGTGTGTCCTCGAGCACGGTGGTAAGAAACTTGCGTTTGCCTGCCCGGATTTGATCGGGCTGTTCGATGAGCAGGTGCGTGGGGCAGAAGAGCGTTTGAAGGCGAAGGGTTTTGAGACGATCATTTCGGTGACCCACAACCACCACGGGCCGGACACCTTGGGGCTGTGGGGTCCGGGAATTTCGACCGGGGTGAATCTCAAATACTGGAAGCGGGTCGAGGACGCCGTGGTGCTGGCGGTGGAACAGGCGGGTGAGAAAACCACCCCGGTGAAAGCCAGCATTGGCACCGTGAATGCCGGGGATTTGGTCAAGGACTCGCGGCAGCCCTACGTGAAAATGGAGGACCTGACAGTTCTGCGGTTCGATGGGCTGCAAGGGGATGAAAAGCTTCCCTCAGGCTTGTTTGTGCTGTGGCACAACCACCCGGAATTCATTAACTCCAAGACCACCGAGATCACCTCGGATTTTGTGGGTGAGGTGACGGAGCTGCTCGCCAAGAAATACCAGTGCCCGGTTTTCTACGCCACCGGGGCGATCGGCGGGCTGATGGCGCCGATTCCTCTGGATGTGAAGGCCGGGGAATCCCGCGATGGCATGGCCCACCGGAGCGGCAGCTTTGAGGCTTTGAGCGTTTATTCCCAAAAGATCGCCGATCGGGCCTCCCAGGCGGTGGAGAAAACCGAGCCGGTTAGCCTAACCCCCTGGAAGCTGAACCAGCGCGATGTGTACCTGCCGGTGGACAACATGATCTACCGGGCCGGGCACCAGTTGGGGGCGCTGAAGCGGAAGATGCACCGCTGGGGCGGGGATATTTCCAAGCCCGGGGATGAATCCAACAAAGACGCCAAGCCGGCTGTCCGGACCAGGGCCGGGGTGCTGACCTTGGGCGAAGTGCAGGTGGCGCTGGTGCCCGGGGAGATTTACCCGGAATTGGTGCTGGGCAGGGTGCCCGATCCGGTGCCGGAGGGGGCGGATTTTCCGGAGGCGATGGTGGAGCCGGCGCTGTTGGGTCAGTTGAAGGCCAAGCACAAGCTGGTGATCGGGTTGGCTCAGGATGAGATCGGTTACATCATTCCCCGGCGGATCTGGGACGCGAAGGCGCCGTGGAGCTACGGGCGGAAGGATGCGCCGTATGGCGAGATCAACAGTTTGGGGCCGGAGACGGCGGGGTGGCTGCTGCCGGTGTATAGCGAGTTGGTGAAGTAGGGTTCCTGATGGCTACGATGGCTCTTGAACAAAAGATAAATCACCGAGGTGTGGCATGGCGCGGAATGTGTTGGGTGGGGAACTGGAAGTCTGCTGCACCAACCCGATGACCGGCTGGTATCGCAATGGTTCGTGTGACACCGGGCCAGGTGATCATGGGCTGCACCTGGTGTGCGCTGTGATGACGGACAAGTTTTTGGCGTTCTCCAAGGCGATGGGGAATGATCTCTCCACGCCTGTACCGGAGTGGGGTTTTCCGGGTTTGAAGGAGGGCGACCGGTGGTGCCTTTGCGCCACGCGTTGGAAGGAAGCCCTGGACGCCGAAATGGCACCCCAGGTGGTGTTGGAAGCGACGCATATGTCGATGCTGGAATTTGCGACGCTGGAGGAGCTGAGGGCTCATGCGGTGGAATGCTAAGCCGGTTGAATAGATCCTTCTTTTTTGAATTAAACCATGACTGAAAAAGCTCCGGTGCATTGGTGTTTCATAACTCCGGAATATCCGCCCACCGTGGGTGGTGTTGCCGATTACACGCGATTGGTCGCAACCCATTTGTTGAAGGCTGGCCAAGCAGTCAGCGTTTTAGCACCAACCAGAGGGCAGGCACCCATTGACAACGGGTTGGATGTGCAAACCGTCTTGGGTGAGTTTGGTCCGATTGGTTTTTGGCGCGGAAGCAAAGCCTTGGATGGAATTCGGAGGCCCAGACGACTGTTTCTTCAGTGGGTGCCGCATGGATTCGGGTTCAAGTCGATGAACCTGCTGCTGGTGGTGTGGATTTGGTGGCGGGTGATGGTTCGGCGTGACCAGCTTTGGATCATGGCGCATGAACCTTTTTTTAGATTTGAAAAATCATGGAAGCAGTGTGTAGCTGGCAGTGTTCATCGCGTCATGGTGTGGGTATTACTTGCCTGTGCTGACCAAATATTCGCAGGCAACAGGCTTTGGATAAATCTACTTTTGTTTTGGACGCCTAAAGGTAAACCAATTCACTGGCTGCCTGTTCCAAGCAATGTGCCAGACAGGTACGACCCTCAAGTCGTTAGTGATATTAAAAAAAATCTCGTTCCAGACGGAATATTGGTAGGGAGCTTCGGGACTTTCGGCCCTAGTACCTCCAGACTTTTAGAATCTTGTTTTGAGAAGTTATTAAATAAAAGGGAAAGAACGAGTGCATTATTTATCGGAAAAAACAGTGACGTATTCGCAAACTCGCTGATAAAGAAAAATCCCCATTTCAAGGATAGGATTTTTGGTACAGGTCCTATGGATAGCGAAGGTTTGTCAACTCACATAGCAGCTTGTGATTTTTTTGTGCAATTAAACGAAGAGGGTTTATCTACAAGAAATGGTAGCTTAATGGCGATTTTGAATATTGGGAAAACAGGGGTTGGAAATATCGGGGCAGTGACGGATTCAGACTGGAATTCATGGGAGGGCTTTTTTGTTGTTAAAAATATTGAAGTGGATAGAAAAATTCTTTTTGTCGCCGATAATCCCGAAATAATACCCAAAATGGAATTTCTTGCGAAAAATCTTTACCGTGCCAATTTTTCATTGGAAATTGTCTGCAAAAAATTATTGGCTTACTCCTGATTTGGCTTTAATAAACTTGTGTTTCAGTGAATTTGTAGGCAATTCAACAAGGTAAAAACTGATCGCACCAAAGAGACATGCAAAAATAATGTTTTGCGGAAAAAAAGTGTACCAAGACAGGTTAGCCCGATTGTCGAACGGGGAGAATAATTGCTGCCAAATGTACAAGCTGTATGAAATACGTCCTAGCCAGGCAATTGGTTTGGTTGCTAAGAATTCTGATACAAGCCATACCCTGCCTAATGAGACTCCATGGATAATTGTCGCCATGGCAAGGTAAGTGACTGTTGTACGCAATGATTGGACGCATAGCGAATCAATTTTTGAAATAGCAAAACTGGCTAAAATAATGAACAGGGACAATAGCAATGCCCATATGCTGGAAAAGAATCTGTTGGCCATAAAATTCGGAAAAACCTCTTCTTTAGATATGGCGAACGCTGATCCAATGAGCAGAGGTTCTAATCTCAAATCGGTTCTCCTCCAATTCGTATCAGGAAATGAATAGCAGTATTGCCTCCAATAGGATAGAATAAGAATGGTTGCCATTAAAAGTGTCAGACGAATCTTGTTTGATTTTATTGCCATTAAAAAAATTGGAAAAAGAATATAGTATTGTTCTTCGATTGAGAGTGTCCAAATATGTTCGGTTACTTGGGATTGTCCTAAGTAATTTCGCAGGAAAAAAATACATGTAGGAATATCTGAAATAGCGATTTTTATCGCGCCTGCAAGGTGCATAATGCATAAAATCGCAAGGAAAACTAAAAGAGGCGGAAAAATCCTTAGGGTCCTACGCAGGTAAAAGCCTCGAATTGAAAAAGAACCCCATTTTTTTTCCTCGCGAAGAATTAAAATAGTAATAAGAAATCCGCTTAATATAAAAAAGACCTCAACTCCATAGCCTCCGTTTTTGGCTAAGGTGCTTAAAAACAAATTAGGAGATGATTCCGAAATGAAGTGATGGCCAAGAACCATCAAGATTGCTACAGCCCGAATGCCGTCAAGGCCGGGAATTCTGTTTGAACTTTCGATAAAAGATTTTGGGCTGCTCATATGATGTTTCTTATTTGTTTGAATCTAGTTCGCTGAAAAAGGTCAGGACGGCCGATTTCAGACGCAGGCTGAACCGCATTCCGTCCTTGGATTCAATCAGCAGTTTCAAGCGATCGGATTCCGGGTTGTCAGCGAATGCTTTTTTCGCGGCTTCCTCGATTTTTTTTCTGGGGATATTTCGGTCATTGTTGAATCGTGAAAACTGCGAAAAAGACAGTCCCATGGAGAGCAGTGGGGACGGGCTGTTTTTGGCTTCGATGCCTTCCCTTAAAAGATTCATTCCCTCGGGGCCGGCGCCGAGGATCACCGCATCGGGGCGGACGGCAAAGAAGCCGGGGCCCTTGCCTAGAAGTTCCTGGGCATCCTTGTCGCCATTGGGGCCTGGCTCGACCTTGTGCAGGGAGATGCCGCCTAGTTTGCCGACATCCAAAGTGACTTTGTCATCATCGGGCTTGGTTGGGACGGCGGCCAGTTTGCGGACTAGTTCTTCCACCTTGGAGCCCTCCTCGACCCGTAGGCCGAGGAGCATGCTGAGATGGTCATTTCCCTTGGAAGGGATGAAGGCCATGCCCATGTCCAGTTTGCCTGCCTTCAGGGTGGGCATCATCGAATCAAACATGCTCTTGCCAAGTTCTTTCTTGGCGGGATCTTTTTCCTTGGCCAAGGCCTGGTCGCGCATTTCCTCCAGCGCAGCGCCGAAGGGCTGGAGGAGGCTGTCGGGCACCTTCATGTTCATGGACAGGGCCAGCACGGAACCTTTTTGAGCCATGGCTCCGCCGATAGTCTCGGGGTTGGTCAGGCTGTTCCAGGACTTCGCCAAAGCTGTGCCTGGCTTGGGAAGCAATTCCGTGGCCATGAACAGTTCATCGGTGGTTTTGTCGTGACCGATCTCCACGCTGAGTGCTCCACCTTCCTTCAGGAAACTGACCAGGCCTTCCTCGATGCCGTTGGCGATCTGGAGGCGGAGTGCTTTTTGTTTGGCGGTTTCATCGGGGGGAGCTTGGTCCTTGGCTTCGGACATTTTTTCTTTGAGCTGATCGACAGCCAGTTGGCGCAGGTTGTCCGGCACGCCGGAGAGGTCGAATTTCAGGGAGACCAGGCTTCCGGGCTGGGGAGCCTTGAGGAAGACCTCGGGGTCGGGCAGTTTGGCCGGGGCGATGATCGATTCATCGCGCAGTGTGGCCCAGCAGTATTTCTTCTCGAAACGGAAGTAGATGGGGAACGGGGACTGGTCCAGGTTCAGCACATGGGCGCCACCGTTTTTGCCCTTTTCCACTTTGCCGCCCAGGCCACCCGCCAGGGCAGTCACCGCTCCGAGCATTTTCTCATCATCTAGGGAGGGAACCGCCAGCACCGCTTCGCTGTCGACCCCGTTGGGCCCGATGGACCCGTAGAGGCCAAGGGGCCGTTTGGGGTCGAGGCCCTGGATGCCATCCGGACCGGTGCCTGCTTTCAGAACCTGCTCAAGCTGTTTCGCTTCTTCCTTGCGTCCGACCCGGTCGGCAAGCAGATAAAAGGTTTCCATCAGGCTGTCGATGGAGCCCAGCCGCATCTGCAGGGCAGGCGGTTTGGCCTGTGCTAGGGCATGGTTTGGCTGGATTGCGGGGAGCAAAAGGCCGGTGACCAAAATCAAACCAGTGAGGGGTCGCATCGTCAGGCTCCCGGCAGGATCAGGCGTGGCTGTTTGGCAATCTGGAGGTTCTAAGCAAGCCGCGCCGTGCGCTTTTCAGTACTGGATAACATCGCCTAGGGATTCGTTTGGCCACAAGGTCGGCTTGGGGGCGAATTTGGTGGCCCAGCGTTTGGGCCATTCAAAAACGGCTAAAATATGGTTGGCTTTTTCAACGAAACAAAACCAAAGGGCAGACCCATGACTTATTGGACGAAAAGGATGGTGGCAGTGCTGCTGACTGCCGGGCTGGTGGGATACGGAATTGCAGCGAATCTGGAGATTGACGGCAAGAAGGGCAAGGTGCCTGCCGGCTGGAAGGAAGAGAATCCGACGAACCAGATGCGGCTGGCCCAGTTCAAAATCCCCAAGGTGGGGGATGATGGCGAGGATGCGGAGCTAATCATTTTCAAGGGGCTGGGTGGTTCGGCGGCGGCCAATATCGACCGCTGGAAAAAGACCTTCGGGGCTGAGGATCAGACCAAAGCCAAGGTGACTGATTTCGAGGCGGCCGGTGGCAAGGGGCAATTGCTGGATATTGCCGGCACCTATCAGTTCAAGGCCCGGCCCTTTGATCCCAACGCGAAAACTGAGGAAAAGAAGGGGTATGCGATGGTGGCCCTGCACTGGGAAGGGCCGAATAACGTGTACCATTTCCGGTTGACCGGCCCTGCCAAAACTGTTGAAAAGAACAGGCAGGCATTCATTGATTGGCTGAAGAGTTTGAAGTGACCGAACACGGCCCAGAGTCCCCGTCCGGGAAACCCGCCCTGTCGCAAGACCAGGCGGGTTTGCTGTTTTTGGACTACGATTTGCCGGCTGAACGGATCGCCCAGGAGCCCGTGGAACCGCGGGATTCCTCCCGGTTACTCGTCGTACCGCAGAATGGTGGTCCGCTGGAGGATCGGTACTTCCGGGATTTTCCGGACCAACTGCGGGTTGGTGATGTGGTGGTGATGAACACCAGCCAGGTACTGCCGGCCCGGATACGAGGGACCCGGGAAGCCACCGGGGGGAAATGGGAAGCCCTGTTTGTCCGGGAACATGCGGGAAATATCTGGGAATGTTTGGCCAAAACCAAAGGCAAACCCGCTCCTGGCGAGTGGATGGTGACGGAGTGCCAGCAGCTTCGATTGCGTATCGAAGGATTCACTGAGCTGGGGCGGTGGCTGGTGAGCCCGCATGTGCCTGAACCGGCCCCGGTTTGGCTGAAACGGGTGGGGGCGATGCCTTTGCCGCCCTACATCCGCAAGGGGTTTGCAGGGCCGGATGACGCAAAAAGATATCAAACATTAATTGCCGATAAGCTGGGATCGATCGCTGCCCCGACTGCTGGCCTGCATTTCACGGAAAAAGTGTTCCAAGACCTTGCTGCCAAAGGGGTTCAGATAGCAACCGTAACCCTACATGTGGGGCCTGGTACCTTTCAGCCGCTGCCCAAGGAAAATCCGCTGTCGCATCAGGTGGAAGCCGAGTGGGGGGAAGTGCCGGCGGCTACCGGCGAGGCGGTTGAAACCTGCAAGCGTCGGGGTGGGCGGGTTGTGGCGGTGGGGACGACATCGGTGCGGGTCCTGGAGTCGGCAAGCGAACATAGAAAATTGCGCAAATGGGAAGGCTGGGCTAGGGTCACCCTAGGTCCGGGGAAGCAATTGGCTTGCGTGGACGGCATGGTGACCAATTTTCACCAGCCGGGAACCAGTCTGCTAATGCTGCTGCATTCGCTGTTGCCGGGGGAAAAGATTCGTGAGGCCTACCACCATGCCTTGGCAGGTCCTTACCGATTCTTGAGTTATGGCGACGCCATGCTGATCCAGCCGGGTTGATGGGTCGCAAGTTACTGGAGAATCAAGGCCTTAGGTTGGAACTAAGTTTGTTTTAATCTGTCCCAATCAGGGCTCTTGGTTCGTTCAGTAAGATTATCTGCAAGCCGGTGAAAGAATTCCCGGTTTGTCCATCCTGAAAGCGTCGGTTTGCAACCGACGGGGCCGTGCATTGGTAATACTTAATGATTTCATATAAGAAAAAAAGATTGTTTTATATTTTGGCTATTCCGGTTTTTTGGTGCCATTATCTGATATCAAAAATAAAGTTAAGAAATAAGAGTGGAAGCTGCGTTCAATTTGGGCCTGGCCAAAAAAATTATCTGAAAGGATGGATAAACATTGATGCAAATTTTTTAACAGCAAAAACAGATATAGTTTCAAATCTAGACTGGGGACTTCCTATAAGAAATAGTTCAGTGAGCCATTGCTATTCGCACCATGTTATAGAGCACTTGCGATCTATAGAGTATCATTTTTCAGAAGTTTTCAGAATATTGGTGCAGGGTGGTGTTTACAGGGTTGGGGTTCCTAACGCAGATTCGGCGATCGTTGCTTTTGTGAATGGTAGGTTTGATTGGTTTTCTGATTTCCCAAAAAAATGGACTTCTATAGGAGGTAAATTTAATAATTTTTTAATGTGCGAAGGCGAACATCTGACAATTTGCACGGAGTCATTTTTGACCGAGCTGGCTTTAAGGGCTGGATTCAGCACAATCAAGTTGTGTGGGCCTCAATGCAGAAGTCATTATCCGGGTCTTTTTGGGGACTGTATTCAAATGGAGGAAAATGAAAGCATCCAATATCCTCACACACTTATCTTAGAATTGGTAAAATAGAGATCAAATTGGCAAAAAAAATAGCATTTTACGGTTTTATTGATCAAAATATAGGCGGTTTGTGCAGCGGCCATTTTTTAGCTATCCAAAGCTACTGCCGTAATTCGAAAAATAATTTTCTATTTCTGTCATCTCCTGGATGGTTGGAACCTGGGAGGCTTTCCGATTTAACAAATCTGGAAGTCGAAGAAGTTAAAATAAATTATTCTGTGTTTTTTGGTTATTTGGTGAGAAAAGCGCAGGATTGGAGTAAAAGAGGGGGCTTCAAATGGCTTTTTTCGACCCTAATTTTACAAATTTTATGGCGAGAAATAGGGGGTGAAATTAGGAAATTACTGTTGAATAATGGTTGTGACGCAATTTTGATAGCAGGCTTTCAGAACCCATGGAAATTTCCAGGGGTCAAGGTGGTCAGTTGGACTCAAGGCCCTGTTTTCGGTGAAGGCGAATGGTTGTTAAAGCACCCCTTTTTGTCAATAAGTCATTATGGATTGTTTAAGTATTTTTTAACCCTAACAGGTTATTTGATAAGAGGTGTGGTGAATTGGTTCGATTTTAGAAAAAGTGAAATAATAATATGTGGCAGTAGTTGGGCTAAAACGGTTTGGAGGAAGTGGGGGTGCCCCAAAAGCAAGTTGATAGTTCTGCCTTACGCATACAAACGTATGGCCCCTCGGATATGGAAAAATGGCGGTCCCCACGACAAGAGTTTCCTACACCTTGGGAGGATTGTCCCAAGGAAAAGAATAGAGCTCCTCATCGAGGCGTTTTCTGACCCGAGGCTATCGAGCTATTCTCTAACCCTAGTGGGTCAATTTGTATTCCCGAGGGGGAAAAAACTGGTAGACAAATTGCCGCCAAACATTTTTTATAGGCCCCAAGTGGACTTCTCAAAAGTTGGGGAGTTGTATGACGAGCATAAATTCCTTATCCAGGTAAGTGAAAATGAGAATCTAGGTTCCTCCATTATGGAGGCTATGGCCTTGGGAGTTCCTGTGTTGCTTAACAGGTCGAATGGAACTGCTGATTATGTCCCTAAATCGGACTGGCATTTTTTCGATAAATACGAAGCAGAAGATCTTGTGCAGGCAATTATGCGTGCATCCAGGGCCACGGAGGGCATGGAGTGTGATTGGGAGGCCATAGAGGAGCACAAAAAGCACTTCAGCCCAGAGGTGGTCGGCTCCAAATTGGCGGAGATAATTGATGGGTAGTTCAAAAGGATCTCCCCTTGCGATCTTCAGTTTGTTTGAAAGGGCGAAGCTACCCCGCAATTCGTTGGTTACCGGATTTGACTTCAGCACTGGTTCTGTGAAAGGGATAGCCTTCGATCTTGATGGGAACCAGGTGGCCGAAGTCCGACTGGTAACGGACCTTTGGACAGAAGGTGGAGTCAGTGAACTGAGTCTTGGCTTGTTGGAAGGCCAGGTGCATTCAGCGCTGCGAGGCATTGCATCAAAACTACACCAAATCGGCCGGCTATCGGATTGGAAAGCCATCGGTATCTCGGCCACGCATCATACCTGTGGCCGTATAGACAGGGATCAATTGCCGGTGCGCCGGGCCATATGTTGGAACGATGGCACATTGGTCCCTTACCACGCCAAGGGTTTGGAGCGGCTGGGTGGCCAAACCAAAGTTCGGGAGCTGATTGGCGGTCCTTGGGCTGTTCGGTACAGCTTGAGCCATTTGGTGAAGGATGAGGCGAAACTCACCGAAGCAGATTGGAAGCGTACTTGGCGGATCCTGCCGCACGGGACTTTGGTTTCCGGGTTCATGACCGGGAATTTTGACAAGATTTCGATCAGCTCGGCGGCTTCCACTGGGATTATGGATTTGCGGAGCTGCCAGTGGCAGCCAAAGATGTTGGACTGCCTGGAAAATGCAGACAATCGGCAGATGGTTTTGGAACAATTGCCCACGATCGTGAAGGGCAATGAACCGATCGGGCCTTTGGCGGCGTGGATATGTCAGGGCTTGGGGATTGATCCGGAAAAGGCTCCGATTGTGTATCCAACCTCCGATGATCAGCAAGCTGGCCTGGTGGGGGGTGGGGCGATGCGACCTGGACAGGTTGCGATCATCCTGGGCAATTCCGCCGTGGTGAACGCCAGCGCGGACAAGCCGCCCGCCACAGATGAACTGGACTGCATGCGGCTAAGTTGGGGGCCGTATCTATGGATGCGCTGTTACACCAACGGGGCGCAGTTCTTGGATCGAGTGGTAGGCGCCAATCCCAATTGGGCTGAACTGGAAGCCAAGGCGCGCTTGGTTCCTGCTGGATGCAATGGCTTAAAGGTTCGGCCGTTTGTGCATGCTGAGCCTTCGATTGGGGTTACCAAAC
>Ga0315899_10007672_pt1 | contig 11596 bp, 10 predicted proteins | sample LakEriMetagenome_2_FD_203518 | JGI IMG/M metagenome (GOLD analysis project Ga0315899, IMG submission 203518) | Freshwater fungal communities from buoy surface, Lake Erie, Ohio, United States - Buoy 4 MA112 | ecosystem: Environmental > Aquatic > Freshwater > Lake | place: USA: Lake Erie, Ohio... | reverse complement strand
GATTTCTCGATACCGGAAGTGGACCGCCTGCAGATTTAGCATTGGGATCAACGGCAAAAACATTCATGTTTTCATCGCCGTCATTGTCCTTTACATACAGAATGTATTTGCTATCGTAGGTCCAAAAATAACCATACAAAGGCCTTTTACTGTCGGTAATAGGACGTGCCTTTTCAAATGGCTCATCGAATCCTTTAATGAAGATGTTCATGATACCCTGATGTTCCTTCATGAAGGTAATGTATTTGCCATCAGGGCTAATTTGACCTCCAGCAATTTCAGGATTACCGAAGAAAAGATCACGGTCTAACAGTGGAACCGTTTGTGCGTTTGACATAAGAGAGGAGCTTACCATAAGCGCAAAAAAGAGTAACTTTTTCATTTTTAATTTTTAGAAGTTCAAATGTAACTCACATGGAACAATGGGGTGACGAAAATATTGCTTAAAAGTAAAAGGACGCTCTTGGCGTCCTTTAATATGAATTGATTCTAGCTTATTTCGTAAAACGATCAATCACCTGAGGTGTTACACCAGTTGATGAGAAACCTCCATCATGGAAAAGATTCTGCATGGTTACCATTCGCGTCAAATCACTGAATAAGGCAATACAATAATCTGCACAAGCCAATGCGTCTGCGTTGCCTAGAGGAGACATTTCGTCGGCAAAACTGATAAATCCATCAAACCCCTTTACACCTGAACCTGCTGTAGTAACAGTTGGCGACTGTGAAATGGTGTTGATACGAACCTTTTTGGCGGCTCCATAATGGTACCCGAAACTTCTAGCAATGCTTTCAAGTAAGGCTTTAGCGTCTGCCATATCTGAATAGTCAGGGAATGTTCTTTGTGCCGCAATATAGCTTAAGGCAACAACACTTCCCCACTCGTTAAGAGCATCCTTCTTATAGGCCATGGCCAACATCTTATGCAGAGATACCGCACTTACATCCATGGATTGTTTATACCATTCATAATTTAAATCTGTATAGTGCTTACCCTTTCTAACATTGGGAGACATGCCAATGCTGTGAAGCACAAAATCTACTTTTCCACCAAAATGCTCTACTGATTTATCAAAGAGATTTTCTAAATCGGCTTCATTGGTTGCATCTGCTGGAATAATTGGAGCATTAATTTTCTCTGCTAGCCCATTAATTTCGCCCATTCTCATTGCAATTGGGGCGTTTGTTAATACAATCTCTGCACCTTCTTCTGCGGCTCTCTCAGCTACCTTCCATGCAATACTCATGTTGTTCAAAGCACCACTAATGATACCTTTTTTACCTTTTAAAATTTGAGACATCTGATTTGGTTTAGGAGTCAAAAATACATCTTTTATTGATTCTTCAGTTTGAATATCCGATGGCTTTCCACAGCCTATTGTTCATTCTCATTGCGATATTAATTTTCAACATTTCGCTTGCACAAGAAAAAATCGGTTTTATTCGTTTTAAGTATGTCAAGCTTGCCATTTAAAATTGAACTTAATTAAATTCTAATTTGCGCGATTCATTTACCAACTATGATTGTACACGTAATTGCAGACCAAACAAATAAAGACAGTTCCTTTTCAAAGGTTCTCATTGATTTTTTAAATAAGCAACAAGGACCGGTCATGTATGAAAAGCATTTTTCAGATGATCCATTAGAATATTTTTCTGTTCCTAAATATGATACTGAAAAACGGAGTTCTATCATTACCAAATCGCAGGTTTCAGTTAATCCGCGCAGTGCCATTGTTGTGGCAAAACAATTTATTGAAAAGAACTCTTTAAATCATCAAGATGTAATAATTGTTTTAACCGCAGCCGATATTCCCGGTAAAGGATGGTCAGGAACGCTGAGTGATGATGCTTCTATTTATTTCATAAACATCAATAAATGGGATAGCGTTTTTGAATCTTATGCTTCTCAAAACCAAAGGAAATTGAATACCGATATTCTTGACAATACCAATATTGATCATGCACTAAGTAGCAGCTTTCTTCCAGTTGGTTTTGAACTTTTGAATTTTGCTTTTATGCAGTTTATTCCAAGCATGTACTTCACTCATGAACTTCACCCGAATTATTGTCTCTTTCATTATGCGACCAAAAAAAGTGATTACATTGACCGGTTTCGGTCTGCCGATGTTTGTCCCTATTGCACCAATGAGTTGGAGTCTCATGTAAATTCTTTGATGCTTGATCAACTGCACCGCAGGCTAGATGAGTTGAGGAAAATTTGGAAAATGATGAATAATAGCTACGCGAAGCAAAATCCGTTCACCTTATTTATGGATAATCAATCGTATCAGTTCTTCATTCCTGAGCTCAACATTGAATTACCTTTTACGCCCGTAGAAAAAACCGTTTATTCTTTTTTCTTTGACCATCCCAACGGTATAAAATTTCAAGATTTCCCTCAGTATTTGGAAGAGCTGACTGAACGCTATTTAAAATGCACAAGAAGAACTGACTTTTCTGAGTGCACGCAACGTATGAAGCACCTCGTTCTCAATACCAATGACAGCCTTAGTCAAGCCGTTTCCAAATTAAATCGAAAAATTAGACAAACCATTGGAGAACGACATGCACAAAACTTTTTAATATCTGGGCAATCTGGCGAAATTCGGAAAATCAATTATGTTTACGACATTACAGATCGAAATTCAATTGATCTAATTGAATAGGTTTTAATAAAAAGCCTTTCACTTGAGTGTATGTCTTGGCACGTTGTTCGTCTTCGGGATCATTTGAGCTACTTACCACATAGATTGAACTTGAAATATGTTCTTCCTCTTTGTTCAATTCGTCTAAAAAATCCCAGGCATCCCATATGGGCATATTGATATCAAGCAAAATAATTTGCGGAAATTCTGTTGTTCCAATCAATTGGCTGAGGCCTTGGAACGCTTCCTTCCCATTCGAAAAAATCGATATTTGATCAAATTTACCTATTGATTCTATCAATAGCCGCGTAGTATACACGCAAATTGGATCATCGTCAATAATACATATATGCTTACTCTGAGCCATTTTTAAAACTTGCCGTAAATGTACTTCCAATTCCTTCTATACTCTCCACCTCTATCTTTCCCCCTATTGCTTCAATTTGATTTTTAATCATAAACAATCCAATACCTCTTGAATCTTTGTGCTCATGAAACGTCTTGTACATACCAAACATCTTTCTGCCATGCTTCTCCAAATCAATACCTAGACCATTGTCAATGAACGAAACATGAACATATTCGGTGCTTACTTCTGTCTTAATGTGAATTGTAGATTGCTGTTTGTTCGAGTCGGAATATTTAATAGCATTCGTTAAAAGATTCAGAAGTACACTATCAACGTATGCTTGAATTCCAAGAATAGCCTCATGTTCATCTATTGAATCTAACTCTATAAGCACATTGTTATTTGAGGCCAATGCCCGAACAGAATCTATTGTTTTAACCAATACACTTTTCAACTGTATTACCTCGAGTGTACCTTGTTTGTTAGTAATCATGAGTGCAACCTCAGACAAGTGATCTACCGTTTCAAGCAGATTACTTGACGACTTACTCAACATATTGATTACTTCATCTTGTATTGAATCACCGTATTTCGATGCAATAATTCCCGTCAAGACCTGAATATTCGCTGAATGTGATCGTAAATTATGTGAAACAATATGTGCAAAGTTTTTCAGTCTCAGGTTTTGGTTGTTGGTTAGGTTGAATAAAAGCTCCTGCTCCTCCTCATATTTTTTCTTTTCAGTAATATCATTTTCAATTGCGATGTACCCATAAACCTCGTTGTCAGCATTAAACAAGGGAACAATATTAAGAGCAAGCCAATATTCATTACCGAATTTCCCTCTATTCAACACTTCAACATTAACTAAAGCTTCATGTTTTTCCAATTTTTCACGAATGAAATCTGTAACAACCGGATTGGTTTTTTCAAATTGAAACATACTTGGAGTTCTTCCAATTATTTCATTGCTGCTGTAGCCAGTTAATTTCAATACGCTATCATTCACCCACTGAATTTTCTTGTCTGCATCTGTAATTATTACGCAATTCGTTGTTGACTTCGCCACTAACGACAATTTTTCCAATTCTTCCGTACGAATACGAATTTCCTCTTCAAGTCCATCTGTAAGTTGTTTGTTTCTATTTCTGGCTTCAATTAACTTGGATTGTAATTCCAACACCGACTTTGAAAGATCACCTACTTCATCTTTAGATATTTTTATGTGTGAGTTAAGGTCATAATTTCCTTCACTCAATTGGTTGGTTAATACCTTCAATTGATAGATTGGCTTCGATAATCTCTTCGCAAATAAATAGAATGCTAACAAAGAAATAACCATGAATATTCCCAATGCAAGGTAAATGGGTTGTTGTTCTTTATTGATTAGCTCATCTAATTTCTCATTGGCATAACAGACCACAATGCGGCCAGATAATGTCTCTGTTTGAAAAGGTGCTTCACTGTAAAAATATTTAACAGTGTCTCGTTGTGTAAGCCTTTTTGAGTCAATATCAGCAGGAAATGATGCGAGAATATTCGCATCGCCAGAGAGAGAATCTTCAGCAATTACCGCTACAAATTCGAACTCTTGTTTTTCAGATGCAAAATCGATTGTCTTTTTTAATCCGAAAAAATCATCACTATTCAATGACAGTTCAACGCCAAGCGCAACTGTTTCAGCAAGCTCTCTAATTTCTGTTTGTTTCGAATTCTGATAAAATATTTTTTGTTGAGCCGGATAATAATAGCCTACAAAAAGAATGACCGAAACCATTGCCAATGAGAAAGGCAACCAAATACGAAATGATATGGTATGAAAAATTCTCAAGGCTTAACATTTAGTATCAGGTAAGAAGGAATCTCTGCCGGGGGAAGATTGACAACGGCAATTGCACCTTTGTTATATTTAACAAACTGCAGCGCATCTTGCGGGCTATCCACAAATACCGGAGGATTCGCTCTTCCCTGGAATACCAGTGACAACCAAAATTTTTGCATTCCTTGAACAGAGGTTCCTAAAATATTCTTTGAGAATTCAGAAGCAAAAGGCGATTTCGAACCGGGTAGAACAACCACTACTGATGCACCATTGTTCCATGAAGTCCATTCACCTTTAAAAACACTTTTCACTTCTCCTTTAGAAAAACTTTTTTTAGGCACATCATTTCCAATGAGCACATAGCCAGGACTCCATATCTGGCTCCATGCATTTGCCGTGAGGCAAAGCATTAAAAACAACGATATACAAAACTTTTTAGAATCCATACGCCAATTGAAATCTGAGGGTGAAATATGGATCGTACAAAACAGTATGATTGTCATGCGTATGAAGCATGCGGTCGTATTCAGCCTGTAGTTTTAGTTGAAGGTGATAATTAAATTGGTAGCGGTAACCAACGCCAGCCTTCATTCTCCCCATGTGATACGTATGAAGATCATTATTCGCAACTTGAATGATATCTGCATAAACAAAAGGCGTGTGGACTTCTTTTACCGGTACTCCTATGTAGAGATATTGTGCAAAGTTGTTTGCTCTACCTAATGAGTCTGTTCGCGTAGAGTTGAATGTGGTTTCGTTTAAAATTTCAAACTTAGGTCCGAAATAAGCCAACGAGAAACTAGCCAATTCATATTTCAAAGGACCTTTATATAACTCTCCGTTGTAATGGGAATAAACCGTAGAGTGTCCGCTGTGCGCACCATAAACACTATTCGGTAAATATTCGTAATAGTATGAAAGTCCAATTCTCAAATCGTCTGCAGGCTTCATGTGAACAGAGGCTATAACAGGTGTATGCCAATCTGAATGAGAAACATCTGTAGATGCAATTCCATTCCCCACCATGAAGTCATATCCGAACTTCATTTTCCCCAAATTTTGTCCTTGAAATTGAAGTCCTAACGTATGCAAGGGAATGAGATATGAAAATGCCATTGGACGATCTACTGTTGGGAAAAATAAACGGCCATGGTGATAAACATCATTCCAATAGTTCAATGGGGTATGAACTTTTCCTGCAATGATGCTGTGATTTCCTTTAATATTAAACTTAACCAATGAGCGTTCAATGCTGGGTAGATAATTGGTAGCTGAGGCTCCATTGAAGCGAATAACATATTCACCTAGAAATGAAATACGATTTGACAATTTAGAATTCACAAAAAAATCGTGTTCACCCAAAGTGAAAAAAGAATTGATTTGTTTGTTGTTGTTCAGTTGGTATTCAAAATGTCCGAATCCATTAAACTGTGTGGTTCTTTCTTGAGACCACAAGTTAAACATAGTCAAGAACCCCAAAAGGAGCAGTACAAAACGCCATTTTTTTTGCATTCCCAAATATAATAAAAATAGAATTAATCGAAATTAAACGCCCGATTATTCAAGCATACCTCACAACCTTTTTCTCTCGAACAAACCCAAACAATTGAATACCTAATTCTTTACAAAAATCAATGGCCAAAGATGTTGGTGCGCTTACAGCAACAATGACTGCAAGATTTGCTTTAAATGCTTTGGCCACAATTTCATATGACACCCGACTTGTTACAACCAAAATTCTTCCTTGTGACAATTGATTCAATTGAAACAAAGTTCCAATGCATTTGTCAACCGCATTATGCCTTCCAACATCTTCAGCTGAGGTTAACATATTCAATTCTTGATTGAAAATACCTGCGGCATGTACAGCACCTGTTTGATTAAACACGGGTTGCTCTAATGTCAATTTCTCAATGAGTTGAGAAGAGTTAAAACTCTCATTATAAGAACTTAAAACCTTTCCAGAAATAGCATCGAAAGAAGTCTTTCCACAAATTCCACAAGCAGTAACACTGAGTAAACTCATGGAGTTTACTCGGTTATGAATGGTCTTTGTTTCAACAGAAACTTCCAACGTGAACTGTTTTGAAGTTACTTCAATACCAGTAACATCTTCTCTGGACTGAAGGTATCCTTCGGCAAACAGTAACCCCAAAGCCCATTGCTCCACTTTAGAGGGAGAGCACATAGAAACCGTTAGTTTCTCCTTGTTCAGAATGAGTTGAACAGGTATTTCAACAGCCACATGGTCTTGCACGTGACTGTTATTTTTCAGCACTTCATATGCTAACCAATCTTTCATTAAGACAGCCCAGAAACAACACCATTTGAATCAATGTCCATATGCTCACTCGCCGGAATTGCTGGTAACCCGGGCATTCTCATCATGTCTCCCAAAATGGGAATGATGAACCCTGCACCTACGGCAAATTCAAATTCTCTTACAGTGACAACAAAATTCTCGGGCCTTCCAATTTTTGATTCATCGTCTGAAAAAGATTTTTGTGTTTTTGCCATACAAATAGGCAATCCACTTAATCCCAATCGATCTATGGTTCTGAGATTGGTTTCAGCTTCTTTCGTGTAATTCACTTGACTAGCTCCATAAATTTGAGTTGCCAAAACATTTATTTTTTCTTTGACTGAGAGTGAATTATCGTACAATCGATTGAATTTATTTTTACCCGATTCTAATGAGCGAATAACTCCTTCAGCAAGATTGGTCATTCCATCACCACCAGAAGCAAAGCCTTTTGCTACAATGGCTTCAATTCCCATGTCTGCGCATGACTGAATAACAAAATTAATTTCTTCATCGGTATCCGTTGGAAAATGGTTGATGGCCACAACAGGATGAATTCCAAATTTTGAGCAATTCTCAATGTGCCTCTGAAGATTAGCAAATCCGGCTTGCACTCGAGTCAAGTCTGCGGTGTTGTATTCTTCTTTCTTTGCACCACCGTGGTGACGCAATGCACGAATGGTTGCAACAAGCACAATGGCATGAGGCTCAATTCCTGCTGCACCACATTTGATATGCATAAATTTCTCGGCACCCAAATCTGCACCGAATCCAGCTTCGGTTACAACGTAGTCTGCTAACGACATTCCCATTTTCGTTGCCAAAATGGTATTTGTTCCTTGAGCAATATTTGCAAACGGACCACCATGTAAAATAGCTGGGTTTCCTTCAAGGGTTTGAACAAGATTTGGTTTTATGGCGTCCTTTAACAAAAGAGCCATTGCTCCTTCAGCTTTTAAATCTCTCGCATAAATTGGCCTTCTGTCATATGTGAATCCAACGAAAATATTCCCCAGTTTTTGTTTCAGGTCGTCAATTGAGTTACTCATACACAAAATGGCCATGACCTCTGAAGCAGGTGTAATGTTGAATCCATCTTGTCTTGGAATTCCGTTTGCAGTGCCGCCCAGGCCAATGGTGATGTTACGCAAAGCACGGTCATTCATGTCCATGACACGCTTCCAATAAATCTGTCTTGGATCTAGACCTAAATTGTTTTGTTTGTTTTGAAGGTTGTTATCAATCAATGCGGCAAGCAAGTTATTCGCCTTTTCAATAGCTGCAAAATCGCCTGTGAAGTGTAAATTGATATCTTCCATAGGTACAACCTGTGCATATCCGCCACCGGCAGCACCACCTTTGATTCCGAAAACAGGACCTAAAGAAGGCTCTCTTAAAACCACTATCGATTTTTTTCCAAGTTTATTCAGACCTTCATTTAAGCCTATAGAAGTAGTTGTTTTCCCCTCTCCTGCTGGTGTGGGAGTAATAGCTGTTACAAGTATCAGTTTTGATTTTTGAACTGAATTCTCATCAATTAGATGTAAAGGCAATTTGGCCTTGTATTTACCATAAGGGTCAATATCATTGTAATCTATTGATAATTTTGAAGCAATTTCATTGATGTGCTTCATTTGGCACTTTTGTGCAATTTCAAGGTCTGAAGGAAAACTCATTTTTTTCTCTATTTGTACAATAATCCGAAGTTTATTTCCTTAATTCGCAATTACAAATAAGTACATATGAACATCCCTTTTTTAACTTCTCTTCCCAATCAAACGCGAAACATGCTTGGTTTGGGATTGATTGCTTGCATGCCACTTTTGGGTCAGGCACAGCAGGCCGACATTAAGACGCAATGGCAACATGCTCATTACAAAATTGACGGTTTTCCCGGTGTAAGCTCATACAAAGCGCATGAGTACATGAAATCAAAAGGCAAGCAACCGGCAAAAGTTGTTGTTGCAATTATTGATAGTGGTTCAGAAACTTGGCACAAAGACTTGAAGCAAAATATTTGGACCAATACAGATGAGGTACCGAACAACGGAATTGATGATGATAAAAACGGTTACATTGATGATGTTCATGGTTGGAGTTTTATTGGTGGAAAAGATGGCGATGTTGCGCAAGACAATCTAGAGATTACGCGAATATACAGAGCCTTACACCCTAAATTTAACGGTAAAGATGCTGCTTCAATTTCAGCAACAGATCAAAAAGATTATGCGTTGTACATGTCAATCAAGGCCGATTTTGAAAGTCGCGTTGCAAACATGCAACAAGAGCAGGTTCAAGTAAATCAGTTTATTGTTATGGCCACTGCCGCATTTGATCAGTTGGAAACCGTTCTTGGAAAAGAGTTTACTCCAGAGCAATTGGCGAAATATGAACCAAAAACAGAAGCGGAAATTCAAAACAAAGCCATTGCTGAGCAAATTGGTGGATCAAGAGCAGTCATTGAAGAAATTAAAAATTACTACGCTGGTCAATCGAGCTACATGTACAACTTGGAGTTTGATCCTAGAGGAATTGTTGGTGACAATTATAACGATCCGAGAGAACGTTACTACGGTAATAATCACATTGATGGACCTGAAGCACTTCATGGCACACACGTAGCAGGAATTGTAGGTGCGGTTCACAACAATGATGGAATGGATGGAATTTGTAACACTGCCGAATTGATGATTATTCGTTGTGTTCCAGACGGAGATGAGCGCGATAAAGATGTTGCCAACGCCATTCGTTATGCAGCAGACAACGGAGCGCGAGTTGTAAACATGAGTTTTGGAAAAGCTTTTTCGCCTTACAAGTCTGTTGTAGACGAAGCCATTCAATATGCCGAGTCGAAAGGTGTCTTGTTGATACATGCTGCCGGAAATGATAGCAAAGACACAGATGTTAAACCCAATTTCCCTACTCCAAAATATGACAATGGAAAAACATGTAGTACCTGGTTGGAAATTGGTGCTTCAAGCTCATCAATTGACCATTTAGCCGCAGATTTTTCAAATTATGGAGATCAGACAGTAGACATTTTCGCACCCGGCGTTGATGTATATGCTACTGTTTTGAACAACGAATTTGCACCATTAAGTGGCACCAGTATGGCCTCTCCAGTAACTGCTGGAGTTGCAGCTGCTATTTTATCTTACTATCCCAATTTGTCTGGTGCTCAAGTGCGCAGCATTATCATAGAGTCTGGCGTAAGCTACAAGAAAAAGAAAGTGGTAATGCCTGGGGATGAAAATGCAAAAATCAAATTCGGAAAATTATCTAAGACAGGTAAAGTAGTAAATCTTTACGAAGCATTAAAGCTTGCTGAGAAAGTGTCGAAATAAAAAAAAGCATTCTAAAAAAAAGCCCTTCGGGGCTTTTTTTATTTAAAGTCCATAACGCAGGTGTATTTGTACGTTTTGTGCGGAGCAACTTTGACTCCAATCATTTTGAAATAAGATGTGAAAATTATGTTTCTATGACCAGCATTCGGGTCATTATAATCTACAAGCATTTGCATAACAATGTCTATCGCTTTATTGAAACCATAACTACAGCATTCTGAGCTGTATCCGCCTTTACAATTCACCCTACCGGTTGCAACTTTTCCCAATTTTCCCGATTCAATGGCCCAACATTTAGCAATGTCATACATGGCAGAGTCAAATTGAAGAGGCTTGAGCGAATTCATTTCATTTAGTTTTTTCACGAGTGCCGCTTTGGACTTGGCATATTCGGGTCCAAAAGCATATCCTAATTTTTTTTCATCGTATTTCAAAACCACATGCTTGGCATATAGTTTCGGGTACATACGAGCTAGGTTCATGTGGGTTATCACCGCTTTCTCATCTGCAGAAAGAAATGAGATTGACTTTGCTGTTGACGCCGAATCTATTTGTCCTTTAGAAAATCCGGCAACGGTTACTTGTCCTACTATTGAACTGCAAAAAAATAGGGTGGCAAAAAGAAAAATCAAATTTTTAATCATGGCTTAAAAGTAATTCAAACGAACAAACATTTATTATTTGACATTTATCAAGCAACCTTTAAATAAAAATTCGTTTCTTTACTGAAACCAAAACCAATTCTTCCTGTGTTCAAGAAAGTGATTCTTAGTAATTTATTGTTCTTGTTTGTTGTAATCTCAAACGGACAAATAACCATTACTCCCGGAGGAACCGCCGCCACAATAGTTTCGAATCTTGCGGGCAGTGGTATTCAAATGTCGAATGTTGTCATTAATTGTGGGCCTACGGCGTATGGCACGTATACTGGGAATTTAGGGGCTGGGGGTGTTGGATTATCGAACGGAGGAATTGTCTTAACCACAGGTTCTGCAGCCGGAGCAGATGGCCCAAATGGTTCGGGCTCTACAAGTACCGCTGTTCCGGGTTATGACTTTGCTGACCCTCAGTTAACTACCCAGCCGGGTGCTGGAAATCCCCCACCATCAAATGACAATTGTGTTTTGG
>Ga0315899_10007671_pt1 | contig 11597 bp, 12 predicted proteins | sample LakEriMetagenome_2_FD_203518 | JGI IMG/M metagenome (GOLD analysis project Ga0315899, IMG submission 203518) | Freshwater fungal communities from buoy surface, Lake Erie, Ohio, United States - Buoy 4 MA112 | ecosystem: Environmental > Aquatic > Freshwater > Lake | place: USA: Lake Erie, Ohio... | reverse complement strand
TTGGATTTTTCCTTACCCCTTCAGCATGGAAAAACATGCGATTTCAACTTTCAAAAGATGATTTAAGCCTGACTGCAAAACTCGGTGGATATGCGCAATTGGGAAATATATTCCATTTAGGAAATCAGCGTTCGTACTTGTATTTCTTAGAAAATTCCGGACCTGAGGGCAAAATATTCACGGGTGTATTTTCCATTCTCATGTACATAGCTGAAGCACTTTGGTCTGTCGTAAAAAGTTTGTCTTCTATACTCGCATCGCGTGTTGCGCAAAGCTCTGATTTCAGTCAGCACCTTGCACTTACCAAGCGTTATTTAATGCTCGGCATCTCAACAACCGCATTCGGAACGGTTTGTTTCTTGGCTGTTCCTAACAGTTGGTTAATGCCTTTTATTGATTATGACATTTCTTTTCTAAAAGAAGGATTCTTTTTTTTAATTCCTGGAATAGTTGCGAATACCGTTACGGTTTCTTTCGCGCATTTGTTCTCTGGCAGAGGACTACATCAATACAATTTCTACTCAGCCGTTGTTGGATTTGCAATAGCAATTTTATGCTCTTCGTTGCTTATTCAAACAAATCACTTGAACGGTGCATGCATGGCAGCCTCTGCGGCATTCATCACGCAGAGCATGGTTCAGACCATTCTTTTTTTCAGTTTAAAGAAAAAGGAATTATCAATCTAAATTGAAGACATCCCGCATCCCAATTGGACGCGAAGAAACAAATGCTTCAGCATATTTATATCCTGCGAAACGACCAAAATCCATTGCTCTTCCTTTAATGAAATCGAAGAACTCCTCTCCCGAAATAGGCGTTTTCGGTTCTTGTGAATTCGGATCATAAAACTGACTAGAAAATGCTTTCAAGGCCTCAATCTTTTGATCCATTTGCGCCGTAATGTCAATGACAAAATCAGGTGTGTTGTAATAATCTTGATTGAAGTGATACACTGCACGAGGACGCCATGCCGCGTGAGTTGTTTCAATCTTAGGAAGACCCGCATAGAAACAACAATCGGCCACTAGCTTGGCAGAACGAGCATGATCAGGATGTCTGTCGCGAAGTGAATTCGTGAAAACAACCTCAGGTTGGTATTTCCGTATAGCGTCCATGACGCGCATTTTATTTTCCGGAGTGTCGGTAAAGAAACAATCTGCCAACTCGAGATTCTCTCTGTAATGAATACCCATAATTTCAGAAGCTCTCTCGGCTTCTTTCATTCTTAGCTCTGCGCTTCCTCGTGTTCCTCTCTCGCCTTGAGTCAAATCAACCAAGGCAATTTTCTTTCCCTCCTGAACAGATTTAATAATGGTTCCGGCAGCGCTAATCTCTGCGTCATCAGGATGAGCTGAAATGACAAGTAAATCGACTTTATACATTTTGCAAATCTCTGAAATTTAAGTCGAAATCACGTTAAGAAATTAATCCTTATTTTCGCGGAAGATGTTTAGGAGATTTTTACTTTTCTTATTCGCTGTGCATTTAAGCACCTTCTCCTTCGCCCAGCCCGCAGGGGCGATTGAATCTGCTTTAGAATTAATGGCCGACACATTGTCTTGGTCAAATGCTGCGGATTACATCAAATCGAAAAAAGTTACACTATACCCCTCTCCAAACCTTCCGAATATTAACCTTGATTTAAAAGGTCGAGCAGATTCCCTGTCAATGATCCCGAGCTATGCGAACTACCAAAGCTGGGATACGCAAAACATTTGGCACAAAAAAAAGAATGTGGTTTTTCCAAACGACTCATCCTTGGTTTTTCAATTAATCATCGACTCTTGTGACTTCGCTTTCCCAACGGATATTGGTAGACAAACTTCTCCTTTCGGTCCTCGGTGGGGTCGCCTGCATGCAGGACTAGATTTAGATTTAGACACTGGCGATCCAGTTTACAGTATGTTTGAAGGCCTTGTTCGCATTTCACAATACAGCGACACCTACGGAAATGTTGTCGTGGTTCGTCACCCGAACGGATTGGAAACGTTGTACGCACACATGTCGGCTCGGATGGTTGTCCCAGGGCAATATGTTCAAGCTGGAAACATGCTCGGTTTAGGGGGTAACACAGGTCGTTCTTACGGCGCACACCTTCACTTCGAAACGCGCTACTTGGGAAATCCTTTTGACCCCGCGTACATGATTACCCCGAATCAAAAGGCTCTGAAATCGCCTGTATTCGAGCTCAACAAAAAGAAACTGAACGCACCAACAACAAATCCAACAGCGCCTTCAGCGAATAACAATTCCAAAGGGTCATCGGGAAGTAAGTACCACACCGTTAAGCGAGGAGACACACTATCCTCGATCGCTGCAAAAAACAGAACAACCGTCTCTAAACTTTGCAAACTAAACCGAATCAAGCCCTCAAGCAATTTAAAAATCGGTCAGAAAATTAGGGTGCGCTAGATTTTAGGCCTATCTTCACTCACGACTATCCTATTTCCTGATAGTCGAGAACAAAAAGCACACAGAAGTGTTTTATCTGTTATGAAAAAACGCGTTGCTGTCATAGGTGCTGGTTTTGCAGGATTATCTGCCGCATGTCGATTGGCCCAATTGGGGTTCGAAACACATGTTTTCGAGCAGCACGCAACGCCCGGTGGAAGATGTCGAGTTTTTGAGAAAGATGGATTTGTCTTCGATATGGGCCCAAGTTGGTATTGGATGCCTGAGGTTTTTGACCAATTCTTTCAACAGTACGGCGAAAATAGAAGCGACTATTATTCTTTGGAAAGATTAGACCCTTCCTATCGCGTTTACTTCTCAAACAAAATCTTAGATGTTCCAGCTTCTGCCGAAGAACTAGGAGAGAAACTAGAAGCCATAGAACCTGGAAGCAAAGAGAACTTGAAAAAGTTCCTTGCCGAAGCAAAATACAAGTACGATACAGGAATGGGAGAATTCGTCTGGAAGCCATCGCTTTCTATTACTGAATTTCTCGATTTGAAAATCTTGAAAGCCGCAGTGCGCATTCATCTCTTCAATTCTATTTCCGCTCACATTCGCAAATATTTCAAGCATCCTGAAATCATTCAGTTACTTGAATTCCCTGTGCTTTTCTTGGGTGCTAAGCCAGAGAAAACACCGGCTCTGTATAGCTTAATGAACTATGCCGATTTAGAGTTGGGAACATGGTATCCGAAAAATGGCATGGGTGAAATTCCGAAAGCAATGGCTAAGGTGGCTCAAAAACTTGGCGTTACTTTTCATTTCAACAATACTGTTTTTCAAATTGAATCATTAGACTGGAAGGCTAAACGAATCATTACTTCTTCCGGAAATTTTGAAATTGATGCTGTCATAGCAGGAGCAGATTACCACCACGTGGAAACAAAAATGCTTGCACCCAAAGATCGATCGCATTCAGAAGAATACTGGAATTCAAGAACCATGTCGCCTTCATCTTTGCTTTTCTATCTCGGAATAAACAAACGCGTGAATAATTTACTTCACCACAATTTGTTTTTCGATGAGCCTTTCGATCAGCACGCTATAGAGATTTACGATAACCCACAATGGCCATCTCAGCCGTTGTTTTATGCCTGTGTTCCCTCAAAAACAGACGAAACTGTAGCACCTAAAAATTGTGAAAACATCTTTTTGTTGGTTCCTGTAGCTCCTGATTTGACAAGTGATGAAGCTCTCCGCGAGAAGTACCTTCACAATATGTTGGACCGACTTGAAAAAAGAACGGGAGAATCTATCCGTGAGCACATTGTGTACAAGCGAAGCTTCGCACATGAAGAATTTATTTCGGAATACAACAGCTTCAAAGGCAATGCCTATGGACTTGCCAACACCCTGAAGCAAACTGCTATTTTGAAACCTTCCATGCGAAGTAAAAAATTAAACAATCTATTTTATGCCGGTCAACTCACTGTTCCCGGGCCCGGAATGCCACCGAGCATCATCAGTGGACAGCTTGCCGCCGAAACCATGAACAAACTTCTTTTTCAATCATAACATCATGACAGGAAAACCACTCTTCGACAACGTTTCTTACGAGTGCAGTAGAATAACTACTCAAGCGTACAGTACGAGTTTTAGCCTTGGAATCCGAACCCTAGGCAAAGAAATTCGCAACCCTATTTATGCGATTTATGGATTCGTAAGATTCGCAGATGAGATCGTAGATACCTTTCATGACTATGAAAAACACGAACTCATGGCGCGCTTCCGAAAGGACACGGTTCTAGCTATTGAGGAGCGTATTTCGCTCAACCCAATCCTAAATGCTTTTCAGCATACCTACCACAAGTACAACATTGAATGGGAGCTTGTAGATACTTTCTTGAAGAGCATGGAAATGGATCTTCATCAAATGGAACACGACCGCGATTCTTACGAAACATACATTCTTGGTTCCGCTGAAGTGGTTGGACTCATGTGCTTGCACGTATTCGTAAATGGAAATCAGGCGGAATATGAAAAGTTAAAACCTTCAGCTATGAAGTTGGGTGCAGCATTCCAAAAAATAAATTTCCTTCGTGATTTGCATGCCGATTATAACGCATTGGGTCGCGTTTATTTCCCGAATGTTGACATGACGCAATTCGATGAACCTACCAAAAAAGCAATCGAAAAGGAAATAAAAGAAGATTTTAGATTGGCTTACATCGGCATTCTTCAACTTCCAAAAGAAGCAAGATTCGGTGTGCTTATCGCTTTCAAATATTATTACAAATTATTCCTTAAAATTCAAGCGCTTCCTTGCGAACGAATCTTGAAAGAACGCATTCGCGTAGCAAATCCAAAGAAGATTGCATTACTTGCAAAAAGCTATTTACAGCACAATCTAAACTTATTGTAATGAAATTGGTGGTTACACGTTTTCTTGCGTTGGTTTTATTTCTGTGCTCATTCGCTCAAATTTTCGCGCAAGAAATTCAATGTCAGAAACTTTTTATTGCTGCGCAAAACGAGCCCGCTAAACAAGAGTTTTACAACTACTGCGCGAATCTTCAAAACAGAAACAACACGCAACAAGCTTACTTCGGTGTAGCCACTGCTATGTATGCTGAACTGGTTTCCAACCCAGCCGACAAACTCAATTACTTCAGCCGCGGTAAAGACCTGTTGGAAAAGGCCATTGCGAATGACTATTGGAATGAAGAGCTTCGCTTTTTACGCTATTCTGTCCAAGACAAAGCACCTTGGATGTTGCAATATCACGATAAACTTGCGGAAGATTCGTATTACATTTATCAAGCTTTAGCAGCTGGAAAAATAAACAAAACAAAAGCTTTCTGGAGAATTGTGATTCAGTTCATGATTCAAAGTGAAAACATAAGTGCAGATCTAAAATCAAAATACAGTCAACTGTAATGGAATTTGTGGTCCTCGTAGATGAACAAGACAACGCCATTGGAACAATGGAAAAACAACAGGCCCACGTGGAAGGAGTCTTGCATCGCGCATTTTCAATTTTCATTTTCAACTCAGAAAAAAAACTGCTTCTTCAAAAAAGAGCCTCTTCCAAATACCACTGCGGAGGACTTTGGACGAACACCTGTTGTTCGCATCCAAGAGAAAATGAAACTGTTCTAGACGCTGCTAACCGCAGATTGGAAGAAGAAATGGGAATGTCTTGCAATCTGCAATCGATATTCTCTTTTGTGTACAAAGCTGAATTTGAAAACGGATTGACCGAACACGAATTCGACCACGTTTTCTTCGGAGAATCGAATTCAACACCAACGCTCAATCTCGAAGAGGTAGAAGACTTCAGATATGTTGGAATGGAAGAACTTCAAATTGAAATTAACGAAAACCCAACGCATTTCACACCGTGGTTTTTGATTGCACTGGACCGAGTGAAAGAATTTAACGCAACACTATCATGATACTGAATATTGCCATCATTGTTATCACGTTCTTCGTCATGGAAGGAATGGCATGGCTCACGCACAAATTTGTCATGCACGGATTCATGTGGTATTTCCACGAAGACCACCACCAACCTACTCCAGGATTTTTCGAAAAAAACGATGTGTTCTTTTTGATCTACGCCATTCCAAGCTGGTTGCTAATCATGTTCGGAATGATGAACGGAAACGACTTCCGCACATTTATTGGATTCGGAATTTTAGCTTACGGCATTGGCTACTTCCTTGTTCATGAAGTACTAATACACCGTCGATTCACTTGGTTCGATAAGACAGATAACTTATACTTCAGGGCCATTCGTAAAGCACACAAAGTACATCACAAAAATCAATTCAAAGAAGAAGGCGAATGCTTCGGAATGCTTGTAGTCCCGCTGAAATACTTCAAAGCTGAATTGAAATTCAAACAAGCGAAAGCTTCCAAATGAACGAGAACTACGCATACCTCTTAGTAGACCTCTTCTGCCTTTCAGGGCCTTTTTTCTTGAGCTTTCACAAGAGTGTTGCATTCTACAAAAATTTTAAAGCCTTGGCCATTGGGCTTCTCGTGATGATGATGGTATACATCCCTTGGGACATACTTTTTACGCATTGGGGAATATGGAATTTTAATGAAAAATACACCCTCAGTTATCGATGGATGTTACTTCCCATTGAGGAGTGGCTTTTCTTTTTAGCGGTTCCCTTTGCCTGTGTTTTCACCTTCGAGTGTGTGCGTTATTTCAAAAAATCTGAACCCTCACAAACCTTCACCCGAATCGCCACTGCCATTATTCTTGCCGCGTGCATTATACTCATGTGGACTGCAGGAATTTACGAAATGTGGTATACGCTTTCTGCCACTACACTCTGTCTAATCTTACTCCTTTTTCACGCTTATAAGAAATCTCCATTCTTGGGCTACCTACTTTTTGCGTGGATGATTCTATTGATTCCATTTTTTATCTCGAATGGAATACTTACCGGACTAGACTTCTACAACTACTCATTGTTCAATACTTCAGAGGTAGATATAACAGAAGCTATTGTTCGCTACAACAACAATTTCAATTTAGGCTTACGAATTTGGAGTGTTCCAGTTGAAGACTTTTTCTATGGTCTCGCGATGGTGCTTTTGACCATTACGCCCTACGAATATTTCAGATTGAAGTGGCAATCTAAAATTTAACAATCACCGGATGGTGATCTGAAGCGCCTGCATCACTTGTCTTGTATTCTCTTGCGCTCAATCCAGCACTGTGCAAAACATAATCGATTCGAAGACCGAGTAACGGTCCTCTGTAAGTGCTTCCTATTCCCTTACCAGCATCTTTGAAACTGTCGGAAAGCTTTCTCGTCAGGCGATTATACGTATACGAAATGGGGGTGTCGTTGAAATCTCCTGTCACGATAACTTTATGCTTGCAACCTTCTATATGTTCGGCCAGCACATTCACCTGACGGGAACGCTTCAATGAAGATCGATAGAGCTGAATAAACAATGGCTTACTCTCGTTTTGAATTTCATTCATGTCTATATTCTCATCGAAAAGCTGAAGCGATTTCTTCTTCAAACGAAAACTCTGCAAATGCGCATTGTAGATTCTAAGGGTATCTGCACCCACTAGCACATCGACATAAATGCAAAAATTATTGACTTCATTTTCGAAGGGAACTTGCCCTCGGTTAACAATGGGGTATGACGAAAATATGACTAGACCAAATCTTCCTCCATTCGAAAGAATATGCGTAGCTCGCTCATGAATTTCATATCCCGGCAGAATCTCATTCCGCGTTTCTTCTGATAAAAAATCACCTCCATTGGTATTCCAATAGCACTCTTGCAAGCAAAGAATTTTGGGATTCACACTGTGAATCTCATTCAGTATAGCATCTCGATTCTTTGTGTTATTTTCAGCATCGTAATAACCCATTAAATGTGTGTTGTGGGTCATTACGACCATACCTAACTCTTTGCTCGGATTATCCGATCTAGTATTGAAATTAAAAAACGAGAGAAGATCAGGAAGCGAAAACAAAAAACACAGTCCAAAAGCGATGAGCCACTTCCACTCTTTTCGAAAAGCCATTATAACTGCAGCAAAAAGAAAAACAATCAGCAGCGGCAAAAAAAACAATCCCAGCACACTGAAGAACATAAACACACTAGGGGTGAAATGAGAAGATAAATAGGAAAGCAAATAAGAGGAGATAACCAACAGACTGAGCAAACGAAAAATAAATCGCACGAATTTGCCCCAATGACTCAACTTCTTAATCTCTTTCGCTGGCGAATCCATTACTTTTCTTTTTGTTGTTCCAAGAACTGTTTCTCTTTAGCAGACAAGCTCTCAAAACCTGAACGTGAAATTTTATCTAAAATTGAATTCAGATAATCTTCTCGCAACTTCCGCTCAGCATTAAACTCATCATCAGTTTGAAACCTTCTGTTACTTCGTTTAACTGTGAGCGATGGAGAGGGCTTAAACCAAGAAAATATTCTATGTATCCAATTCATATCGGTCGCTACTAAATTATCCCAAATCAAAACAACAACGCCACCGAATGCACCACCCAAATGGGCAAACAATGAAAGGTTGTGTGACTCGTAATTCCAAACATCAATGACTTCCAAAAATAAAAACACCGAACATCCCAACCAAAAAGAAGTGTCTCGATTATCTCTGCTAGACACTCCGTTAAGTAACCATGCGACCCACAATGCGGTGATTCCTGCTGACGAACCAATGAGCGAAAAAGAGGAATCATTGAAATATAAAAAAAGTAAACCACCCAAAGAGCCTGCTATCCAATACTTCCATATGCTTAATCCACTGAATCGTTCTTTCGACCAATACAGTAAAAGCAACAAAAGGATATAATTCGAAATGAAATGACTTACCTCCGCGTTAAAAAAACTATAAGTAATCCAAGTCCATGTCCAAGTATATAGCTCGCCTCTGGTTGAAAAACCCACGAAGGAATCAAACCTTGACACATCAGCAGCGCCATTGTAATTGACAGAAAGTAGCACTACAACTAAACGGACAATAAAGCAAAACGCAAGAACAGCCGCTAGAAGTTTTAATCCAATTGAAGCACTACGAAAACGACTTACCATGCCTTCGGATTTTTCTGCCAATACTTCAACAGAAGATAACCGAAAATCATTCCTCCGAGATGCGCATAATGGGCAACGTTATCTCCAGCTGTTTGACGCATAGCCAAGTAAAATTCAATGGCTCCATAGATCATTACAAAATACTTTGCCTTCAATGGAATTGGAGGGAACAACAACATTAATTCTGTGTTGGGGAATAGCATTCCGAATCCTAAAAGAACTCCGAATACCGCCCCAGACGCTCCAACCACACCCGTATTAATAGCTGAATACAATTCAACCATTTGCACTTTGTACGATCTTCCTTCTTCCAAGCCCGTTATCATAACCTGATAAATTTCTTTGTCGGAGAGAGTTTGCATCATTTTTTGAATTTCGAAATAACTCACGCCCATGTGCAAGAAAAACGCGCCAATTCCACAGGTCATATAGTAGAAAATGAACTTCTTTGTTCCCCAATAATTTTCAAGTGCTGTTCCAAACAAATACAGAGCATACATATTGAAAAAAATATGCGTAAAATCACTCATCGAGTGCATGAACATATGCGTCACAATTTGCCAAGGACGGAAATTCGGACTTGCAAAATAATAACCGGTTAAGTTGTCTGCCAATCCTGGGACAACGAAACACGCTATAAAAATCAGAACATTGATAATGATAATGTTCTTTACTGCTGGAGTTAAATTTGTTCCCATCGTAATTTACTTTCCTAATTGTTCTTCTAAATAATCCACACCAAAAGTTAATGCTATTGGCTTTCCATCTGGTGCGAAATTTTTATTCTCGCACGCATTCCAGCGCACCAACAAATCAAGCATTTCTGGCACCGTTAACATTTGCCCCTTTTTCACAGACATTCTGCGGGTGTAATCCTTCAACAAATTCATTCGTAAATCAGGACCTTCTACACCTAAGCGCAAACTTTCCAAAACCAATTCAATAAACTTCAAAGCAGCCTGCTCATCAAGTGTTGTTGGAGCCGCAATAATTTCAACGTCATCTTCTAAGTTCAATTCAAAACCAAAAGAAGCAAGCAACACATCGTGTTCTTGCAACAATGAAAGATCCTTCTGCTGAACAGTCAAAGGAATTGGAAACAACAATTGCTGCGCCTTGAACGAATGGCTGTTTTGATTCGAGTGCTCCTCGAACAAAACTTGCCAATGTAAACGCGTTTGATGAAACATTTTCACTTCACCACTTATCTCGCAACCAATAATTACTCTGCCAATTTGAAAAGGAGTTCCGCCTTCCCACTCATCCGATTCGAAACTGATTTGCTCTTGCTGAACTTCACTCTCTTTTTCAAATCCAAATCCGGCTTGTGCAAATTGCTCCATCCAATTTCGAGATTTCTGCTGCCACGAATCTGTTTTTTGAAACGGATTGAAATCGTGATTCACATCTACCTGCGGAACACGAACCGAACTGGGGCTTACTTGAGTTAACGGAATATTCTCTTGCTCGAAATCCAACGAAGGCGCCACTTGATTTCTTCCCAGACCTCTTCTCACAGCTGCATGCAAAAGAGCATGTATACTTCGTTCATCTTGAAATTTAATCTCCGTCTTTGTGGGATGAATATTTATATCAATGGTTGAAGGAGGAACGTCTAATGCAATTAAATAAAATGGAAAACTTCCTGAAGGAAGAATATGCTCGTACGCCTGCTGAACCGCATGATTCAAAAACGGACTTTTAATGAAGCGCTGATTGACGAAAAAATATTGATCCCCTCGCGTGCGCTTCGCTATTTCCGGTCTACCGACAAACCCCGAAATTCGAACAATCTCAGTGTCTTCGTCGAGATGAATCAATTGATCGTTGTATTTGCTGCCAAACACATGTACCAGTCGCTGTTTCAAATTAGACTTTGGCAAATCGAAAACGACATTGCCGTTGTGCGTAAGCACAAAATGAATATCTGGATGAGTAAGTGCTACACGTTCAAATTCATCAATGATGTGACGAAATTCAATCGCATCGGTTTTCAAAAAATATCTTCTTGCCGGAATGTTAAAGAATAAATTCCGAACGGAAAAGACAGAACCTTTTGTGGCATCCACCGGTTCGTTGGACAACAATTTCCCTCCGTCTATTTCAATACGAACCCCTTGTTCGTCCTCTTCTCTTTTTGTAATTAACTCAACTTGCGCAACTGAAGCAATACTTGCCAAAGCTTCCCCACGAAATCCCTTGGTGGTAATATTAAATAAATCTTCAGCTTTTCGAATCTTAGAAGTTGCATGACGTTCAAAGCATAATTGCGCATCTACCTCGCTCATTCCCTTCCCATCATCAATGACTTGGATAAGCGTTTTTCCAGAATCTTTAATAACCACTCGAATTTGTGTAGCCTCAGCATCTACGGCATTCTCAACCAATTCTTTCACAACAGACGAAGGACGTTGAACAACCTCTCCCGCTGCAATTTGATTGGAAACCTGATCAGACAATAACTGAATGACTCCTGAACTATTCATCTGTCAAATTTACAACAGAACAACCCGAATGAGTGCGCACACTTATGCACTTTATATGCGCCCTTCCAAAGCCGCCTCAATAGATTCCGTTTCACCGCGCAGAGAGGCTATTTTTTGAAT
>Ga0315899_10007670_pt1 | contig 11597 bp, 13 predicted proteins | sample LakEriMetagenome_2_FD_203518 | JGI IMG/M metagenome (GOLD analysis project Ga0315899, IMG submission 203518) | Freshwater fungal communities from buoy surface, Lake Erie, Ohio, United States - Buoy 4 MA112 | ecosystem: Environmental > Aquatic > Freshwater > Lake | place: USA: Lake Erie, Ohio... | reverse complement strand
GTTTTTGTATGTATCTCCAACTGACGGTGGAGCTCCAATTGTTCCTCCTGTTGTTGCTCAAAGAAGTGTTACAAACATTACGCATCAGTCCGCTGATGTATTGATCGATGTAAACCCAGGGTTTGCATCGACTACGTTGAGTTTTGAATACGGAGTCGATCCCACCTTTGCCACGAAGTTAACAGCACCAGTTGTTCCTGGCGTTATTGAAGGACCAACCCCAACAACTGCAACGGTGAACCTAACTGGATTAAGTGCATCTGCAACATACTCATTCCGAATTATTGGAGTCAATGAGTCAGGTCGCACGGTAAGTGAAACTGGTTCATTTACAACTCTTGCCCCTCCAAAGGTTGCACCAACAGCCAGCGCTTCGCAGGCAACAGATATCACCGCATACAGCGCAACTCTTAATGGCAGCGCTCAGGCCGGTAATGATTCAACAAAAGTAAGTTTCATGTATGGAACAGATCCAGAGTTCAAGGTAAACACCAACAACATTGCCGCAAATCCATTTATCTTGGGCACTGGCAATACTGTCCAAAATGTTACTTTAAGTGTTTCTTTCCTTGATGGTGGCAAGAAGTACTACTACAAGCTAGTTGCAATTAATTCCACAGGTACAACACACTCATCAGTGATGACATTTGATACTCCGGTAGCGCCAGGATTGCCACCCACAGTTGTGACATCAGCGAACCCAGTAAGCAGAGCAGTTGCAACGGCTGCTTTTGAGGGCGTTGTTAATCCAAAAGGACAAACAACGAACGTAGAGTTTATCTATGGTGGCGAAAAGTCGCTCACGATTGGCACGACAAAGGTTGCAATCGCAGAGAGTCCAGTAACGGGCGAGGCTGATGTGAAATTGATTGCGAAGCCAAAAGGATTACTTCCTGGAAGGGGTTATTACTTCCAATTTGTAGCCCGGAATGCTTCTGGAATGACAAAGAGTGTCATCTACTACGCAATCATGAACCCTGAGAACCCAGCAATCCAAAGCTCTTACGCAAATAAGAATTTAGCAAACGGAATCACTCTTAACTCAATGATCAACCCAATGGGAAGCAATACCTATCCATTCTTTATCTACGGAACTGACCCAGCTCTGGCCACAGGTATAACAATGGCTGCTGCCTTTCCGAAGGCAATCAGTGGCTCTTCGAATATCACAGTCAATTTAGCGGTTACAGGCCTGACATCGGGTACTCGTTATTACTTCCGAACTCGGATGCTTCCTTATACGGGACCATCAACTGGTACAGAGATTTTGGGTCCAATCCAAACCTTCGAAACTTTGCGAGTTGCCACACCTACCCCAACGCCAACACCTACTCCAACTCCAACGCCAACACCTACTCCAACTCCAACACCTACTCCAACGCCAACACCAACACCAAAGCCGACTCCGACACCGACACCGACTCCAACTGCAACTCCGGCACCAGTGGATGAAGCGATGGTCGTTACGCCATATATATCTAGCTCTAAAGTTCGCAATTCACGTTTGAGTTCTGTTGCTGGACTGAATTTAGTAAGTAAGCAGTCATACATATTTGTAGCTTCAACACTCTTTGCTAGTGGAAAGAACTTCGGACTTCTAAGCCTGGGTCACCTACTTGAAGTTACCTCTCAAACTCCAGCAATCTGTACGGTGACAGGTGTGGAGACATGGGATCGTGGAAGTATCTACACCAGAGCAACCGTCAATACGCTTACAACTGGAACCTGTACTGTCGTGTGGAGATTTCCAGGGGCTAAAGGTCGTGCAGCAACATCAACGACCATGAATGTAGCAATCACTAGGTAGGATCAACTTATGCGCAAAGTACTGGTGGTCCTCATTGCAGTATCACTCCTTGGTATTGCACCTGCTCATGCGACCGTGAAGAGTGGAGCCAAGTGCACAAAGCACAAGGCAACGACTACTACAAAAGGCTTGAAGTACACATGCATCAAAAGTGGAAGCAAACTTGTCTGGAGCAAAGCGGTGGCAGTAAAGCCACCTTCTGATTTAAAGCCAGGAGTGTGTCCCACAATGTCAGCTGCCGATAAAGATCCTGGGATCAGCCAAGTTCGTGCCAATACTTTGGTCGGGATGAATGAAGCTCAGGCTGAGGAATGTGCAGCAAGCCTTAAATGGCAGATTCACGTTGAGCAGCGAGACGAAGAGCTCTTTTTTCTCACAAAAGATTATCGAGTAGACCGCGTATCCATCACGGTGATGAAGGGTCTTGTCACCAAGGTAGACATTGGTTGAACGCATCCAATAACTGAGTGCCCAACACGTAACATTCTCTTATGGTCCTCTGGTTAATAGTCTGGCTAGTTGGAAGCGGCACCTTTCTTGCCACCAGTTTTTACACCTTCAGCCGTCCGGAATGTCACGTAATCACAGTTACTGGCGGCACGATCTATGAGTTCACTTGCCACCCTTTAGGGTCTAATCCACCTGGCGCGATGAATTCTGACCTCGTAGCGCTTGGACTCTTAATAATCGGCTTAATGATGATCTTCTTCTCAATTCGCTACTACCTGCAGAATAAGTAACTAGGGGAGCCCACATGTCAGTAGAACGCAATTGTGAATGCGGCGCACTGATCGGTGCCTACGATCTGAGTTGCAGGGCTTGCGGAAAAGGTTTCAAAGTAAGGGATGAATATCTGGTGGGCAAAGACATTCTTCCTGAGCCACCCGTTGATCTTTGGGCAGCGCAAGATCGATACAAGCAATCAAAGAAAAAGGGTTGGAAGCGTAAGCCTCGTGCATCCAGAAATGTGACATCTGCATCTTCACCTTCAAGCGGAATCTATAATTTCACTACATTTTTGCTTTCAGCAATTGCGATCCTGGTCGTCATAGTTCTGCGAGAGCCATTAACAGAGGATTTTAAGCTCCTCCCCAATGCAATTATTCTGCTCACGCTTGTGTTTTCTTTCATCGCACTTCGTAACAATCGATTCTTCGAAAAAATCTTAATGAATCCGTATCACATCTCGCGCAACCGAGAGTATTACCGATTGCTCTCGTCAGGTTTTGGGCATGTCAATGCTGGTCACTTTATTCTCAATGCGCTCGGACTTTATTTCTTTGGTGAATACCTCATGCAATTCTTGGTGAGTGCATACGGATTAAATGCTCCGCTTGCCTTCATTTTGATTTATCTCAGCGCAATTGTGATTGCCGATCTTCCTGATTTGATTCGCCACAAGAACAATCCCAGCTACACAGCAGTTGGTGCTTCGGGTGCAATCTCGGCAGTTGTCGCAGGTGCAGCGATTTCAGACCCAAACCTCCAAGTCACTTTGCTCTTTCTTCCTCCAGATATTGCTGTGCCTGGAGTTGTCTATGCGCTGGGCTATCTATTGTTCTCACTTTACTTGGACTATCGCGGAGCGGGCAGAGTTGCTCATCTAGCCCATGCTGCTGGAGCTCTATACGGCTTGATTGTGGTCGCTCTGATCAGCGTGACCTTTGGCTTGGGTTTTGCAAATTCTCTAGTCTGAAAGTCGAACTAAGGGTGCTCTTTAAGCAGGATTAGCATTCTTAAAACGATCGATCTCTTTCTTCAAGTTCTTGATTTTTCCAGCTTGTGAAGTGAATGCCAAAGTTGTGCCTGGAAATTCAAGCAGGAAACCTGTCTCGGAAAGTACGGGTATCCGAAACCTAGCTCTTCCCACCTCATGAAAAGAGATTGGGCCTAGCGTGGTTAATCCTTCAGCTACTTGTTCATCGGGCAGGAACACAAATTTCTCGGTAGACCAAAACAAATTACCTTCTGCTCCTGAGGACACAGCTGGGGCTTGCCCCCTGACAGTTCCTAGAATCTCAAGAGCAGAAAGATAATTCTTATCTTTTGCACGCTTACGTTCTCTACTTTCTAAAATGGATGAAATGCCAGCGGCCATCATCAGTAAACCCACGGCCAAGATTCCTACAGCCAGTAAGTTCCCAGGTATGGGTGCATCTCCAAGACCAGCCGGATAACAAATGATGTCCCCACCTCGAAATCCAAATAAAATTCGTACCGAAGCGCAATTTGGATCGTTGAAGCCGTTGAATCCCCAGCCGACAGTGAATACGCCAAATAAAATTAAGAGAGGGCCCCAAATCATTTAGAACCACCTTTCCCATTGCTCCAGTGCACTTAGCAATAGGAGTGTTGCGAACTAGTTATTCTGACTGCCTGCAGTGAAGAGAATACTTCCCAAGCCCATAGCTATCCAGTGCGAGATGTCATAGATCGCATCTGGGAGATAGATGCCAAACCAGTCGTAGTACACATCCACGCCGTCAGTACTCATAAACCAATCAAGTCCACCCCACATAAACAGTAGAGCTCCAAATATCTGCATCGTTCTCTCCTAACAGTATTTCTAAAGGTTACGCCTCTTGACACAAAAAACATGGAACAGTAAACAAAAAGTTTTGAGATTGTGACCGGTCAGTATCAGGCTCTTAGGGCAGAAAAAATCTAATTGAAGAGTCCATCTAAGAAGCCAGCGATTCCGCCTCCATCATCTCCAGAGCTATCAGAGGATTCACCACCTTGATCATTGTTAATGTCATTGGGTTCGGTGCCAACAACTGTCGTACCTATGATGAAGCCAGCCGCTGTTGTAGCTGACCTTATCCAAGGATTGCAAGAGATTGAAGCGTGTTTAGGCCAACTAAGGGAACACTAACCATTCAAATCCCTCTTTCTTTCGAGAGCACGTCATACAGTTGGCGGTATTGGTCGGCCATCTACCGGGCCATACGAAAGGCAATTACGATGAGGAAGTCCAGAACTCTTAAATTCATTCTTCTCTCAGCGCTTTCTATCTCCACTTTAACGGCCTGTGGAGGTCCGAGCGTTGAGAATTTGGAGGCTACTTGCGAGAGCTTAAGAACTCAGATGACTCCTTTCGACACGATTGCGATGTTAGAACGAGACCTTTATTACGAGGGTGATTCTGTAGCCATGTTGTTGGGTACAGAGACTCGAGCAGAGAATAAGAGATTTATCTATCAGAGTTTTCCCTTTATGAAGGAGTACACAATTGAAGGTCTTCAGAGTGGAGAATATGAAAAAGGATTGAAGAATTATCAGGTGCAGGCCGCCATACAACTCTTCGCATCCACACCAAATCCAATAGTTCTCACCGATGAAGAGAAGGCTGCATTAGAGGCCTCCGGTGATCCCTATACCGAAATAATTGAACCAAAAGTACTTCGAGTTATTGGAGAGACATATTCAGATGATGGGTGTAATGGCTTAGATCGTGCAACTGATGTTGAATACGAACTTTTGATCGATAATTTATACGAAGATACACAGAGTGCTGTTGAAGATAGCGTTGGGCATCTTCTCGGAATCTTACTTTGTGAGCGCGATGGCAAAATCGATGACGAAAAGTGTGATACTGAAGACTTTGAATATACCTACAGCGACCCTTCAACACTCCCACCTTCAGAAGAGGAGCTCGAAATACTCGAGGGGCGTCGGGCGGACGCAGAGAGAGAAGCGCAAAATCCATCAACTCCATCGTTGGATTCGAGTGCATACCCACTTCAGTATTGCTTCAGTCTGGGAGCGGTCGTTCAAACTGAAAAGTACGGTCAACTTACATGCGGATACGTTGTACTAAACAGAATCAGGGCTCTAGTCTGGATGAGGTCATAGCTTTCAAGGTAGGCCCACTACCCAAGAAATGATTCTGTGTATGTCTCATCATCACTTCCGATGAGGCAGTCAACAGTTCGGTCACCTTCCACCCAAGATTCCGTTGAAGGGAACAAAAAGTTTTCATATGCATTCTTGAATTGTGTCACCCGATCAAGGTCTGCTTCATCGAAAGAATTGAAAATTTCCTCTAACGCTGACTCGCATAAAATCTCAGTTTCGCGCAGCACGCCCGCATCTGAGTACTCCTCGAGAGCAATCTCGCCCTTGTGAATCACTTGCCAGTGATGTGGTTGATCGCATGGAACGCCTGTCACGGTAGAAACTCCCACGATCTCAGATGAGGCCCCAGGCATGTCATTAACACAATCGCCAACCTTAGTTACGAATGCACCCAATTCACCTTGCACCGTAATTTGTCCTGCTTCATCGCGTGTAGTGCTATCAACACCGGCAATGCCCGCCCAAGCAAAAACTCCGAGCCCCAAGCCTCCAGCTACTAAACGTTTTAACATGTGAATCCCCTTTCAAGGATAGTTATTTAACGACTTCACTCCAGCCTTTTTTGATGTTCTCCGCAATCATCGCCTCTGCGATCTTTACCGCCTCTTTCTCGTTTGGAGCCAAGCGGACCTCGCGATCGAGTGGTGACTTTCTCGTAGATGAATAATCAGTCCAATGCACCACGTAGGCTGGGTATCCAGCAGCTTCTTTATTTGTTTTCCAAATTAGGAGCTTGCGAACATCTACTTTCCCTGAACCTTCCTTACTCCACACTTGTCGGCGTAGAACTTCGCTGGTTCCTAGTTTGATCTCATCACTGACTTCTGCGATGGGTATGAGTCGAGTGATTTGGTTCCAGCCGATATCTTCAAATGTGCATGCCTTGTCATTGCGAAGTCGGACAACGACTGCGTTATGAACAGATGCGCTATTGCTCCACCCACTGACCTTCCATCCATCTGCTGAATTATCAAGGCGTGGATGCTTGATCGGCTTTCCTTGTAGATCTTCTAACTGGAGATCTACGCACTTCAGTTCAACTACTAAGCGCGGTTCAACTAGTTGATACATGACTCCAGAACTTCCACTGATTCGGCGATAAGAGCTCGCCTTTACACTCGAAGCAAGGAGCTGATGTAGCTCTTTTCTAAATGAAGTGTCACCGACTGAGCCGGTAGTGGTTACTGGAATCCAACTGCCATCCTCGTTGAGAAGTCCGAAGAGTAAAGATCTGACAACGAGTGCGCCGTCAGCTTCTCTGCTTTCGATAAAGCCGATAATTGCCGCATCAAGATCCTTTGTGGGCTTGACCTTAAAGGAACGTCCATCTTCGGCGCGAGCGACCAAGCCCTCGCCGCCACTTGTGATTTCGCGATCGAAAATCTCAGCAACTTCGGATGGAGATTTTGTCGGAGTACTGACAGCATGAAAGAGATGCTCACTTGATGAAATCTTTGATATCTCTTCGTAGCGTGTTGTGTATGGAGTACCTATTGCAGAGAGAGTTGGTGACGAGACTAGATCGAAGATCGCAAATGCAATTTTTGATGTATCTGCTTTCTCGCCTGATCCCAGCGCAGAAGAGAGGTCTGCAACTCGAGTACGTGCCTGACCCAGAACGTGAAGTTCGCCAGCAAAGATTGAGTCTTTATCCAATCCAGCTTTGCCTGCTTCACTTAGAATCTCAATATCTCCACTAATAACTCGTCCAGTTGGGGAGATTAACTTCCACTCGCTCTCATGGAGGAGAAACCAAAGCTCGCCATCTAATTTTGTTGAGACAAGTAGGGGTAGAGCGAGCTTGCGTTCGATATCAGCAGAACTTGTTAGGACGTAGTTGGCAGCAACAACTTTTCGATACGCATGAAGCTGTGCCATCAGATTCTTGTCAGTAAAAGTCCCTTGACCTTCGATCTTTGCTTTTCCTAAGGATGCCATCTCTACTCAGCCTCCTTCTCAGTCTTAGCTGCTGGCTTTTTGAGCTCCATTGCAGAAAGGTGGAGGAGGAGCAGGAACTTATCTCCGTCGATACGGCCATCTAAAAATCCGCGATATGGGCTGCCATTTGATTGAAGTACGAGAGGACCTTTTCCGCCTTCTCCGCCTGCGATGAGCGCTACAGAATCTTTCTCATCCAACTCTTTTGCAATCGCATAGAGAAAATCGAATGTCACACCATCTACATGGCGCAGTTGCATAGTGCGCTTGATTCCGTACTTACGAATTAAATCGGTGCGGGGGATGAGTTTTCCAGTCCACTTTACGGGCGTACCTTCATTTACATTGGGGGCAATATCTACAGGCGTACGACGCTCAACTTCTTTGCCATCTGGCCCATAGATGATCTCCAAAATCTCAGGAGCACAATAGAGAGGTTGGTTCTCTTTATTGAGCAACACGGTACTGGTGCCATCAATTGCACGGCCAACCATTTCGAGGTCAATCTCAGGATCACCATCGATCAGTTGCTGCGAGTAGGCATCTCCTAGAACTTTAACCAGGTCCTCGTTCAGTTTTCCTTCACCAGCTGCGACGTATCGCTGGAATGAGACTGGCTTACCATTCTTGGATGCAATTGTGCTCTCTTTAACAGGCGTTGATGTTGCTACGACAGTGGCATCGCGGCTCGTAGCATTTGAGATATGAATTTTCATGGCGCTCCTTAAAACATCTCAAAGTCAAGATCGTCGGTGCTTTCGGACTCAGCCTCTTCGGTAACTGAGACGAGAGAAGATAATGAAGCAAACTCATATTCAACTGGCTGTCCAATCAAGGCAAAGTAACCATTCTCATTACCGACCAAAATTGCCTGCTCGAGTTGATAATCTGCGCGAGGGTTAAATGGGAACTGAAGAATTCCGCCACCATCGAGTATTTTCTTGATTGAATCTGCGAGGGACTCAGGTTCAAGTGAATAAGTAGTATCAAATCTCATTTGGAGAGCTTCGGTTGCAGTTACTTCGCTCGCCTCGACGCTTTCGCCAACAGTTGCTGGAAACAATTCAGGGACTGAACCGTCGGGATTGATCGCCTCAAGTTCGCCCTGTGGAACCCAGATGTTTTCTGGCGTGAAATAACCCTGAGCGGTCATTCCACTTCGGATTAAAAGTGATCCATCCGCAAGCAATGAAGCCTTAGCGCATTCGTTACCCGCCTCATCGAAGGCAATTCTTCTGCGCTTTCCGTAGAGAACTGTTCGGTCAATCGGCTTATAAGCAAATACTGCAGCCTCGCCCTTAAAGGAGATGTTGATTGTTTTGGCCATGCTAGAAATCCTAGAGGGGAGCAATGCCAATGACCATAGATGGAATGGTCATGGTTGAAATCATCTGGCCAAACCCTTAAAGTCATATTGTCGAAAGGGAGAAAAATGCCATATTTTGAATTCATCGGGGCAGACGCTTCACGTAAATCAGAACGCGCCGAAAAGTATTGGGAGATAACCCAGATTGGTAAGACGGTGACGGTTCGCTTTGGCAAGATCGGCGCTGATGGCCAATTAAAGGTTAAAGAATTTGAAACAAAAGAAGATGCAGAAGCCGAAGTAGCTAAGTTAATTAAAGAGAAGACCAAAAAAGGGTATATCGAAAAACCAAATCCTCATGCGTAAGGATTAGCGTTACATTCACTGGAAACGATCGGAGAGTAAGTGCTCAACTTCTACGCTGACTGTGGCTTTGACTCCGAAGATGAGCTCATTGAATATGTAGAGTCCTTAAGAGATAAGGCTTTGCTCTCTGATGACGATGATGCCGCAAGTGCCTTAGCTCGAGACTTATCTGCTTCTTTTGCTGAAGTAACCGATGAGATTGAGGGCTCGGCTCTCTATGTGGAATATGTTTCCCCCGAACCGTTGAATCAGGTTAAGGAGGGGAAGGGCTACTCAGTTGAGGCAACAATTGTTTCCCCCGAGATAGTTTTTTGGGATCCGGGCTACATGCAAGAAGACGATGAATGGGATGAGTATTTTGAGAGCATCGAAGGTGAGGATTTCTTCACCGACGGCGCGGATATAGTTTTAAAGTCTGGTTTAGACCCAGACTCACATCCAATCCTTAAGTCATTGGTCTATACAAATGAAGAGTTCCTTGACGAATCGCTTTCGACTATCTCAGTTGGTTTACCTAAGCATGGACTAAATGTGTCAGAGACAGACTTTTCTCAAGACAAATGGGTTTTTCGACTTTTTGGCAAAGTCAGTGGATTAGTGACTGCAGGAAGTGCTTCAGAGGCAAAGAGTAAGTTTGCTCAAGTGATCCAAGAATCCTTCTCATTTATTGATAGTGACAGGGGCACAAACAAATTTAGTCACCATGAATTCTTGGATGGCCAAGAGATGGAGATTATTTCTGATGACTCGAATTGGGTAATCCCAATCCAACATATCTTCGTAAATATCAGGAGCTGATTTCTACCTTAGAAAAAGGAGATTCCTGAATTGGGCGAATCTTCATCCTTGTAGTTTGAAGTATATTTCCGAGAACGATTTACCCCTTGATCGCGACTAATGATTTCTTCATATGCATCAAGCATTCGTTGGGCGCGCGGATCGGCCAATTCAATCAGTGGCTTCAACGCTTCTTTCATCGCATCCCACTCATGGGCGTGATAGTAAATTCCTGCCAAGACATAGAAGCCGTTTCTGTATCCCAGTTCTCCAGATTTTTTCAACCATCTCTTTGCTTCTTCATGTTGACCTAGATCATCTAACCAAATTCCTAGATTGAAAGCAGCTTCCGGTACACCGGCATCAGCGGCTGCTCGCCATAGTTGAAGTGCAAGATCTAGCGAGTCCGGTATCTCCGCCAGATATAAAGCGTAATTCGTGTTAGCTCTGTGATTATTAGCCTCTCGACAAATCATCCAATACGGCACCGCGAGTTCGGTAGACCCAGTGTTGTTGTAGCAGTTTGCCAACTTCTCAGCCGCTATCAGATGACCAGCATCTGCGGCTGGCTTAAAGTAAACAATTGCTTCCAAGTATTGAGATTTCTCGTAGAGCACCATGCCAGCATTAAAGAGAGCCTCTTGCGAATCCATGGTTGCTCCAATTCAGTCCGAGGTGCTCAATCTTTTCACAATAGAAACTTAACCTGAATCTTATTGAAAATGGGTCCATTTGGTCTGAGGGGAGGAGCTTTAGTGGTCATGACAATTGCGGGACGGTCATAATTTGTTAGGCCATACCTTGACCATGGAGTTCATTGACTTGATCGGAGTCGGCAACATAGGCTTTCGGACAAGGAAGCCTGATTGCCTCTAGCAACATATCTGCGGTGTTTCGCCGCAGTTGAAATGATGCAAGACAATCGCCACCGGATATCGATGGCACTTACCATCGCACGTCCCGGTGATTCTTCGATATCTATCGCTGTATCGATTCTTGCGAATCCGATGCTACGAGAGAATCACCGGGACGTGCGATGCCTACAGTGATCAATACCGATCATGAGGTAGGAGGTAGAGGCAATCAGGCTGCCTACTTCGATCGGAGGAGCGAGATGGCACTGTTCAGGCGTAAATCGCCAACCACTGCCGACGCTCAAATCAGTGCAGAATTTCAAAGGCTTTCAATTCGTCAAATAATTCTGCATGGATATTTAACAAATAGAACAATTTTTCTGCATTGTGAAAAAAATGGCATTAATTACCTTAAAGGAACTTTGAATCGGGAAGAGTGGTTCGAGCTTCCCGTTGAGAGTCGCGCCCACGGCGATGAACTTATGCTGGGAATTAAAGCGGATATAAAGAGTTCGATAACTATCGGACTTTTGCCTGAGGGCTCATACATTCCTTATGGCGGAAATAGCTTCTTCGGTTTTGCTGAAGTTGATTTTGAAGTTAATCCGGAGAGATACACCCCAGATTACCTATTTGCTTTAGGGAGAGAGCTTGATCTCAAGCTACAAGATGGCTGGCTCCCTGTCTCCCA
>Ga0315899_10007669_pt1 | contig 11597 bp, 10 predicted proteins | sample LakEriMetagenome_2_FD_203518 | JGI IMG/M metagenome (GOLD analysis project Ga0315899, IMG submission 203518) | Freshwater fungal communities from buoy surface, Lake Erie, Ohio, United States - Buoy 4 MA112 | ecosystem: Environmental > Aquatic > Freshwater > Lake | place: USA: Lake Erie, Ohio... | reverse complement strand
TTCATCTCGGTCCCAGAGAGTGTGACTTCACTTGAAACCGGAGCAGAAGTCACAGTTGTAGTTCTCGAACGTCGATATATCTAGCCGCCATGTCCTCTCATCATTGGCCGATTCTCTTAAGTGATGGAGAGCTAGAACTTCGCCCCCTTCGCTTGCGTGATCGAATGAAGTGGAATCGAGTCCGCAACCAAAATCGTGATTGGTTGCAGCAGTGGGAAGCGACTCTGCCCACTGTGACAATCGGACCATCGGCGACCATCCCGCAGCTCCCGTCATTTTTCTCGATGATCGCAACCTTTAACCGCGAGGCTCGAAATGGTCGCTCATTCTCATTTGTTATCTGGAAAGGCCCCAATCTCATTGGGCAAATCACGCTCGGTGGAGTGATTTATGGCGCTCTGCGCGGTGGCCATATCGGTTATTGGATTGATAAAGAGTTTGCCAATCGTGGATATACGACCAGAGCGATCGAAATTCTCACTCGCTTTGGATTCGATCAACTTGGATTACACCGTATAGAGATCAACATTCGCCCAGAAAATGCACCTTCACGAAGAGTGGCTGAAAAGGCAGGCTATATTCTTGAAGGTACACGTGCGAGATATTTACATATTGATGGACAGTGGCGAGACCACGTGAGCTATGTGAAAGAGAATCCAACCGTCGAATAAAAAGTACGGATGAGCAAGGCGCAAATCCACAGATGTTAAGGGGTGACCCCTTAATCTTGGAACATCATGGCTTCTGGAATCATCTATCTAGCAATTATTGGCATGTGGGTTGCCTATTTTCTGCCACGCTGGATACATAGCCGTAATGAATTCACCGGCAAGAGCGCTCAGCGATATCGAAGTGCACTTGAAGTCGTTTCAGGGAGTGCAAGTCCGCTCTCTGAAGTCGATCGGTTACGAGCACATCAACTTAAGTTAACTCGAAGAAGACTCTTCTTCTCTCTCATTCTCATTTCATTCGTAATGACATTGGTAGGTGCAGTTATGCAAGCAGTTACTTACACACTCATCTTGTTACCTGTAGCAGGATTCATTTTCTATCTTGCACATGTGCGACATGACACCAACACTGAGAAAATCGCTAAACGTCGTCGCGACGAACTCCACCGCACGAGTGAAGGCGCTTCACCGGTAAATCTTGTAGAAGTTGTTACACCTCGCACAACAACTGAACATTGGATTCCGTTGGCAGAGCGTGAAATTTCTGGAGTAACCATTTTGCCTAAGGGAAGTCAGAAAGCTGCCAGCGAATGGGATCCACAGAGCATTCCGGTTCCTACATATGTTCACGCAGCTAAGGCTGTTCCATCTCGTCGTGTAATCGATTTAACTGAGCCAGGTAAGTGGAGTGATGAGCAAGAGCGTCTTGAGCGCGAAGCACTTGCCGCAGCCGCGCCATCGAGAGATGAAATCTTTGATCAGCAGTTAGCTGAAGAAGCGGTCACGCGACTTCGCGAAAATCGCGCTTCGAACGAATAGTCTGCGCTAAATCCAGCTCGGTAGCCACATACGCGCATACCAAGCATCGTATGTGATGACATCTCCCAAAAAGATCGGGAGAAAATAGAGAAAGTTAAAGAAGACCAGCAACGCGAATCCAGCGCTAGCGATAGTGCCCCATCTTTGATTTTGCGAGATAAACCAGCGTGCGCAATAGATGATTGCAAAGATAACAAATGGTTGAAAAATAATGGAATAGAAGGAAAATACTGTTCTATCTTGGAAGGCAAACCATGGTAGATAACCAGCTGCGATTCCAACCACGATGATCGTTGAGGCCGGCTCCATCCTTCTCTTGATGATTGATTTAATCCAAAATCCAAATACGACAAACACTGCGATTGCCCCAGCCCACCAGAGGAATGGTGTTCCCATAGCGAGTACCTCTTGCGAGCATGAAGGAGCGCCACAAGTTTGCGGTGACTGATAGAAAAAAGATGTTGGCCGAGATTGAATCAGCCACGTCCATGGATCTGCTTGATAGGTGTGCTTCTCACTTAAACCAGTGTGGAAGCCAAGCATCTGTTGGTGATAATAAATAAATGAAGCAATTGGATTTGATGAATGATCCCTACCCCAACCGCGATCTGAGATAAACCATCCAGCCCAAGAGGCCACATAAATTGCAATTGGAGTTATTCCAAAAGTAACCATGCGAGTTAGAGACGGTTTGATCAGATCACGCCCAGTGTGGTGTGTAAATGCTCGATAGAGAGCAATCGCACCAAAAATTGCGATGAAGTAAATCGCACTCCACTTAGTGCCGAGGGCAAATCCTAGGAAGATAGCGGTGGCCAGATAATTCTTTCGAATAAAGAAGTATGTGGCAGCAAGGATGAAAGTTGTTAGGAAGTTATCTAATAAAGAAGTGCGCGAGTGGACGAGAGCTAGACCATCTACTGTGGCAAGAAAAGTTGCTAAGAGAGTAAGAAAGCGAGATCTAAAGAGACGCTGGGCGATAAGACCAATGAGGATGATCGAAATAACTCCAGCTATTGCAGTAGATATTCGCCAACCAAATTCATCGTTTCCAAATACTTGAATACCTGCAGCGATTAACCACTTTCCGACTGGTGGATGCACAATGAATTCGGCTTGGCTTCCATCTACCTCAACGCCATAGGCCAAAAGATCCCTTGCAGCGTCTACGTAATAGACTTCATCAAAAATTAACCCTTTGGGTAGACCTAGATTGATAATGCGCAGCAGAAATCCAACAGCTGCAATCGCATAGATACCCAAGTAGGTCACGAGCACAAGGGTAGGCGCATCTGTAAGTAAAGTGGAGTAATTCCTGAGAAGATAGCGCCGTGACTTTAACTCTTGCAGCAACTCCCCTTGGTAATCCAGGAGATGCAAGCCCGCGCCTGAAAGCAGCTATCGAGAGCGCTGAAGTCATCGCTGCAGAAGATTCTCGTCGCTTTCATCGTTTGGCATCTGATCTAGGTGTCACCTTCACCGCCAAAATCATCTCCTTCTTTGATGGAAATGAGACAGCGCGTACGCAGGAAGTCCTTGCACTTCTACAAGCAGGCAAACGAGTACTGGTCGTATCAGATGCGGGTATGCCAACAATTAGCGATCCCGGCTTTCGCCTTACTCGTGATGCAATCGCACTTAATATTCCTATTGTTGTGATCCCTGGTCCAAGCGCCCCAACGATGGCGCTAGCGCTTTCAGGTCTTGCTACAGATCGATTTACTTTTGAGGGATTTCTCTCACGAAGTACTGGTGCTCGCCAATCTCATCTTGAATCATTGCGTTTTGAAGAACGGACGATGATTTTCTTCGAAGCTCCGCATCGAATTACAGAATGTCTTACCGATGCGCTCGAGATTTTCGGCGGCGATCGTCGCGCAGCTATCTGTCGTGAAATGACAAAGACTTATGAAGAAACCGTCCGTGGCACATTAAGTGAATTGCTGGCATGGTCGACTTCGAAAGAGATTCTTGGTGAGATCACAATGGTAATTGCAGGAGTTCCTCTGGGATCTGCTGCAAAGACAGCTGAAGAGATGGTCAATCGAGTGCGTGAATTTGAGTCTGCTGGCATGGATCGCAAAGATGCGATCTCCACAGTTGCTAAAGAGTTTGATCTGCCAAAGAAGGTCGTTTACGCAGCTGTCGTTGATGCGAGTAAGTCGTAATAAGATGGCGCCCGTGAAATCCTTCTATCTGACGACGCCGATCTACTACGTCAACGATGCCCCTCATATCGGACACGCATATACAACTGTCGCCGGAGATGTCCTTACTCGTTGGCATCGCCAGCGCGGAGAGTCGGTCTGGTTTCTTACAGGTACTGACGAACACGGTCAGAAGGTGATGCGCACTGCTGAGCAGAATAACGTCGCGCCACAAGCATGGGTTGATCGCCTTGTTGCAGATGCATGGAAGCCAAATTGGAGCGCGCTCAACATTGCTAACGATGACTTCATTCGTACTACCGAAGCTCGTCATACAGAGCGAGTGCAGAAGTTCCTTCAATCCCTGAAAGATTCTGGCCACATATACGCTGGAAAATATGAAGGTCCCTACTGTGTTGGCTGTGAAGAATTTAAATTACCTGGCGATCTGATTGATGCAGATGGCGAAAAACTATGTCCGATCCATAGCAAGCCAGTTGAAATTGTTAATGAAAATAACTGGTTCTTCAAACTTTCTGCATTTACGCAAGCTCTCCTTGATCACTACAAGAACAATCCTGATGCTTGCCAACCTGAGAGCGCCCGCAATGAAGTGATCTCTTTTCTTGAAGGTGGCGTCTCTGATTTATCAATTAGCCGTTCTACATTTGATTGGGGAATTCCTGTTCCTTGGGATACCGATCAAGTGGTCTACGTATGGTTTGATGCACTCCTGAACTATGCAACAGCAGTGGGGCTAACCGATGCCCCAGATTCAGAAGGTGGCAAGAAGTTTGCGCAGACTTGGCCGGCAGATGTGCATCTAGTTGGAAAAGACATTTTGCGATTCCATGCAGTGATTTGGCCAGCGATGTTGATGGCAGCTGGTATCGATATTCCACGTAAAGTATTTGCACACGGTTGGTTATTAGTCGGCGGCGAGAAGATGAGTAAATCCAAGCTCACCGGTATCGCGCCATCTGATATCACCGATCACTTCGGTGTCGATGCCTTTAGATATTACTTCTTACGCGCAATTCCATTTGGTAGCGATGGATCTTTCTCCTGGGAAGATATGAGTGCCAGGTACACATCAGAGCTTGCAAATGACTTTGGAAACCTTGCCTCACGCCTTGCTGCGATGATTGAAAAATACTGTGCTGGGCTCATCCCAGCACCTGCTCGTGACGAGGTTTTGGCACAAGCACTGCAAGCAACTGTTGATAAAGCTGATGCGGCAATGGTCGCACTCGATTTCCAAGGCGGCATAGTTGCGGCGATGGACTTCTGTAAGAAGGTAAACGGCTACGTCACTGAGAAAGAGCCATGGATCCTTGCGAAAGATCCTTCCAATAAAGTCGAACTCGAAGAGGTTCTCTATAACACTGCAGAATCACTTCGTGCTTTAGCGGTTCTGTTACATCCAGTAATGCCTGCAACAACAGAAATCTTGTGGCAATCACTAGGTGCGCAAAGCACACTTGGTGCAATCGGAGATCAGAAGGTAAGTCAGATTGCTACATGGGGACAGTTACCTCAAAGCGCCGTTGTGACAAAGACTCCAGTTCTTTTCCCACGTCTTGAGATTAAAGAGTAAATACTCCTATGGCAGATCGCCACAATCGCGATATTGATCGTCAGTTAGCACCGGCTCCAGAGCCACTTCCAGTTCCTTGCGTTGATGCTCATGCACATATCGAGATCGTGGCAAATACCGGATTTGATTCCCCAGAAGTTCGACAAGTAATCGAAGATGCAGCTGCAGCAGGAATTGATCGCATTGTTCAAGTGGGATATTCGGCAGAACAATCTGAATGGGGAGCAAATTTAGCTGCGCTCTATGAGGGACAAGTTCTTGCAGCTGTTGCACTTCACCCAAATGAAGCACCAGTTGTTGAAGATCTTGAAGCAGATTGGGCAATCATCGAATCTCTTGCCCAACAACCCCGCGTACGTGCAATCGGTGAGACAGGCCTTGATTATTTCCGTACGCCACCAGAACTTCGAGCACGCCAACAAGAATCATTCAAATGGCATATCGATTTAGCTAAGCGAACCAACAAAGCCTTAGTAATCCATGACCGCGATTCACATGATGACGTTTTGTCAGTGCTAGCTGAAGTCGGAGCGCCAGAGAAGACTGTCTTTCACTGCTTTTCAGGAGATGTTGAGATGGCTAAGAAATGCATCGAACGTGGATATGTTCTCTCATTCGCAGGGACAGTCACATTTAAAAACGCACCACAGCTGCGCGAAGCACTTGCCATCACACCGATAGATCAAATCTTGGTTGAAACAGATGCGCCATTCTTAGCGCCCATGCCGCACCGTGGCGCCCTTAACTCACCGGCGCAGATCGCAACGATTGTTCGCGCAATGGCTGCTGAGCGCAACGCAGATGTAGCTGAATTTGCCACAGCACTTTCACGAAATGCTGAGCGGATCTTTGGTTCATTTGCAGCAGGGTCAACACTGTGACTCTTCTAGGCGCTGCAGAGATTCGAGCACTCGCAGCCCTTCTTGATCTCAAACCTTCTAAATCACTAGGTCAGAATTTTGTAATTGATGCAAATGTATGTCGCAAAATTGTGCGCGTTGCAGATGTGAAGTCAGATGATGTTGCACTCGAAATTGGTCCTGGTCTTGGCTCACTTACACTTGCACTCCTTGATGAAGCTGCGTCAGTTGTGGCAATTGAGATTGATCAACGCCTTGCCACGCAGTTACCAATCACTGCAGCTAACCACAGCGATCGCGCATCACACCTGACAGTTATCAATAACGATGCGCTGGCAATTCGCACACTTGATGTTGAACCTACTGTCCTTGTCGCAAATTTGCCCTACAACGTATCTGTTCCAGTCTTTCTCCATCTTCTCGAATTCTTTCCCACACTTCGCACTGGCGTAGTCATGGTTCAAGCAGAAGTAGCCGATCGTCTAGCTGCAAAACCAAATAGCAAGGAGTACGGAATCCCAAGCGTAAAGGCTGCGTGGTGGGCAGATGTTTCTGGAGCCGGTTCAGTCTCTCGATCTATTTTTTGGCCAGCTCCCAATGTTGACTCCAAACTCGTGGGCTTTACGCGCCATGCACCACTTGGTGATGAAGTGCTCCGCAAGAAAGTCTTCTCGATTATTGATCTCGCCTTTGCCCAGCGGAGAAAAATGCTCCGTTCCACCTTGTCCTCTCTCTACGGAAGTTCTGCTGCAGCCGAGGCCCATCTTGAATCAGTTGGAATCGATGGCACCTTACGAGGAGAAGCGTTGACCATTGAAGATTTCTGCAAGATCGCCAAATAACCAATAAGGTCTAGTCGTGGCTAAAGAGAGCGTAACGGTGCGTGTACCTGCAAAGGTAAATCTCCAGTTATCCGTCGGCCCGCGCGAAAAAGATGGTTTTCACAATCTCGTCTCCGTCTTTCAGGCAATCTCAATCTTTGATGATGTTACGGTAACAAAGAGCCAACCAGGATCTGGAATAACAATTTCAATCGTTGGCGATCACACACATGGAGTTCCAGCAGATCAGACCAACTTAGCTGTTAAAGCGGCACAACTCATTGCCTCTGAATATGAGCTGACTATCGATGCACATATCGAAGTAAAGAAGAGCATTCCTGTTGCTGGCGGCATGGCCGGCGGTAGTGCAGATGCTGCAGCAACAATTCTTGCAATTGATCATCTCTATGAATTAAATATGAGTCGAGACGAGCAACATGATTTTGCAGCATCTCTTGGAAGCGATGTTCCCTTCATGCTCACCGGAGGAACAGCAATTGGGCAAGGCCATGGCGATCAATTAACTTCAGCACTTTCTCGCGGTACTTATCACTGGGTATTAGCGCTATCAAGCGTCGGGCTTTCAACGCCTGCCGTTTATGCCGAGTGCGATCGACTTCGTGCCGAACGTGATATCTCTGCACCGCGAATTAGTGATCAACTGATGCAAGCACTCCTTGCAGGAGATGCCAAAGCTGTAGGTGCATCCCTGAGTAATGATTTACAGAGCGCTGCCTGCACATTGCGTCCAGCGTTATCACTTGTACTTGATGTGGGTCAGGAATACGGCGCACTTGGTGCCATCGTCTCTGGTTCAGGTCCCACCGTTGCATTCCTTGTTGCAGATGAAGAGGCTGGATTAGATCTTGCCGTTGCTCTGACCTCAAGTGGAGTTGTCGGCAGCGTTGCTCGCGCCTTCGGACCCGTACATGGAGCGAAGTTAATTTAACTATTTCAACTAAACTTCATTTCATGAAGTCATGGAAGCTAGTTGCACTTTCAGCGACAATAATTCTGACGCTTCTGACTCCAGCTGAGGCAGCCGCTCCAAAGGCTGGAAATAAATGTCCAAAGAAGAATGCGGTAGTCGTTAGCGCAGGTATGAGTTTTACCTGCAAACTCGTTGGCAAGAAACTTGTGTGGAGCAAGGGAATTCGTGTGAAAGCACCGACTCCAACACCGGTCCCAACACCAACACCTTCAGCGACTCCAACCCCAACTCCGACACCAACAAGCCCGACTAGCACCGTAAGTGATGTGTCAGCTTTTAGTGATTTAGAGCCATGCAAGATCGTTGATGGTGATCCTCAACTTACAAATATGAGCGCTGGTTTCCCGATTCCTGCCGGGAGAATTGATTTAGTTAAAGGCGCCAAGATTCATGTGATCGGCGTTGATTTTCCAGATAAACCAGTGATCGGCAAGACACCACGAGAAATCAATGAATACCTGGCAATAGGCACTGAGAAATTCTGGAGAGCCCAATCTTCAGTCCCCGTTAAATTTGATTGGGTTTGGAATAACTCTTGGCTGAGGTTCCCAGGCTCGATAAACAGCTACTCACTTGGTGGCTCATTCTTTGAAGGAAAATTCAATGGTCCGGCTTACTTTAATTTGGCAAACCAAGTAATTGCCGCAGTTGATGCCGAGACTGACTTTACTGGTGCAAATTTTCTTTTCATCGTTTTCCCACCGGGTGTAAAGAACGAAGAGATTGGCACTTTCCTAGTGCATACTCAAGGTGTTTACAGAACCAATGAAGGCAGCATTTATAACCTCATTATGGCTGGTGGCGATTACGCCAATCTCGATACTTATATTCATGAATTCGGACATGGCTTAGGTCTGACAGATATTCGCGACACAACAGATTTAGCTCAGCAAAAATCGGATGGCATGTATTACGACACGATGAACAATCCGACTTATCCCGAGTTGCTTGTTTGGCATAGATTCTTGCTCGGTTTTCTGCAACCTTCACAAATCCACTGCAAAGTTAATGCGGAAACTTCCCGCCACTGGATTGTGCCCGTTGCAAGTGACTCTCAAGGTGTGAAGGGACTTGTTATTCCCTTAAGTTCAACAGAGGCAATAATTGTTGAGTCTCGACGAGCCATCGGTTTTGATACAAAACTAGCCTCACGTCTGGACTTAGTTGGAGCAGTCGTTTACACCCTCGACTCAAAAGTTCCTTATCGAAGAACACCAGTTAAAGTCGCTCAAGTTTTGCAACCAGGATCTTCAGTAGTAGTGAGTGGATATAAAATTTCCGTCATCGAGTCGGGCCAATTTGGGGATGTAATCCAAGTTGAGCGAGGGTAATAGCTACCTATAGGCCGAAGGCTTCAAAGATTCACCGCCAGCCCGCGGCTCGGTTTGGCTCTCTGGGCGTGATGAGGGAGAATACGGGTTCCGCCATTGTGTAGTGGCTAGCACATGGGCCTTTGAAGCCCAGGGTCCAGGATCGATACCTGGTGGCGGAGCAAGTTACACTTCACATATGAGCCTAGAAACAGTGGTTGTTCTCGCCGCTGGAGAAGGCACGCGAATGAAATCTTCACTACCTAAGGTTCTTCATTCAATTTCGGGTCGCACACTTCTTGGACATGTTCTCCACGCAGTTGATGGATTGAACGCCAAGAATCTTCGCATTGTTGTCGGTGCAGGTCGCGAACTCGTTGAAGAACACGTTTCCCTGATTGCACCTAAAGCCACCACCGTCTTTCAAGAGCACCGCGGTGGCACAGGCCATGCGACACAACTTGCGCTCGCAGGTATAACAACGACAGGCACAGTTCTTGTTCTTGCCGGAGATACTCCAATGCTTTCAAGTCAGTCGCTAGCAGCGCTTTTAGAAGTTCATCACAAGGGTGGATTTGTTGCCTCCGTGATGACGGCAGAACATCCAGATCCAACCGGTTACGGCCGCATTGTGCGAAGTGAAGATGGCTCGTTGCTGCGTATCGTTGAAGAGCGCGATGCGAGCGATAATGAAAAGGCAATTTATGAAATTAACTCTGGCGTTTATGCTTTTGATGGCGCAAAGCTTGCTGGAGCAATTGGAAAATTAAAGAACGATAATTCACAAGGCGAGCTCTATCTCACAGATGTTCTCGAAATCTTGCGTAACGACGGTGGCTCAATTGCAGCAGTGCTTATTGAGGACTTCATCGAAATTCTTGGTGTCAACGATCGCAGCCAGCTAGCTGAAAGTGCTGCACTGCTCCGTGATCTCATCAATGAAGATCTCATGAAGTCTGGTGTCACCATCGTTGATCCGCTGACGACATGGGTTGATTCGACGGCACAGGTTGCAAGCGATGTGACCTTATTGCCAGGCACGTGGATTGCTGGAAAAACCACCGTAGCAAGTGGCGCTGTTATTGGACCTCGCACCACTTTGCTCGATTGCGCTGTCGCAACAGGTGCTCACGTCATTGAATCTCATTGCACAGGTGCAGTTATTGGAAAAGATGCACAGGTTGGACCATTTACTTATCTACGACCAGGCACAGATCTTGGTGCATCAAGCAAAGCTGGTGCATTCGTTGAGATGAAGAACGCAGTAGTTGGTGAAGGCTCCAAAGTTCCTCATCTTTCGTACGTGGGGGATGCAACAATCGGTGAAGGCACAAATATCGGCGCTGCAACGATCTTTGTAAATTATGATGGCGTAGAAAAGCACCACACCACAGTGGGAGACCATGTCCGAGTCGGTAGCGATTCGATGCTGGTTGCCCCGGTCACAATCGGAGATGGCGCTTACACAGCCGCTGGTTCTGTGATCACCGAGGATGTGCCACCCGGAGCAATCGGGGTTGCTAGAGCAAAGCAGAGAAATGTATTAGGTTGGGTCCTGCGCAAGCGTTCCGGTACAAAATCAGCAGACGCAGCCTCGCGTCATAGTGATGAAAAGAAGGGCTGACTCCTTTGAGCGAACTCAGACTAACTTCCGAGAAAAAATTGCGCATCTTTTCAGGACGTGGATATCCAGAGCTCGCTGAGGCAGTTGCAGCAGAGCTAGGTATTCCGATCACACCAACTTCTGCATATGACTTTGCAAATGGTGAAATCTTTGTTCGCTTCGAAGAATCAGTTCGTGGCTGCGATGCCTTTGTTATCCAATCTCATGCAGCTCCAGTAAATAAGCAGATCATGGAACAACTCATCATGGTCGATGCACTCAAGCGCGCATCAGCAAAGCGCATCACAGTTGTTACACCGTTCTACGGATATGCGCGTCAAGATAAGAAGCATCGCGGACGTGAGCCAATCTCTGCACGCTTAATGGCTGACCTGTACAAAACAGCAGGTGCTGATCGCCTTATGGTTGTCGATCTTCACACTTCACAGATACAAGGTTTCTTCGATGGTCCAGTAGATCACCTCTTTGCTCTACCAATGCTTGCAAACTATGTCGGCAGCAAAGTCGATCGTTCAATGCTCACAATCGTCTCGCCTGACTCAGGTCGCGTGCGCGTTGCAGAGCGTTGGTCAGAACTTCTTGGTGGATGTCCGATCGCATTTATTCACAAAACTCGCGACCCATTTGTTCCTAATGAAGCAGTAGTTGGTCGCGTCGTTGGTGATGTCACAGGTCGCACATGCGTCGTTATCGATGACATGATCGATACAGCAGGCACAATCACAAAGGCAGTAGATGCGCTCTTTGAAGGTGGCGC
>Ga0315899_10007668_pt1 | contig 11599 bp, 15 predicted proteins | sample LakEriMetagenome_2_FD_203518 | JGI IMG/M metagenome (GOLD analysis project Ga0315899, IMG submission 203518) | Freshwater fungal communities from buoy surface, Lake Erie, Ohio, United States - Buoy 4 MA112 | ecosystem: Environmental > Aquatic > Freshwater > Lake | place: USA: Lake Erie, Ohio... | reverse complement strand
TTATATAGACTAAAAAGCCAAATATCACTCCCACTCAATACTAACGCAAGAAAAAACCTGAATAAAATCAAGCACTTGCGTCAACTGAAAGAGTGTGTGTAACTTTTGTGTGAGTTTGCGTGTCATTTTTAAGTGTCTTAAGGATTTGCTTAAGTGTATATTTTCAAAGACTTAGTAGCAAGCTTGTTACACGCTGTGCGGCAATTTAAGCTCACTCCAAATCCACTTTACGAACCCGCTTACGGAATACAGTATCCAACTTTTCAAGCCTTTCAGCAAGCCAATTAAATTGACTGTTCCAGTCATTCTCGTTACGAAAGTCAGCTTTTTCTTTCGTTACTGTGACATAAGATTCCTTACCATCTGGTAGTTCGTTCCACTCAAGTGCCCCACCAAATTCATTCTCAATGGCTTCTTTATCAGAATAAAATAATTGAAAAAGTGCTTTAGACGAGACAGTCTTAAAACGAAAATCGGCAGAAATAACTGACTTTAGACTGTTAACTCTTGCCGTAAGCCAAAAGCCACTCTTGCCAATACTCATATTAACCCAGTGTTGCGGAGAACCGTTTTGGCACTTGACAGCACTCTTACGAGTATCCATAAATTCTTTGAAAGCAGTCCAGTAAGCAAGTTGTTGTTTCTTAACTTGTGTAAGTTCTCCCGTTTGGTGTGTGATTTCACGCACGTTCTTTGTCCAAGTATTAGGACGAGAAACAATGTTGAACTTAGGTGCTGGAGCACTATTTCCAATTTTCCAAAGCTCAACCTCAAGTCCAAAGAAGCTTATTCCTTCTTCTGTAATTTCATTCAAAAAGTCTAACGCAGCCCTATGCTCGTCCGTAAAACGTGAAGCAATCCAAATAATAGTCTTAACGTTCAGCCCAGCAGAGTAAGTAAGAATTTGTCCTAAGTGACTATGATTAGTCTTCTCAAGTTGATTTTCAATTAGTACAGAATTACCACTAAACGCATCTATACAAAGCATATCAGCACGAAAAGCACCAACGCTTTGTTCAGTGCCTGTACTTTCTAAATCCATACCCAAAGCTTCACTTAGTGCCTCTAAGTTCTCAGCCTTAGCAAGCCAAGGAGTAAAGTCAGTTGCTTCGTTGTTCCAAACAGTACGTAACTCAACACGTTCAAGTCTACCTAATGTCATAAAAACCTTTACGCTACTTTTTCGTTGTACAAGTGTTGTTGGAAATCAATAAAAACGCTTTGAATTTCCGCAATGCTTCCTAAAGCCTTTTGTCCATCATATGGACTACCGTACTTAGAAGCAAGAATTGAACTTAGATTTTTTATATCTAATTCATCCACACCATCTTGTACGTAATTCTTTAAGACAAAATCAATAAAGTCACGTTGCTTCTCATTAAGAAATGTGTATATGTTGCTTTGTGCGTTAGCGACACGCTCAGCACGGGTGATAGGTTTACGTGCGTAACTTATGTACTCAAGCACGTCAAACAAATCACAGTTGTCAGCATCTATCATTTCTTGTAGCTTAATCAAATCAGATTTACCGCAACCTTGCTGTTCTAACTTCTTAAGCAATTCACTACGTGTTATTGGATTAGCCCATAACTTACGCAAAGTATCTTCAGTTCCAAAGAACTCAGGTAGCTTAAGAGTGTTGAAAAGACGCTGTAAAAATTCCTCAGCACTGATAGGTTTGCCGTCTACGTAGAACATAGTACTACGCATACTCTGTATCTCACGTGCCTTACCGTCACTCAACCTAATCTTAATCTTCTTAACTGGCGGCTCATCGTCACCACCTTCACCCTCACCAGAACCTCCACCTTCTTCACCTTCTGGTTCTTTAGGTTTCTTAGTCAATTTAGGTTCAGGCTCTATGGGTTCTCCATCCCACTCAGCATCACTGAACAAGTGATATGCGTTAACAAAGTCAACAATAGTGAAGTAATGTTTACCTTCAAATAAACGTGTACCTCGCCCAATAATTTGCTTAAACTCAATCATTGAATTCACTGGACGCATTAAAACAACGTTCCTAACATTTCGTGCGTCTACGCCAGTTGTCAGCTTTTGACTGGTAGTAATGATTGTTGGAATTGTCTTATCGTTGTCCTGAAATTGCTTTAAGTAAGTATCACCAATAGCACCATCATTAGCTGTAACACGTACACAGTAATCAGTCTTTTTGAATTTTACTTCTTGATTAATAATTTCTCTAACCATAGCCGCATGAGCTTGGTTAGCACAGAATACAAGCGTCTTTTCTTGTTGGTTAATATTGGCTAACATCTCTTGTACACGCCTACGCTCACGCTCAGGTATAACGATCTTCTTGTTAAAGTCTTTCTCAGTGTAGACGTAACCTTCCTCAACTTCACCTTCTAACACTTCGTCGTCAGGTGTGTATACGTATTCATCCATGGTTGTTTGTATACGCTTAACTTTGAAAGGAGTTAGGAAGCCGTCTTGTATACCCTCTTTCAAGCTGTACTTGTAGACTGGTTCACCAAAGTACTTGTAAGTGTCTGCGTTATCAATACGCTTAGGTGTTGCTGTTAGTCCTAAATGAACAGCAGGACTGAAGTAGTTGAGAATATCTCTCCAATTACTTTCGTCATTAGCCCCACCTCTGTGACACTCATCAATGATTACAAAGTCAAAGAAGTCAGGCTCATAGTCTCCAAAGTACGGCTTACCCTCAGCACCACTCATAAACGTTTGAAAAATAGTAAAGAACACACTACCGTTCTTAGGAACTTCGCCTCGCTTAGCAATTTGTGCTGGATTGATACGTACAAGTGCGTCCTCTTTGAATGCTCCAAAGTCTACTTCAATTTCGTTGCTCTTCGCTTCAATAACAGCAAGCTTTCTATTCTTATAGACAAGCACATAGTCAGCCTTCATTTGACTACTACGGATACCACCAGCCTTAATTTCACCAGCGTTAATGTTGTACTCACGCTGTACACGAGATTCAGATATATCACCCCAACCAGCAAGCTTAAGCTGAGGGTCAATTAGTTCTGCTCGTGTATCAGCTTCGTTCATTGTTACTCCTTTACCAACTCGCCACTGAAAGCTTGTTTTAGGATTGATTGTTTTAGAGAACCATATTCACGCAACTTCAGATTACTTGAAATAATTATAGATTTAGATAAATCAAATATGCGCTCAATGTCCTCTACAAGCTTTATCTGAATAGCGAGGGAAGGCAAAGGAAGCATTGAGTCTTCAATGAACTCTTTTGTAACTCGCTTATGTCCTACGGCACCAGACATATGTTTGGCACCATTAATTCTAAATTGTTCGCGGTTAAGAAAATAATAAAGCCAAGTAGAATCAACTTCAGCATTTGGTCGAAAAACAATATATTCACTAGAACCAAAACCTGCTTTTTTCACCAAGTTCTTAGCGATTCCTAATTTTCCATTCTCAAAGCAAGGAGTAATCTTGGCAAGAAGCACATCGCCCTCAGCAAAGTAGGTATAGCTACCAACAACATCTGAAAATTTTCTTACTTGATTTGGTATAGCGTACTTTTCGTTGATACCTAAGGTATCCATAGGCATGAATGAAACATCATCATCTCCGTTGAGTGCCTTTACCTCGCTCTTAGGAGGTTTAATTAAACAACAGTCTTTGAGCCTCTTTGTGACTTCTATATTGCTATTAAAAATCTCAGTCAAGTAGCTTTGGAAAAGTGCTTCAGCGTTCTTGACTATAGCCTCATTCGCCACAGTTGCTCTATCAATTTCAGCAAAGATAGCGTCTAGTTTTTCAACTATCTTTTGTTGTGTAGCAAGTGAAGGCAGTGGAATTTCAAGTTCATACACATCATTACGATTAATTCCAGGCTTAACGCCACGAGCCAAAGATGTGAGATTCTTTGTCTGTAATGCGTAATACAGATACATCAAATCCGATTCAAACTCATCGTGAGTGACGTAAAAAGTTACATCTAATGCCCAAAATTTATCTTTAGTTAGAGTCAGCTCACCTGCTGAACCTTTACGACCAACAATGATACTTGGCTTGTCATAAAGGAATTTATTTGTTTTCGCTTTTTCACCGTTAGCTCCATATGCTGAATAAGCACCTTCAATGTCTCTATCCAAATCAGGTAATGCCTTTCCATATTCAAGCTTAAGAACTTGAGACAGCTTAACAATGGTCAGACTCACAACAACCCCTCAATTGCTGTAATAGCACTAGCAACTTCTTCATCAAGCGCCTTAATTTCAGCAAGAATTTGCTGTGGGGTGCGATTGTCTAATTCTTCTTTCTTGTTGGGATTTGTTGCTGTTAAGTCGTAGGTAGTCTTGTCAATGTCTTTAACATTCACAGACCATGAATTCTCAGTTTCATCTTGAGTAACTGACAACGTGATGAACTCTTCCAAGTCCTTTTCGTTCAAGCTGTTTGTTTTTCCTAAGTTACGTGACAAGTTCAATTGGTAGTACCAAACTTTGTCAGTCGCTCTACCCTTTTCAAAGAAGAGAACCACAGTCTTGACGCCTGTTCCTGTGAAAGAACCTTGTGGCAATTCAAGCACAGCATTTAAATCACACTCTTCAAGCAATAACTTTCGTAGTGACACACTCGCATTGTCAGTGTTGCTAAGAAAAGTGTTTTTAATCACGACGCCACAGCGTCCACCTACACGTAAAATCTTTATAAAGTGCTGTAAGAACAAATAGGCTGTTTCACTTGTACGAATTGGGAAGTTCTCTTGTACTTCCACACGTTCGCTACCACCAAACGGCGGATTAGCAAGCACAATGTCTACTCTGTCTTTTTCCTGTATGTCTGCGATGTTTTCGCCTAACGTGTTGGTGTGAATGATATTGGGAGCTTCAATCCCATGTAATATCATGTTCATAACACCAATGATGTAAGCGAGTGACTTCTTCTCTTTTCCGTAAAAAGTCTTACGCTGTAGCTGTTCAAATTCCTTAGCTGTTAGCTGTTTACTTGTACGCATATACTCATATGCTTCACACAAGAATCCCGCACTACCTACAGCACCGTCATAGACTTTGTTACCAAGCTTGGGATTAACAACCCTAACAATTGTCTTAATCAATGGACGTGGTGTGTAGTATTCTCCACCGTTACGTCCAGCGTTACCCATGTTCTTAATCTTGTCCTCATACAAGCTGGACATTTCGTGCTTTTCTTCGTTACTACGAAAACGTAGTTCGTCCACTTTATTGATTACTTCACGCAAGCTGTAGCCGCTTTGTAGCTTGTTCTTAAGCTCGTGGAAAATCTCGCCAATCTTGTATTCAAGCGTGTCTGCGTTTTCAGCACTTACTTTAAAGCTTTTAAGATATGGGAATAGCTTGCCGTCTACGAATTCTTTTAAGTCTTCGCCTGTAAGTGCTGTGTTGTAGTCCAACTTGCCGTCTGCCGTCTTTGGTACAGCCCAAGTCGTCCATGTGTATTCGTTACTAAGAATGCGTTTGTATCGTTCGCCGTTAAGCTGAGCTGAAGCTTCTCTGTCTGCTTCAAAGTCGTCCAAGTACTTCAAAAACAACACCCAACTCGTCTGTTCAATGTAGTCCAACTCACTACTACAGCCTGCGTCTTTGCGTAGTGTGTCGTCCAAGTTACGGAAAGTTGTCTCAAACATTCTTTATCCTAAGTGTTCCGTCAGTGCTGTGTACAAGTGAATGCTTTTTGGTACACTTGCTATGCTTGTCATTCTACAAGCTATTGACATACGAATGTGCCGTATGTACAGTCAAATGTCAATTCACACAACACACTAAGGAACCTATCTATGTCAGAAGTAGACAAAATCAACGAGCAAATCGCACAGCTAACAGCACAGCGTGAAAGCGTAATGCTTAAAGAAAAGGCTAATGTGCTTGCCAAAATGAAGGCTGACATCAAGCTGTACGGCTTCAAAACTACAGACTTTAAGGGCGTACTTGCTACACGTAAGAAGCGTGGAACAGGAACAGCGGCAAAGAAAGTAGTAGCCAAGAAAACAGTTAAGTGAGGAACTTATGAAGATTTCTGCTCAACAAGCCATTGACTTATTAAAAGGTATAAATCCTGACTCTGAAATTCTTATGTGGTACAGAACAAAAGAGGATATGAATTGTTCAGACGCTACTTGGAAAAAAATAGAGGATGACTCACAAGGTTTAGAAGAAGTTATTGACGAGTACGTGAGTGGATGGATTGAAGAAGCTAATGAAGATTAAACCAATTCAATCGCTTTGCGTTTCATAGCGTCATTGACGTCTATGTAGCATTGAGTCGTGGACAAGTTAGAGTGACGAGCGATGCTTTGAAGCACCCTTACGCTCACACCTTTGTCTGCTAAATTGGTAATTCCTGTGCGTCTTGGACTGTGACTACTACCACCTGAAATGGCACAGTTACGGAATAAGTGATGGAAGAATTGGCACAAGGTATTGCTGTTCCAGCCCTCTTTTGGACGCTTTTGAGAATAGAAAAGCTTGTCCGTTACTTCTTTGTATGGCACAGCACGAACGTAAGCCTGTAGCTCTTTACGTAGCTTATCGCTGACAAACACAGTACCGCCCTTACGCCCCTTCGTCTGTTCCGCTGTCAAGTAAATCTCAGTTTTAACTTTACCCTCTGCGTCAAGTACGTCTGCGTAACGTAGTGCCGCACATTCTTTAACACGTAGCATTGCGTACAGCATTGTCAAAAACATTGCCCTATTTCGCTCAGCGTGGGGACGTGTAGCAACGTAGTCCAGCACTCTACGGATTTCCTGTGCTGTTAGCACTTTAGCCTGTTTAGACATTAGCGTTCTCCTTAATGTAAGCTTTTCAGTGCGTAAAGTGTATTTTCTTTGTTTCTCAATTCCTACCGATTTTTTACCTAAGTGCGTCAATGTATTTTCTCCAATGATTTCAAAGACTTAACGTGTCTTTGGCTTAAAAACAAAGCTTTTAGTTATTAGCTTTGGTTTTGTATTTATTGGAATTTTTAGGTGATTGCGACTTTTTTCAGCAGACTTGCGTATAAGCCCTGTACGCTGTCGCAAGCTGTACCAGCTACCCAAGCTTAGCTCAGCTTGTTTTGTGCGTTTGTAGCTTGTTTAATTCAGTCTACTTGCTCAGTTTCTTTGTCTTGCTACTCTTAACTTTGCTTGTATTAGCTTGTCAGTCCTGCTTTGATGTAGACATTCTGAGTGTTTGACATTAAACTGTAATGTTTGGGCAAAGCTTCGCCAATTAAAGCTAATAAGCTTTATTGGAAGTAGCAAGAGCCAAACGTGGGCAGTAGTGCTATTAAGCTAAAGTCCAAAGCACGTTGTCCGTGTCTTTAGTCCCTAACTCTTTTGTGATGTACTCAAACCATCCGCTGTCCGTAACATCAACCTTATGCTCAGCGTCTATGTACTCAACATTAAGCTTGGCGTTCGTAACAAGCCTATCAAACTGATTAAACTTTACGTGACTTGGCAAACCGCCAATGGCAAAGTGAAGATGTAAATTCTTATTGCTACGCTCACCTTCAACCACTGGCAAATACTTAAGCGACTTCCCGCCCTTCTCTGCCGCATACTTACCAAACACTTCTCTGTTTAATTTCTGCGTAAAGCGTTTGGCAATGCGTTCACAGTCAATACGTGTCAGCTTACGCTTGTATGTGCCTCTATCTGTAGTCTCAACAATAGTTTGCTTCAAAGTCAACGTCAAAGCCAAAGGAAAATCCTTACTCATACTTCCTAACCACGTGCGTGTTGCCGCCTTCTGTGTTGGCAAGGCAAGTGGGTTATAGGCTGTACGAGTACGAATGTCTTGTAGATTCATAACTTTATTTATACGAAACCAAAGGAAAGGAGAAATTTTCCTTTCGGTTGTCCTTAACAAAGTCTGAAGTTACAGTAAAAGTTCACTTAACAAAAGGAGCTTTTATGTCTTTTATCGCCAAACTTAAGCTTGTAGCAAGCAAGCGTGAACGTAACCTTAGCCCAATTATGTTGCGTAGGCAGAAACTTGCTACGAAGATTGAAGAACAATTACAACTGGCACGAGCACAGAAGAATGGAACTTTGTTCGCACCTAAGCGTCTTAAGACTGTGACGAATGAAGCTGGAGAACGTGTTGTAGTTGAGACTACCAAACGTGTTAAAGAATGGTTTTGGACAACGCCTACTAACAAAATCAACCTTAGTGTGCGTTACGGTAGCAAGACTTTGGAACTTGCCAAAGGCAAGAATGCCATTGAACTTGGCACACAGGACGAGCTAATTGAAACCTTAGCGTTGCTTCAGCAAGTTGTAATTGGCGGCGAATTGGACGAAGCTATCAACAACGCAAGCGATAAGCTACGAGCTGGTTTTGCTAAATGAAACGCTATCAACTTTGGGTACGTATCAGCACAACTCTAACAGCCAATACTATTGTCTATGCTGAAAATCCTCTGTTAGCTAAACAGCTTGGAGAAGCACAGTATGGAATTGGCAATGTGCTTAACTACACAGAAATCAATGACTGACAATTAAACTCATTGCTACTCCTATGCTAAATATATAAGAATAGGAGATAGCAATGAGACTTTATGAGTTTGCTGACGCTGAAGCACAATTGGCTTTGCTACGCACAATTATTGACAATACTTGGACAGCTATAGCACAGCAAGCAGAAAAACAGAAACGTTTGGATGCTGAACGTAAGGCACAGGCTACGCTTAAGCCACGTAGCAAAAAATCAAGCAAGGGTACAAGCATACGTATACCTACCCCCAAGCCACCCCCACCAAAGCAGCCACAAGCCCCCTTAGCTAAACAGCCACCCTCTCCTCTTAACAAACCCAACCCTAACGCCTTAAACGCTGTAAAACCTCTACCCTCTACCAACCCTCAGCTTAAACAACAGCCTACAAACACAGCTATCAACCCTAAGCTTGCGTCTGTGCCATACCCTAAGCCTACAGCCAATACCCCAATAAAACCGTCTAATGGCGTAAAAGTGGGGTATTTTGGCAAGAATATAGGTACTTTAGAAAAAGAAGAAGATGGGGATGACAGGCATAGCAAAAATGGTATTGCTACCCTAAAAAAATAGTTACGCAATTTCTTTAGGGTACTGAGAACCTAACCCCTGGTGATTTAATCTAACCCCAAGTTGATTCTGTAGTTCTTAAAAAATGGGCTGCGAAAAATTATGCTGAAGTACTTACGCTGTTGGTATGGTGATTTTTTACCTATATCCGTACTACCTCAACTCTTGCTTCATACCATCTACAGCCCAATATTAAAGACATATGTTTGATTTTTGTATCAATAATCTTTTTCTTTTCTTCATCAAATAATGCGTTAAAGAAAATCCATTTTTTTTCATAAGATATTCTTAAAACTGGAATTTCTTTTCCTTGAATAATTCTTATAAAATATTCTAATTCAACCTCACCAAGACTTTCATCTTTAAGAAACGCTTTGTAGTCTATGTTTGAAAATGTGTCGTTGTAATACCATAAGTCTTTAGCATCAGCATACTCTCTGGCTTCGGTTTCGTCACTTCTTTTTATTGAATCGTTAGGCCCAAGAAGAATAGCAATTCCAGTTTATGAATATAGTTTTTCAAATTCATTTTCTAAATCCTTAGACATCCCTTCGTTCTTTAATCTCTCCGTAAGAACATCAAGATGCTTTCTATTTTCTTCAAACTTGTTCATATAATCCTTACTTCGGAATTAACATACCGTCTTTAACGTAGTAGCCAGCAAGTGCGTTACTCACCATCTTCTCTTCTGTTGTATGGTAATACGTTTTCTCAATCTGCGTAATACTTGTACCACACATCTCAGCAACAATAGCTGGTGGAAGATTGCTATTGACACGTTGCGTAATGAAGTAGTGCCGCAGACTGTACGGAACTAATCCACGCTTATCTGGATTAGGTATTTCAGCTTTAACAATCAAATTATCAAAGTGAACTCCAATAGCTCTTGCTGTAACAGCAGTCTCGCCATTAGTGCTAAAAATTAGCTTATCTTTTAACACTTCAAATATTTGAAGTTCACTAATTTTATTTTGCTTTCTTGTTAACTCAATCAATCCTTTTAAGTACACAGAATCTTTAACAACAAACTTACGTGTCTTTCTAACCTTACTCGTTTCGCCACGTACGGTAACTTTAATCAAGTCAAAGTCGTTGTCTCTTGCTTCTGAACGCTCCATATCCTCAATGTCATTCCACTTAAGATGTAGCTGTTCGCCACGCCTTAAGCCTGTAATCAAAGAGAATCCCAAGTAATAACCGCAGACAGCTTTAACCAAGTTGTTTTGCTCTGTTAAGTCCTTTTCCGCATCCTTAATGTACTCAGCTAATGACTTAGTCCATCGTGCTACTTCGTCATCTGTAAATGTGCTTCGTCTGTTTTCTTCGGAACCTTTGTCAACAGCTTTTAACTTCTTAAAGTCAAATCCATCAATGTATGTTTCCTTATGCTTGTATAGCCAAGCCATCATTGCGTTGACTGAACTTTGTTCATTTTCAACTGTTGTTTGACTTATGCGTATCGTTTTTTTCTTCTTAGTTTTTGTACGACTGGCGAAATAATCTTCACAATCTGTACGCTCAAGCTCCTTAAGCTTTACATCTTTACCAATAAACTTTAGCCAGTGGTTAAGGTGTGTAGCGATTGTGTTGTACCTACCGCTAACGATAAATCCGTTAGTTACGTCTTTCTTTCTGTGTTCTAAGTACATCTCAACACCCATACGTGTTGTGATTGAAAAGTACGTTTTTCCTTGTAGCTGTCCCGCCATAAGCTCGTGATAGTGGAGCTTGGCTTTATCAATGGCTGTGGCTCTATTACGTGTCTTTAAGCTAAATCGTGCGTACTTGTGTTCTTTAGCAAGCCACATACGCATTTGCCAATATTCGCCACGTTTGTAGACTAACGCTTCCTCATAAAGTGGGATTTCGTCGTCTGTGTATTCAGCTTTTTTGAGAGGCATATTAAAGTAATTTCAGTATTGCTCTCGCCATTCTTTTCCACAGTTTGGACATTTCACGTCCAGCAATTTTCCTTTAGGAATCCTCAATTTTTTGCCACACTCTTCACAATTAACTATAGTTTTTTCGTCTTCGAATTTTGTATCTTTCGCAGGGTTTTTTCTTTTTTTATTTTTTATGTACTCGCTAATAGGTATTGCTACAACGAAGTAAGGCCATCCAAATCCTACTAGAAAAGCCATAAATGCTCTCATAAAAACGGAAGAACTTTTATCTTCCAAAAACATATAAATCGCCGCAATCACTCCTATTCCTAAATAAATTGTTTCTAGCATTTTTTTACAATGGGGAATTGCGTAGAATTTTTGGGAATTTTTGAAGCTTTGAGTCACTACGTTTTTGAGTAGCCGCAACGCTGTGCGACTCTTTGTGTAACTGTAAACCCAAAAGCGTTTAAAAGCAACGACTTAGCGTGTTGCGTGAAACTTTTGTGTAAGTTGAAAACCTATATAAATCAACAACTTAGCTCACAAAAGTCACTCCCACTCAATACTAACGCAAGAAAAAACCTGAATAAAATCAAGCACTTGCGTCAACTGAAAGAGTGTGTGTAACTTTTGTGTGAGTTTGCGTGTCATTTTTAAGTGTCTTAAGGATTTGCT
>Ga0315899_10007666_pt1 | contig 11601 bp, 9 predicted proteins | sample LakEriMetagenome_2_FD_203518 | JGI IMG/M metagenome (GOLD analysis project Ga0315899, IMG submission 203518) | Freshwater fungal communities from buoy surface, Lake Erie, Ohio, United States - Buoy 4 MA112 | ecosystem: Environmental > Aquatic > Freshwater > Lake | place: USA: Lake Erie, Ohio... | reverse complement strand
TTTAACACGGATTGTTGTTACAGGGTAAGATGTACCACTGTCTTCAGCTGATACTACTTCAACAGTAATATCTCTACCTTCATTTGGGTCAGTAATATCACCATAATCAGCATCTGCCATATAACCAAGAATTTCTTGATATACAGTTTTTCCAAAGCCCCAGAATCTTACGCCTTCACCTTCTTCACCTCTTACCAATACCGGTACAAAAGTTCTAAGTTTCGGCTCCATCTTCTTGGCAGCTTTCCAATCTTCCTTATCACCCATTCTCTTAAGTTTATCAGCAAACTCAACGATAGGGTCAGGTCTACCAAAACTCATCGGAGATAAGTAAGATTTGTTGTTAATGTTGTAGTGAAAGTACAATTCAATGAAAGGATTCTCTTTGTTGAATTTGTAAGGGACTAAACGAATAGTGTGTTTTCCCGGTGCTGGTTTCCAAAGTTCTACAGTTGTTCTTTGGGTGTTTTGCAGTTTGTTAAGTCTGCTCTTAATTGCGTCTAAGTTAATAGCCATGTCTTTTAAGTTTTAAGAGTTTAAGTTTTATGGTTTTATTAAAGTGTCTTTCCTACACTTCCGTTACATATATAAATATAATGGAGATACAAATATACAACAAATTCCTGATAATTCCAAATCTTTTTTTGAGGTATATTTTGTAGCTAAATCATACATTTATATAGGTTATAGGAATTACAAATATACGAAAAAAATGCGAGTCCACCAAATAAAAAAGGGAGAATTTTTAGTTTCTCCCTTTTGTTTTATCTTTTAATCATTGATGTTAGTTTCGTTGATTCGTTTTTACCATATTTTTTAAGAATTTCTTCAGCTTCTTCATCAGAAAGAGATTGAATAAAGTCTTGCATTTCCATCGGGTCACGATGGTCTATGTCATTATCAAATGCAAATTCTTTATATTGCTTTCCGGATAAATTTTTTACAAAGTCTTGAACTTTACTTTGTGGTCTAACTTTTGGTTCATCGGTAGGAACTTCATCATCATCATCCATTTGTAATTCTTTCTTATACTTTTTAGCAATCTCTACCGCAAATGCCATAGCTTCTTCGGCTGATTTGAAAGTTTTATCAATACCAGCATCTTCTAATCCAGCTGGGTCATTACCATAGGTAGGTAATAAAGATACTCTAAATTCATCAGGTTTACCATAATCATCGTTACCTCCGAAATATATTGTGTATGTTGGGGATATGGTATTTGTTCCATGAAACATAATAGCATCCGTATTATCATCAGTATCAACATATCCATCCAATCCAGCTTCAGCGTTAAGTGCTTTTTCTAAGACTTCGGCATGTTTATAATTTAATTGAGATGCTTTCTTTGGAAGTCCAGTTGCTTTTTTTCTATCAGTTTCAGGTCCATATCCAAATCCACTATCACCTCTATCTTTTGCATAATCTCCACCAAACATATCATTTGGTTTTGCAGCTGCTTTAGGTTGTTCACCTTTTTTAGCTTTAGGGTCTTCGTGAGTACCAGCTTTTAATGCAGCTTGATATGCATCTTTTGATTTAAAATGTACCAACTTTCCAGTTTCTTTACTTCTAGCTTGAAAATCTTCAGCTTCAGTAATTAGTGATTTTAGTTTAATATTTGCCATTTGTGTTCTATTTTTACATATTATAAATATACTAATCTTTAATAATCCCTCCAATCAAATCCATATAATTGCAGAGCATCTACCTTAATTAATGCGTTGGGTATGTTATATCCAACATGGAATGTTTCTTGTTCGTTCTTTTTTAAATTAGCATTTTTTCCAATTTCATCAAATAACCATTTGGGATTTACTACAAAATTACTATCAACATTTACAACAATTACCGCTTCAACAATTCCGTTTCCACCACTCCTTGAATTAGCCAATGCATTATGCATTGCAAACTTTGAAGCAATATCTTCTTTGTATGTAAAGGATTGAACCTTTCTTTTTGATGTATATGGTTTTTTATAATAGAACCATCTACCTTCTTTTTTTACAGGCTTCATTTTTTTTAACTCCTCACCACTTGCAATCGTTCCTCTATAAACTTCACCCGGCTTTGCTGTCAATTCTTTTGGATACTTTGATTTATTCTTAAATAAAGTTTCTACAGCGTCATCTATATTTGTATTTCGTTCTCCTCCTGGTCTTACATATTTTTCCAAAGTTTCCATTTCAGTTGGAAACTCATCTTTAACTGATGTATTGGTTGTCGAAGTTCTTCCTCCTCTATCTTTTGCATAATCTCCACCAAACATATCATTAGATTTACCAGCTTTAGATGAACCACCTTTGTTATTTTTAGGGTTTTCATGTGTACCGGCTTTTAGTGCAGCTTGATATGCATCTTTTGATTTGAAGTGTACTAACTTTCCAGTTTCTTTACTTTTAGCTGTAAAATCCTCAATTTCAAATAGTAATTCTTTTAATTTAATATTTGCCATTTACATCATCTTATGTCCTATAAATATACGAATTTTTCTCCAAACTACCAAATATTATGCCAACAAATGATAATATTCTTTAAAGTGTTTAATACGGTCTGCCAATCCAATTGTACCACCATTTACTCTTTTAGTAATAGATGTTACCACTTGGTCAGTTGCTCCACCATCTGCCATTTTATGTAATCCGTTTTTAGAGAAGAACCAAGCTGCTGATAATAATGCGTAAGTAGATGCCACCTTATCAGGGTTTGCACATATATCTTCACCAATAGCTTTACCAAATGCAGTATAGTTATCCTTTCCTGTCAATTGGATATATCCACGACCTCTGAATTTGTAGCCATCACCGCTTGCTTCCAATCCATTACCCATTCTACCACCATATACTTTGTTAGCAATCTTTTGTGGGTTTCTAGCATAAGCTGCTGCAGATGCTTCGGTTGGAAAGTATTTCTTAAAGATACCATTCAACCCTTTAGCTGAATAGTTTAAGTTCTCTTGTGTTGCTCTGAATCCACCACTCTCATGTCCACATTGTGCTAAGAAGTGTGCCAATCTTAATGGAGTATTGATTTGGAACTTAGCTGCCGTATCAGGAATCATTGCGATTACTGCATCAGGAATATGTCCTCTTAATTTATCCAATTTCAACCCACCTACCGGTGCTACTGGTTGAACTGGTGCTGCTGGAACTGGAGTACTTTCTCCCATTATCTTTGCCCAAGTTGCCGGTCCCACAATACCATCTGCTACTAAACCATTTTTAGCTTGCCACTCTTTTACAGCTGCTTCAGTTTTAGGTCCAAAATTTGTTACCGCTGGTTCAATACCCAGCTTTTGTTGCATTAACCTAACGTTTTCGTTATTATCGCCTTTTTTAAGTATCATAATATTAATATTTTTTAATTTCTTTATACATTATAACTTGTTTTGGTTTCATAACTATTTCGTTCCATAAGGATGTTTTATTCTCTTTACAATCTTCTACATTTCTACAAAGATTGTTTTCATTTCCAGGGTATGATAATCGGAACATATTAACTGCTTTATTACCTTTATCAGTTGCGAATGTTTTAGCATCTGATTTGAAAGCTGCTACTAATGTTCCACTTAATTTTACTAATATATTACTTTCTGGTCTAAAAAATTCTTTAGCTTGTGTTGTGAATGTTGATACTGAAAATCCGTATCCATTTTTTGTACTATCTATTAAGTTAATCAATCCCTCTTTAGATGTCCAATGTAATGCGGTTACTTCCTCATCAGCCGTTCCGTATGTATCTAATGTAAATTGCTTATCTAAAAGTAAGTATGGTTCAATTGCTCCTCTTGAATATAGGAAAGCAATTCTATCATTATCTATATTAACTATATAATCGTTGTAATCCTTCTTTAATGACCAAACTTTATGGTTTACGAAATCTTCAATGAAATCCAATACCTTCTTTCTTGTCAAATCAGGAAATTGTTCAGTTTCAATATATAATTGATATGAAAAGTATTTGTTAATTAAATCTATAAGTTGAGGACTATAATCAATAGTTCCACCTCTAACATCAAATCCGTTTTTTTGTAGAGCTAGGAATTCGTTACAAATGGTTTCCCATTCTGCGATTGTGTGAAATGAACTTTCAGGCTTGAAATATCCTCTAACTGCATACATAGTAATTATAAATATTACTACTGTTTATTTTCCCAAACTCCGTGCTTTAATTCATAAAAAACATCCGAGTTTCTATCTATAAAACTCCAATATGCTTTCTCCAACCCAAACCAATCGTTTATATGATTTAATACATCATTTGGTTTAAAATCAGAACAACTATATAAATCAAATTGGAACATAGCTGGATTTTGTTTATCCCAAACATGAATACTAGCATGCGATGTTGCTAATGTTACAGTTCCAGTTATTCCTTCGTTACCAGGTTCATTTACATAAACCGATGTAGGTCCTGCAACTACTTTCATTCCTACATTATGAACTAATTGTGTAAACCAAATGTTTAACACTTTTTCCGTTTGGGGTGGGGTCTTTAAATAACCTTTTACAAGTAAATGTAAATGATTTGGTACAAACATAATCTAAATTTAAGTTGATGGGTTAGCTTCTTCACCAAATGACATTACTTCGAAAACTCTTGTCTGAATTTTCTTAGTTCCTTCGGCATTTGTTAATATGATTGAGTTTTTAAACTTCTGCCAATTGATGACAAAAGAAGTGTCCAACACACCACCATTTTCTTCCTTAACCAATTCGTTTAAGGCGTTAATAGTGTAAAGTGTATTAGACTCTTTTTTCCTATGTATTAGTATTGTATTTTCCAACGGAGTTGCTGGTTGGAAAGCTGTATCTATATTATATGTAATAAACAACTCATCCAAATTAGACTTGTTCTGCAAAATATAGATGTAATTATACACTATATGATACGTTTCTCTAATTTGTTGTAGAGTATTTTGTAACTCTGCTTTTGTTGTAAATGTACAAAGTAACTGTGTCTTCATCCTCTGTTTCTTTCTTTTTTAATATTCTACTATAAATATCAAAAATGGAAAGGAAGGATAAAAACAGGTTATTTTTTATTTATTTTTACTTTTAAAACAATTTTGCATTTCAGGTGAATACTGCATTGTTGTGTTAGTTCTACCAGCTTTACCGCTTTTTGGTCTATACGTCCTATACCCAACTTTTCGTACTTCTCCACTTTTCTTATCGATTGCAAATGTGAATATGTTCATTCCAGTTACATTCCTAGCATCTTCAATTTGCTCAGGTGTTGGTTTTTTAACACCAGCAGCTGCTAAATTTTTTATTGCCTGTTTCTCGGTAAATTCATATGTTAATGATACTTCTTCCTGTACACTAAAGTTTTGTAAAAATTCTCTTGATGAATTTACACCAAAACAATTTTTTAATACTTCACCATCAATAACATTTCCACCCATATTCACATCAAATGTAGAATACATTAGACTTTCCGGCTTTCCTTCTTCATACTTTTTAGTATCAGAATCCATAAGTTTTAAATGGAATGAATCAACCACATCAATCCCCTGTAAATAAGTTCCTAATCCCATTTTTTTACCTCTATAATTAATAGTTGTTTTATCCATTTCTCTAAATTGTTTGAAATGAGACTTTACAACTTTTTTACGTTGAAAAGATAGTATATTATTAATATCAATTCCTGCAGGTGGTTTTTTACCATTTCTAATAGCTTTAGATACTAGCATCTTTGAAACTTTAACTACTACTTTATTAAATGCTTCACCACCAGTTGTTGCTGCAATAGCTCTTATTATTTTATATTTATCTTCTAGAGAAATATCATCAGGACCTAATCCAGGTTTAGGTTTACCATCTTTACCTAAATAAGCAGGTGGGAGATGTTTAAAAGTTTCGGATTTAAGTCCTTTTTTACCAAATAATGCATCATCAATATTTTTTAATATTGTTTTTTCTCCACCAGTTCTTATTACATCAACTTGCTCCGCAAATGATGCCCCAGCTTTTTTATCGTTTTTTATTAAATTATTAGCAACCATAGCCACACCATCATTGTATGTAGATTCTACTTCTTCAATTTCTTTAGCATGTTGTAGAACGATTCCTTTTATTTCAGTTGCTTGTTTCTTAGTGATAATTCCTCTCGATACCATTCCATCGATTTGTTCCAATTTTTTATCAATCTCTTTTTTCAAAGTTGAATTATCTTGAATATCACCTGTTGATGTTTTATCGGAATGAAATTGTAAAATTAAATTACCTTTTTCATCGGTAACAAAAGTAGCGGTATCCGATGGGTTTGCTCCACCACCACCCATCATTACGAATGCAATAGCATCTTCTTTACTAACAACATCTCCATCCGGTGTTAATATTCGTTTTGCTGATTGGATTGATTTTACCTGTGCTTCCTTTGATTCTTCTGCACCATAAAATGTTTCTAAATTTCTTTGTTTTCCAAATAAGCCTTTTTTTGTCAATTCATCTGCTCTACTAATCGAGTTATCATATTTTTTTCTAGCAGACCTTGCGGCTATTAAAGCTTTAGAAGCGCATGGATTGTTTTTTAAGTCTTTTGGTAAACTACCATTGACTTCTGCAGTTAAAGATTGTTCTTTACCCAATGCCGTAGAACAAAATTGACTAACAATAATTCTAGTTAATTCTTCTTCGGATAAATCAGGATGTTTATTTAGAAGTTTTGCAGCCGTACCTGATACTATTTCGTTAAACGCAGACCCTTCTGAACCAGGTGCTGGTTTTTTACCAGTTGCTTTCAGATACCCATTATAACCATGCTTCAACAAATTGTTTTTAACAACATTATCTGCTTCTTCGTTTTTACCAATTACAACACCTTTGTTACCACTAAATACTTCATTTCGTATGTCCTCTAATTCTTGTGGTGTTCTTGCAGGTTTTGTACTCTTTTCCAAATCTTTTTCTCCGGTTGGTCTAAAATCTCCAGCTCCTAACTGTCTAGCAGGAGGAGTTTGGGTAGTATCACTACCACTTTTTGCATTGAGATTTTTATCAACATCAACATGAGTACCAGATTTTACAGCCGCTTGTTTTTTTTCTTTAGAACCAAAATAAACTATTTTACCTTTGGGTCCACCTTTTCTTGCGGCTAATTTCCAATCTTTAGTAGTAGTTGCTTCTTCAATAAATCCATAAATCATTTCTAACATTAACTCATCTACCAAATGTAAATGTTCTGATTTAACCATTGGCTCTCCATTATCGTCCAATTCTCCACTTTCTTTTTTCTGATTATAAGAATCTACCATATCCTCCATCATTTCAGGACTAATTTCCATATTCTCTAATCCATCTGCAATCATCTCAGCAAACTTAACCATATTCGCATCCATTTCAGCTTCACCTTCCATATCAGCAAATACTGCCGCTTTACCAGCTCCTTTTAAAATGGTTTCTGCAATAACGTGAGGTATAAATTCCATTGCTACGTGCTTTCCAAATGCAGCAACACCATGTGATAATCCACCAAATGCAGCTCCAAATACCGCAGTGGTTACTACTTTAAATGCAACTGCTTTAACTGCTTTTACTTCATGTTCACTTAATTCTTTACCACTAAAGAAGTTTTTAACACCAGAACCAGCTGCTTTAAATTCTTCTACTTCATGTTTGAATCCTTTTTTAATTGCCTTCAAAGCACCAGCTGCTTTATCCTTTAAAGCCTGTCCTAAACTTCTACGTTCTTTTGAACCAGGTGCTCCTTCATTTCTATCAAAGAATGCTTTTTCCTTTTCGGTCCAATTTTCTATCTTTTTCTTTATCTTTTCGGTTATTTTTGGTGCCGATGTTACCTTTTGTGGTTCTGATGGAGTTTCCTTATTAGCGTCTGCTTTCTTAGCCGCAATACCCATATCTTCTGCAAACTTATTTGCCATTGGTATTGCATCTTTAATATCCATATCCAATACCGTTGTTTTCATTGGTATTTGATTGTCTGGATTTGCTGCGTTATGAGCTACAATTGCCGCCCAACGGTGGTGGCCATCAATTACATGCCCATCTCTACTAACATAAATTGGTGCAGTAATTTTTGGATGTTGTGGGTCTTTTTCTAAAGCCGCCATCATACCAACTACTTTTGCTCCAACTAAATCTTTTTGTGTTGCTTTTAATTTATCAGCAGGAATTTCGGTTTGAAGGGTTTTAATCCCTTTTTCTTTTAGCATTTCTTTGAACACAGGTTCGGTATCCACTTCACCACTTGCATCAGCATCCATTCCGGCTGCTCTACTACCCGGCGATGCGTTACCTTTGAATTGAGGCATCTCATCTCTTGGTATTCCCAAATTATCATCACAATATAAGTTAGTACCCGGCACAGTTACATCACATAAGTTAATGTTTGGGGCTGGTTCTCCTTTAGCTTTTGCATCTGCTACTTGTTGTGCAACTTTTTTAATATCGGTATTAAATTTTTCCAACTCCTCTGGTTTTACACCATCTGGAATATCCGAACCTCCACTAAATGTTTCTGGGTCAGCTTCAGGCATTTCTTTTGCAACATCCTTTGAATCTATTGGTTGAAATTCATCATCTTTTTTTGGTTCTTGTGCTTTTTCAGCTTCTTTATCGGCTTCAGCATCTTTTGCTAATTGGGATTGAACTTCTTTTTCTTTATCCATGCGAGCCGCCATAGCAGGGTCTACTTTTGGGTCAAACATTGGGGCCGCTTTCTTTATTGGGTCTTCTTTTGGAGCTCCACCTTCTTCACCACCTTTTTCACCTTTTCCATCTTCAGGCTTTTTAGGTTGCCCCTCTCCGCCTAAATCTTTATTAATAGAATCTCTTTCCGGAGTACCATCCTGTGGTAATGTTTTTTCTGCAGCTACTCTACCGGGATGTTCTTTTGGTAATCTTAAAAGGTTACCAACAATACCTTCTGCATCTTCACCTTTATCGTTTCTATACTTAATAGATTTGTTTAAAGCTGGATTTGTAAAGTTACCTTTTTCAGCTTCAACTACATTCTTTTCTGGAGTTTTACCTTTTTCCATCAAAAGATTTTCAACTAAATCATTTTTGATATGAGATAATCCCATTTCAGAAAGTACGATACCCAACTCCTTTATATGGATTGGGTTCTTTGGGTCAGGCATACCATTTTCAACTCTATATGCCCATTCGGATAGTATTTCGTTTATTAATTCAGATAAATTCATATTCATTAAAATTTGTGGTCTTCAGCTTCACATATCATTTCCAATTCATCCCAATGAAATTTTGGTCTTTCATTTAGGAATACAAAACACTTCCATTTCTTTTGTTTTTCAAAGTAAATGTGTTTTTGTAAATGAGATGGAATTGCTGCACCAGTTGGTACTCTTTTAACCGGAGTATCAAAGAAAGTTTTTATTAAGACAGTGATTGGTTCTGTATCATCCCATTTACGGATTTGTTCTTCTAACATTCTCCACTCACCTCTATTAAGATATTGATTCTGCATTATTGAGTTTAAGTATGAAAAAGTTTGCTTTAGGTTTACTTCGTTATCAGAAAATGTTGCTGCTGGAGCCCCATGTCCTTTATCGTAAACATTTCCTTTGTAATCTTCACCATCTGAAGTTTTGATTGCCTTTTCGGTATAGAAATCCATGTGACCTCTATTCACATTTGTTGGTCTATTTGTAGAACGATACTTGATAATTAGTGGTTGTTCTAACGATTGCGAATAAAGTATATCAAACACTTCATTCTTTACTCTAACATCAGGCAATTGGCCAAAAGAAACTATCGAAACAAAAAGAAACGATAATAAAACAAAGATTTTTTTCATAGTATATAGCATGTTTTTGTATATACTATAAATATGTTCTTTAGAGTTTTCCGTATGTTTTTCCCCAACTTGCTTTGATAGGAAACCCACCTTCTTCGATTATTTCCTTCAATCCTTTAATTAATTCTTTATCAACATCAGTCGGAACATCAAAAAGGAACGAGTCATAGGTATAAAGGGAAAACTCAATCCCACTCCCCTTAATGCATTCTAATATCTTTCCCATTTTATCAATATTCATTTCAGTTTCTACCGCTTGTAGTAGATAGTTGAATACCTTTTGAGCATTGGGTTGTTCTATCCAACTTAGGGGTATCATTCTATGTGGTGTTTGGAGGTATCCATTCCTTTGTGTTTCAATCCATAAGTTATCAATATAATCAGCCACCTTATCAAAGTATGGGATTTGTCGAAACTCATCATCAATACCACCATAAAGCAGTTGGAATGTTATTCCCTTCGATTCATCCACACTACATCCATATTGTTCGGCTAACCATTGGTGCATATTACCATCCGGTGCATCATACTTAACCAACTTAGCAATTAGTCGTGGGTGGTATGCGTTGTAATCCATTTGTAGAAATATCCCATCGGAAACGAACACATCTCTACTACCATCGGTTTTGTTTAGGGCGGCATAGTTCACACCACCATGTCTATTGGATGGTCTTCCCGTCACCGTAAATGGATTGTACTCCGTATATACCTTTGAATGGGGAGAAAGCTGTTTGTGAGCTTGAGGCCATCTATCAATAAATTTTTTCCCATCGACCCGAATCCCATATCGTTCAATATCTGAAAGGGTAGGTAAGAATGTATCGTTATACCAATTATAAGTTTTACTCTTTTGGTTTCTATGTTTAAGTAATTGTGGTTCTATTGCTTCCGCAAGTTTTAGAATGGGAATGGATTGAATGATGTCCTCTTTGTAACCTTTGTGTAGTAAAGGTGCTACTAAGTGTTGGAGTGGTTGTTGGTAATCTATTGGCTCACCTGTCTTTAGGAAGTGAGCAGTATCAACATCATTCAATCCTTCCCTTACATTTGTAAAAGATTGTAGTAGCTTTTTCTTTTGGAATACCCACTTCTCACCGGCAGTATTCAACACACCTTCTATTTCCTCATTAGAGAGTGATACAGCGTCTGTATGTTGTTGTGGTAGTATATACTTGTCCGACTGGGTTCTAATGAATACAAACGATATATGAGTGTTTTGTGGGTGCTTATCATTATCTACCCACATCGGATACCAAATGGATACTTCGGTTTCCAACAAATTTCTCAATTCGTTTAATTCTACAATAGATTCAACAATTTTCATATTCACAAAGATACAAAAAAAATCCCAAACTACCAAATAGTAGTTCAGGATTGTTGTGGAGATGACGGGATTCGAACCCGTGTCTTACAAAGTAATCGTAATACCAACGAATTACACGTTTAGGATAAAGTTTAATCTTATTAACTTTCCAAAATAATTGGGGCCGAATGGTTAGTTCAGCGTTTCCACCAACCTATCAGTTTTAGGGAGCCGATAAGTAATGCTCCGGTTTGTTCACTTCTATTTAAATCCCACGAGTGATGCGGGAGGAGATTAGGCTGCTACAGCGTAATCGTAAGCTCCTACAAATGCCATAGCATCTTCGAAGTTCCAAGTAGATAATTCTACGTCGGTTATTGTTTGATTCCGAGATTAAAGTGGTGAGAGAACCCATCCCACTACGTGTGATACTACTATTCGCATTGCAATCAAATGCCATCACATCCCCATACTTTATAAATACAAATATACGAAACTTTTATAACAATTCCAAATTA
>Ga0315899_10007663_pt1 | contig 11602 bp, 10 predicted proteins | sample LakEriMetagenome_2_FD_203518 | JGI IMG/M metagenome (GOLD analysis project Ga0315899, IMG submission 203518) | Freshwater fungal communities from buoy surface, Lake Erie, Ohio, United States - Buoy 4 MA112 | ecosystem: Environmental > Aquatic > Freshwater > Lake | place: USA: Lake Erie, Ohio... | reverse complement strand
CTTCCAAGAAAGCCTCGATGACCCGCCTTTTCAAACTGGCGGCCGGTATGGGCCAGCCCTCGTCTCGCTACGCTCGACTCGGGCTGGCCCATACCGGTGATTTACAGAAGAGACGTTACACCAACCGCGACACGCTGGTGTGGGTGCGGCTGACGACGAAGGTCCTTGTCAGCTTGACGACGCATCCGCAGGCTTCCTTCCCACCCAGGGTCGCCCCGGAGCAGTTGCCCTCACCTCGTGCTTTGCCAATTGGAGGCGTCACTTGGTCTACTGATCTCCTTCAGGCTCCCAATCTCGCACAGGGGACTTGCACCCCATACAATCACGCCCATGACGGGCGTACACCGATACGACACGAGCGTGGCGGCCGAGATCATGGTCGCGAAGTACGCCTACCACGTGCCCGTGTATCGCCAGCAGGACTTGTTCGCGTCGTGTGGCTGGACGCCCGCCAGAAGCACGCTTCTGAACGTCTTGGAGTCCGCCGCCCATCTCATCCGTCCCTTGGTTGCGCACCTCCGGGAGGTGGTGCGGGCGGGCCCGATCATCGGAACGGATGACACGACCGTGACGCTCGTCGTGAAGGACACTCCGCCGCCCCTCGATCCCGATGACCCGAAAGCCGCTCGTGCCCGCGATGTGATCGCGGCTGCGCAGGCGGAACTGCGCGGCAGCATCACGGCGCGAATGTGGGTGTATCGCAGCATCACGGCGCCGATTAACGTGTTCGACTTCACGGTCAGCCGTCATCGCGACGGCCCGGAGCTGTTCCTCGACGGCTTCGTTGGCAGCCTCATGGCCGACTGCTACTCGGGCTATGAGGCCGTGCGCACCAGGAGCGACGGAAAGATCGTCCGCGCGGCCTGCGCGGCGCATGCCAGACGCAAGGTCTTCAATGCGCGAGACAACCACCCGGCACACGCGGCCTTGCTTCTGGAGATGTTCCGGGAGATCTACGACATCGAGGATCGGGCGAAGCCACTCGCGCCGACTGAACGGCAACACCTTCGGCATGCCGAGGCCCGGCCGATCTGGACACGGATGCAGCAGTATCTCGCCAGCGAGGCCGTATCCAACGTGATGCCCAAGGAGCCGTTCGGGCAGGCGCTGACCTATCTGCGCAATCAGTTCGATCACCTGCTTGTCTATCTCGACGACGGGCTGATGCCGATCGACAACAACGAGACCGAGCAACTGATGAAGCAGGTGGCACTGGGCCGGAAGAACTGGATGTTCATCGGCAGCGTCGCGGCGGGCTACCGTGCCGCAGACCTGATGACGCTCGTGAGCAGTGCCGCGCGGAACGACCTCGACGTCTTCATGTACGTGAAGGACGTGCTTGACCGGCTCTTGGCCGGGGAGTCGAATTACGACGTGCTTCGACCCGATGTCTGGAAGCAATCGCATCCGGAGGCGATCCGGATCTACCGCCAGGAAGAGAGGCGCTCGAGGGCTGACGCCAAGGCGGTCAAGCGAGCGCGCCGACGTATTGCCCAAAAGGGCTGACCAGCTTCCAAGCGACGCCATCCGCTCCGCGGTGCCTATGGCTGTGGTGTGCGCTCACCAGCGAGTAGACGGTCCAGAGGAAGGCACGGTTGTGCGGAGTCCGGACGGCGTCGAGGAGCCGATGCACCTCGTCGATGGTCAGCACGTCGGGCAGCGTCTTCTGCTTGGGGACGCGGAGCTTCCAGAGCGTGGCCCACGCGCGCGGCACGGAGTGGGTGTAGAAGAACTTGATGCCGCTGTGGGCGATCTTGAGGGCGCTGGGGGAGAACCGGCGGTCGTTCTTCAGGTACAGGAAGTAGTCGCGGACCTGCGGCTCGGTGAGCCGGTCCGGGGACTGGCAGTAGTGGGCAGCCAACTTCCGTACGGCACGGACGTAGGCTTCCTGGGTGCGTTCGCTGCGGCCTGTCAGCTGCAGGTCCTGGATCATTCGCTGGCGAAGCGCGGACAGTGGGCGCGTGGCAGTCATCGTGAACCCTTTCGCAAAGGAGGAAGAAAAAACTGTGACGGCGTTCGAAAACGACAGCACCGGCCCCCGCCGCCGTGTCACCGACGCAGGGCCGGTACGCCCACCGTTCTCCCGTACGCCTGCACCAGGCCGTCGACGTCCTGTTTATAGATCTGCCGCAGGGCGTCATCCACCGGCGTCCCTTCCTTGATCGCCGTCACGAAGGAGGCGAATTTCTTCGTGTCACGACCGGCGAGCATCCGCACCATGCTCGACGCGATGCCATACTGCTCGGCCGCGATGTTCGGCCGTTCGAAGAACTCCGGCCCGAGATCCCCCCTGGCCCGCAAGTACTCGGCGGCCACCACTTCCTTGCGCTGCACCTGGTCGGACTTCGCAACCACCCTTGCGGCGACCCATTCGGCGATGCCCTCGTTGAGCCAGTTGGGGAGGCGCGTTGGTGACAGCCAACGATGGTTGAAACCGTGGCTCGTCTCGTGGACGAGCATGTGGGCGAAGGCCGCGTCGTCGTTTCCCCGATGACATGCCATGATCACACGGCCGTCGCTTCCCTGGTGACAGAGACCGTGCGAGCCGCCGGCCTGCACCCGCATGAACCGCGCCTCGAACGCGACGTAGTCTGCCTCGGCGAGAAAGGCGATCACCAGACACTTTCCCTTCCACACCGGCTCCCCGCGTGGGATCCCGTACAGGTCGCAGAGCGTGTCGTGCATCGTGTCGAGTGCAGCGACGTACGGTGCCATCAGGCTCGGCGGAATGTCGGTGGCGACCACAAACTCGTGCGTTCGGGATACCCGCAGGTCAGGATACAACTTTTGCACATCGGCCACGAAGCCCTCCAGCCGCACGACCTCGGCCTCGTGCTCCTCGGAGGTGAGTTCCGGCCACGGCTCCACGCCCCGGGCCCGCATCCGTTCCACTGCAGCGGCGGCCCGCTGTTCTCGCTGCCGTTGCTCCCGCTGGCGTGACACTCCCTTCGGACCACTTTCGTAGACCGTCTCGCGGTCGGCGACGATCTTGACGATGCCGGCCACGGCGAGGCTCGTCACCTTCTTTTCTCCCTCCAGCCGAAGGCGGATCGACGTCACCTTGCCGTCGCCCTCCACGAGCCGCTCGAGTACCGGGCGGACGAACCGCTTGCCCGATCCGAGTTCCACGACGTCGAGCACCTGCCCGACATGTGGCTGGAGGCGGTCGGCGAACTCGTCCGCGGTTGAAACCCGCGTTCCTGCGGCGAGACACGCGGAAATCACCGCGATCAGCCAGTGGACTACGGACTGCTTCACCTTCATGGTGCGGGCTCCGCCGCCGCGGCACGATGCCGCAATTCGGTGCTCGAGATGTCGAGCCGAAACTCGGCCTGCGACACGAAGTAGGTCACGTCCCGCAAGACCGCCGGCACGTCGAGCCGCGATGCGTCAACGAACCCGTCGGCCGTCGCCCGGCCGAAGACGATCAGCCCGCGGGCATCCCGGGCGATCGTCCGCAGGGCCGCCTCCGCCGCCGCCTCCGAGCCGCCGTAGTAGCGCGGCAGCGCGAGACGCACATAGGTATCCGCACCCATGACGAAGGTCCCGCCGGGAAACATCTTCAGTTTATCCAGGAACGTCGCCGCCCGCGTCAGCCACAGCCGCCGGCCGGCAAACTGGGCCGTCCGCCGGGCGATCTCCGCGTAGTCGAGCAACGGCTTGTCCACGTTCGCGATCGAGAGTTCGAACTCGGCCGTCCGCTCGGCGATCTCCTCCGCGATCCTGGCCATCCGCAGGTGTCCTTCATGCAGCGGATCAAAGGACCCGGGAAAGATCAACGCACCCCGCGTGGGCACGGCCCCCTCGTCGCCGCTGCACACCGGGCCAGCGCCGCCCGCGAACAGGGCACGCACAGCGACCGGAGGCGCGGTCAGCACGCGCGCCACGGTCTCGCGCGGGCCGAGCATATCCACCGGCAGCGCCGCCAGGCCGGCATCGGCCTCCGTGCCACCGGCCAGCAACTGCTCGATTGCAAGCGCCGCAGCCAGCAGTTCCTCCGCGGCTCGTGTGCGGGCATCCTTCTCCAGGACGACATCGGCGGTCCGGGTGGCATCGACAGTCTGAACGGCGACGTGGATGCGATGTGCGCCGCGCTTCGGCCGCCTGGTCCGTAAGCTCGCCGTGACCGCAAGCCCGATCGCCTGGTCGGCAGTCGCGCCGAGCGCGCACGCCCGCTGCCAGGCGGCGACTGCCAATCGGCGGGCAGTCCGATCGCAACAGTAGCCCTCCTGGGGGCCGCCGAGCAGTTGATCGACGGCGAGCCGTGCCGTCGGGACAAGCCCCTCGAGCACGACTCCACTCGCGCCGGGCACGCCGACGATGTGGGCGATCGCCGCGGAACCGCCTCCCGTGGCCACGATCACCGCCTGCCTGCCGCTGACCTCCAGCGCAGCGACGACACGTTCTGCATCGGGGAGGTGCATGGCCGGCTCCGGGCGCCGACGGCGGTGCCGCCGGTCGCTCCCAGTCTAAACGATGGCGGATAGCGCTTGCCCGTCTTCCCGGCTTTGTCCCGATTCCCACCAGGCCGCGCTTCGCCCCCCTGCGCAAGCGATGTTCCTGTAGGCCGAACGCTTCCCTGACCGATGGACTTAATGTGTGCGTGCGGACCGCCGGCCCGGACGCGAAGCCCCTCAGAGGATGACGATGCGCATGTACCTCATCGCTCGACTGGCGACGACCCTTGGTCTCGCCTGCGGACTCACCCTCGCGGTGCGGCCAGCCCGTGCGGCCGACCTCGCCGGAGTGCTTGGCGTTGCGCCGGCAATCGACCGACTGGAGGCGCCCTCGGCCCCGCCTGCCCTGTTCACGGAGCACGCGGACGACCACACTGCAATCCCAGCCGCGGCCGTTGCCACCGCCACCGGTGCGGCGCGGCAAGGACTGCGATTTCCGACGCGAATCGTCCTCCTCTCCGGCGCCGCAGCGGATGATCCGCGGGCCTTCATCGTGCTCGGCGAACAAGCGACCGAACCGCTGGCACCTGCCGCCGCCGCCGCCCAGGCGCCAGGCCAGGGCGGCGACCCGAGTGCCGCGAACGCACCCGACCGGCTCCCCGGCCCGCAACCGGTGCGGCCGGATGCCGCCCCGGCACCGCTCAACCGCGGCCCCGACCCGCTCGCCGGAACGCCGCGCATCGATCCCGCCGTGACCGGCGGCGACGCCGAGAAGATGCTCGCCACCATGCTCCCGCCGCGCAGCGACAGGCCGTCCGACTGGTCCGCACCACTCGAACCGCTGCACTTCTGCGGCGAACCGCGGGCCCTCGCGCCTTGCGTTCCACCGCCTCCCTGCCATCCGGCACACCCGCCGCAGCCATTCGACCTCGTGGGTCAGACCGGCGTGCCGACTGGTGGACCGATCTACGGCGGACCTTGCGATCCGCGGAGTGGCACCTGCCACGATGGGCCCTTGGCCCCGTTCCATCGCGTCTGCGACCGGCTCTTCGACCGCTTCTACACGCCGCGTTAGCCGACCAGGTCGAGCGTCGGCCCCACAGGGATCGCCAGCATGCGTGCGGCAATCATCGGAATCGGCGCCATCGCCCGGATGCACGCCCGGGCGCTCCGCGACATCCCCGGCGTCGAGCTCGTCGCCGCCTCCTGCCGCACCGAGGAGAAGGGACGGGCGTTCGCAGCCGAGTTCTCCTGCGCCTGGCATGCAGACACGGCCCGTATGCTGCGCCGCGAGAAGCCCGACTTCGTCACCGTCGCCACGCCATCGGGTGCCCACCTGCCAGCGGTGCTCGCTGCGGCCCGCCGCGGCATCCACGTCATCTGCGAGAAGCCGCTGGAGATCACGCTGCGCCGCATCGACCGGATGATCGCGGCCTGCGACCGGGCCGGCATCACGCTCGGCGCGATCTTCCCGCAGCGGTTCAACCCGGTGATCGGCGTCCTCCATGCCGCCGCGGCCGCCGGCAGGTTCGGGCCGCTGGCCGTGGTCGCCAGTTACGTGCCGTGGTGGCGTGACGACGCCTACTACGGGCCGGGCCGTTGGCAGGGCACTCGGGCGCTCGACGGCGGCGGAGCCTTGATGAACCAGTCGATCCACGGCGTGGACGCGGTGCAGTGGATCGCCGGGGCCACGATGCCCGGCCTCGAGCCGGAGGCAAACCCGGTGGAGAGCGTCGTCGCGCTGACCGCCGTCCGGGCCCACGACGCCGAGCGGCTGGAGGTCGAGGACACGTGCGTGGCGGTGCTCCGCTTCCGCGACGGGGCCCTTGGGCAGTTGCTCGCCGCGACCAGCATCTATCCCGGCCAGCTTCGCCGGCTGCTCGTCGGCGGCCGCGACGGCACGGCGGAGGTCCTCGAGGAGCAGCTCGTCGGCTGGCGGTTCCGGGAGCGGGCGCCGGATGACGACGCCACCCGCGGCCGGTTCGGCGGCACGAGCGGCACGTCGGGGGGCGCCGCCGACCCGATGGCGATCAATTACGCCTGCCACACCCGCAACTTCGAGGAGTTTCTCGCCGCGATCCGCGCTGGGCGGCGGCCCGCGCTCGACGGCGGCGAGGGGCGGAAGGCCGTGGCCATCGTGGAGGCCTGCTACCGTTCGGCGCGGACGGGCCGGCCGGCTCGCGTCGGCTGATGCGGCCCGGTGCGACCGGGGAACGGCCGGGGCCGGTGCAGCCGGCCGATCGTCTGCTACTCTTTCCGCTTTCCCACGTGGGCCTGTCGATGACCGTCCCCTTTCGTTACGCGATCTGCAACGAGACCTTCGGCGACTGGCCGCTGGCCAAGGCCTGCGACTTCGCGGCCGACTGCGGCTACACGGGGATCGAGATCGCCCCGTTCACGCTCGCCGCCGACGCCGCCGCCATCGACGGCCCCGAACGGAGCGAGCTGCGTCGGACCATCGCCCGCGCCGGCCTCGACTGTGTCGGCCTCCACTGGCTGCTCGCCCGCACCGAGGGTTTTCATGTCGCCCATCCCGACGCCGACGTCCGGCGCCGCACGACCGACCATCTCGCCGCGCTCGCCCGCCTCTGCCACGACCTCGGCGGCCGGGTGCTGGTGTTCGGTTCGCCCAAGCAGCGCAGCCTCGTGCCCGGGGTCACGCCCGCGCAGGCGTTGAACCACCTGTACGAAGTCTTCGCCCGGCTCGTGCCGGTGCTGGAGATGACCGACACCGTCGTGGCTCTCGAGCCGCTCGCGCCGATCGAGACCGACGTCCTCACCACGGCCGCCGAAACCAGCAGGCTGATCGAGCGGATCGGCTCGCCGCACGTCTGCCTGCACCTGGACGTCAAGGCGATGGCCTCCGAGGACGAGCCGATCCCCGACATCATCCGGACCAACGCCCGCCACCTCGAGCACTTCCACGCCAACGACGTCAACCTCCAGGGGCCGGGCTTCGGGGCGGTCGATTTCGCCCCGATCTTTGCCGCCCTGCAGGAGGCGCAGTACGCCGGCTGGGTGAGCGTGGAGGTATTCGACTATGCTCCCGGGGCCGAGCGGCTCGCCAGGGAAAGCATCGCCTACATGCGCCGGGTCGAGGAGGCGCTTGGCTGACACGCAGCCAGCGGGAGCGACGATGGCCGATCTGCCCCACTTCGATGCGCCGCGCGAGCCCGCCGGTGCCACCTCGGGCCCCTGGCACCAGGGGATGACACGCTATCACTGGTTCGTGCTCATCGTCGCCGCCCTCGGCTGGCTCTTCGACTGCCTCGACCAGCAGCTCTTCAACCTCGCCCGCAAGCCGGCGATGCAGACGCTGCTCGCCTCGGTATCCCTCGACCCGGCGACGATGACCGCGGACGAGCGCAAGGCCTTCAACGGTCAGGTCGACTTTTACGGCGGCCTCTCCACCTGCATCTTCATGCTCGGCTGGGCTACCGGCGGCCTGATCTTCGGTGTCATCGGCGACCGCTTCGGCCGCGCCAAGACGATGATGATCACGATCGTCATCTATTCCCTCTGCACCGGCCTGTCGGCGCTGTCGCAGGGCTTCTGGGACTTCGCCTTCTACCGGTTCATCACCGGCCTCGGCGTGGGAGGCGAGTTCGCCGTCGGCGTGGCGCTTGTCGCCGAGGTCATGCCCGACCGGGCCCGCCCCTACGCCCTCGGCCTGCTCCAGGCGCTTTCCGCAGTGGGGAATTTCGCGGCGGCCCTGATCGGCATCGGCCTCGGGCAGGCGCAATATCACCTCGGCACCACGATCTACGGCTGGGAGCCGTGGCGCTGGAAATTCGTCATCGGCGCCCTCCCCGCCCTCCTCGCCCTCGTGATCCGGGCCGGCCTCAAGGAGCCCGAGCAGTGGCAGCAAATGAAGGCCCGGTCCGAGAAGACCGGCGAGAAGCTCGGCGGTTACGGCGTCCTGTTCGCCGACCCGCGCTGGCGGAAGAACGCCATCGTCGGCATGCTCCTCGCCTGCGCCGGCGTGATCGGCCTGTGGGGGATCGGTTTCTTCTCGATCGACCTGCAGCGCAGCGTCCTGGAAAAGTCGTTCAAGGCCCAGGGCTACGAGGGCAAGGAGCTCGCCGGCAAGCTCACGATCTGGTCGGGCGTGGCCCTGATGATGCTCCAGGTGGGGGCCTTCGCCGGAATGATGCTCGCCGCCCGGATCTGTCAGCGGCTCGGCCGCCGTCCGTTCTTCGCGCTGGCGTTCAGCGCCGCCCTCGCCTCGACCCTGCTCGTGTTCCGCTTCCTTGACGACATCAGCGACATCTGGTGGATGCTGCCGCTGATGGGCTTCTGCCAGTTTTCCCTGTTCGCCGGCTACGCGATCTATTTTCCGGAACTGTTCCCGACCAGGCTGCGGAGCACCGGCACGAGCTTCTGCTACAACGTCGGCCGGTTCGTCGCCGCCAGCGGGCCGTTCCTCCTCGGCCAGCTCTCGAGCAGCGTGTTCGCCGGCTCGGCGGAGCCGATGCGGCCGGCCGGGATGCTGATGTGCACGGTGTTTCTCCTCGGTCTGGCCGTGCTCCCCTTCGCCCCCGAGACGAAGGGGCGGCCGCTGCCGACCGACTGACGGCGGTCGCGGCTCGTCTCCTCTCGCCCGGGGATCGTTTAGCGGCTCGTGTCCCGGCGCCGTGCTGGCAACGTGCATCCGCCGCCGCCAGCCCCTAGAATCCACAGATCGGCGTCGGACTGGCGCCGGGGAACGATCGTCACTCCTGCGGAGGGAATCAGCGGATGCGTTGGGAAGGCAGACGGCAGAGCGAGAACGTCGAGGACCGGCGGAGCGTCGGCCAGCAGGTGGTGGTGGGGGGCGGCCTGCTCACGCTCCTGTTCATGATCGTGCTCATGTTCCTCGGCGTGGACCCGATGAAGGCCCTGCAGGTGGCGCCCGATGCCGCCGGCCCTGCCGGCCGCCAGGAGCAGGCCGGCAAGCCGATCGACGACGAGATCGGCAGGTTCATCAAGACGATCGCTGCCGACAACGAGGACGTGTGGGCGAAGCTGTTTCCAAAGGTGTTCAAACGCCGCTTCACCCCGCCGAAGCTCGTCATGTTCACGGGCCGGGTCCGCAGCGGCTGCGGTCTCGCCGACGCCGGCGCCGGGCCGTTCTACTGCCCGCTCGATCGCACGGTCTACATCGACCCGGCGTTCTACAATGAGCTTAGCCATCGCTTCGAAGCCCCGGGCGACTTCGCCCAGGCCTACGTGATCGCCCATGAGGTCGGGCACCACGTGCAAAACCTGCTCGGCATCAGCAACGAGGTGCAATCGAGGCGGCCGCGGATGTCGGAGGCCGAGTACAACAAGCTCTCGGTCCGCATGGAGTTGCAGGCCGACTTCCTCGCCGGCGTCTGGGCCCACTACATGGCCAAGTACGCCCAGAATATCAGCGAGGCCGACATCCGCGAGGCCGTCACAGCGGCAGAGCAGATCGGCGACGACAAGATCCAAAAGCGGATGCAGGGCTACGTCGAGCCGCACAAGTTCACGCACGGCACGAGCGAGCAGCGAGTCCGCTGGTTCCTCTACGGCCTCAAGACCGGCGATCCGACCCGGATGGATGAGGCGTTCGACTTTAACGCAGACCCCTGAGGACAGGGCCCCGCCCCGACCACCATGCGGGTCCTGCTCACCGGCGCGACGGGCTACGTGGGCGGCTGCCTGCTCGCGGAACTCGAGCGACGCGGGATCGCGGTCCGCTGCCTCGCCCGCCGTCCAGAAAAACTCGCCGGTCGCACCGGGCCGCTGACGGAGGTGATGGCGGGCGACGCCACCGACCCCGCCGACCTCGCCCGGGCCTGTGCCGGCATCGACGTCGCCTACTGGCTCGTTCACTCGATGGAGAGCGGCGTCGACTTCGAACGGGCCGACCGGCTGGCGGCCGAACGGTTTGCCACGGCGGCTCGGGAGACGGGCGTCGGCCGGATCGTCTACCTCGGCGGCCTCGGCGCCGACGACGACCGGCTCTCGGCCCACCTCCGCAGCCGGCACGAGGTGGGGGCGATCCTCCGTGCCGACGGCCACGACGTTGTCGAGTTCCGGGCCTCGATCATCATCGGTGCGGGGAGTTTTTCCTTCGACCTCGTGCGAACGCTCGTCGAGCGGCTGCCGGTGATGATCTGCCCCGCCTGGCTTGCCACGCCCACCCAGCCGATCGCGATCGGCGACGTGGTCGCCTATCTGGCGGCCGCCCTCGACCTGCCCCCGGCGGGGCCGCGGATCTTCGAAATCGGTGGTCCGGACAAGGTTTCGTATGGCGCTATCATGCGGGAGTACGCCCGGCAACGCGGCCTCACGAGGCTGCTTATCCCGGTGCCCGTGCTCACGCCGCGGCTCTCCAGCCTGTGGCTGAAATTGGTGACGCCGCGGTATTCGAAGGTGGGACGCAAGTTGATCGACGGACTCAAAAACCCGACCGTGGTCACCAACGAGGCCGCCCTGCGCGAGTTCGCCATCCGGCCACGCAACCTGGCCACGGCGGTCCGCGACGCGATGCAGACCGAGGATCGCGAGTTCGCCGGCCTACGCTGGGCCGATCTGGCCGACGTCGAAGACCTGCCACAGCGGTACGGTGGCAAGCAGCAGGGGACGCGGCTCGTCGACCACCGCCACGCCGTCGTCGCCGTCGCGCCCGACCGGGCGTTCGCGGCGATCGAGCGAATCGGTGGCCAGCACGGCTGGTATGCCTGCGACTGGCTCTGGTCGCTCCGCGGCTGGATCGACCGGGCGATCGGGGGCCCGGGGATGAGCCGCGGTCGCCGCGATCCCGACCGTCTCGAGGTGGGCGAGCCGCTCGACTGCTGGCGGGTGGAGGCCTGCGACCGCCCGCGGCGGCTGCGGCTGGCGGCGGAGATGAAGATGCCGGGCCGCGGCTGGCTGGAGTTCGAGGTGGTTCCGCGGGACGGCGACGTCACGATCCACCAGACGGCGGTCTTCGACCCGCGCGGCCTCGGCGGCCTCGCCTACTGGTACGCGATCTGGCCGCTCCACGAACTCGTCTTCCGGCGCATGCTCGCGGGCATCGTGCGGCAGGCGGTCCGCGGCTGAGCGAAAGAAAAAGGTGACAGCCACCTTTTGTCGAGTAGGCCCGGGGGCTTTCGCCCCCAGGCCTCTCACGGAACCGGACTTGTGGTTCACACATCCGGCTCTTTGGGTTCCGTTCTCACAGGTCGAACAAAAGCGTTTGACCAGAGGCCAGTTGA
>Ga0315899_10007660_pt1 | contig 11604 bp, 12 predicted proteins | sample LakEriMetagenome_2_FD_203518 | JGI IMG/M metagenome (GOLD analysis project Ga0315899, IMG submission 203518) | Freshwater fungal communities from buoy surface, Lake Erie, Ohio, United States - Buoy 4 MA112 | ecosystem: Environmental > Aquatic > Freshwater > Lake | place: USA: Lake Erie, Ohio... | reverse complement strand
CGGACAAGATGATCACGATCGGGAAGGAGGGCACGCTGATGGCGCGCAGACGCGCGGGCGCGATCCTGCGAACAGATGAGAGCATCCGGAAGCTCTTTGGCGTGCTGGCGCCGCGTTACACAGAGCGGACAGGTGGATACACGCGCGTGCTGCGCTGCGTCGAAAACCGGAAAGGTGACAACGCGCCCGTCGCCTGGATTGAGTACGTGGACCGGGAGGGCGAGCTGCGGGCCGCCAAGCCCCCTGTGAAGCGCCTGCCATTTGCCAAGCGCTTGTACTCGGCGAAGGAGAAGGGCGACGAGCGTCTCATTGAGTACTTCGCCAAGATGCAGGAGGAGGAACTTGAGGCTGCTGCTGAGCGCGCGGCGCGGATCCAAGCCAAGAAGATTTATATCCGCGGCCCGGCGTCTGAGTGAAAGCGTTGACATGTGACAGCCGCACCACCAGGAGGGGAATGGGTGCAGCGGAACTTTGCCATGTCTTAACTTTGTGATGGGCTGTCTATTGACTGTCAATCGCCGATGGCGCCTACGCAAAGGACTGGGACTGCTCAGTCTGAGAGTATGCAAGCAGACTACAGCTACATCCTCACAACAGCAGGATGGGGCGGGAGGGGAGGGGGGTGAAGCAAGGGCTCAGAGTCAGGTTAGGGGCCGGAGCAGGCGGGGAGGGACGGACGTGCAGTCTCTGTGGCATCAGCCTCGGCCTTCGTACCGAAGAGAAAGCAGGATAGGAGGAATGGAATTACCCTGAATTCGTGTTTGGACCGAAAGTGAAAAATGGAGTAAGTTACTCACACTTTTAGGGCGCCACCTCCCCCCCCCCCCATGTCTTGCCTCTCGACAGTCTGACCCTCCCCTAAACGGCGGACACCTTGGTATCGGCGCATCTCGTCTCTCACGCCTGGCGCCGTGGGGGTGCTCGGAGCGTCGGGGGTACGCGCGGAGAGGCAGGTGGCAACAGCCGGGAGGTAAGTGCGCGCGTGTAGCGTGTCTAGACAACTTCTTCGTGAGCAAGAACTGCCGGCTCAGAGTAATGTGCGACTCTTTCTGACGATCACCTGGCAGTTTCCGCACCTCCGAGGCTGTCTCCCATTCCAAGCGCTCCAAGCGCTCGAGTTTTGCCAAACCCTAAACCCTAAACTCTAAACGTAAGGTCATCTGAACCAACCACGGCACAAAACACACGCACATCACAATGGCAAAATAAGTGGGCAGCACCAATCACCTGAAATCTCAGCGGTATCTCCCCCTGGAGCTCAACCCCTGAAGTAAGCTGTGCAAGAAACAGGAGCTGAGCAAGGGTCTCAGAGGGATTAAGATGTCAAAAGATATGCTACAGAAGAACAACGATCAAGTTTATTGATTTCGTAAAAAGTGTGTGCGTTTGTGCGTGCCTCAAGTATGCGGTGTTAGTACTGGTGCTGGCGTGTTTTTTTGATACTTATGGGGGAGGGATGGGGAGGAGTGTAGCATGTAGGTGCGTGGGTGTGCACAGGGTGTGCACATCTGACGGTCTAAACGAGCCTTTCACCTCTCACGTACGCGCGTGTGCGTGTGGTGAGAAGGAATGCAGGTATTAGTGTACTGTGCAGTGTGTCAAGAATGAATAAGAGAAGTTGAGAAAGGAAAGCGTATATTAGTGTGCATGTGTGTGTGCATATGTTAGTGTGCAGTGAGTCACACTACATGTCAAGAATGAACAAGAGCAATGTAAAGGTAGGAAAACGTCGTAAAAGGACAGAAACAGAGAGGACTCAGCTGTGCCTTAGAAAGAATCGACTAGCGTAAAATCAAAGAATCCAAGTGTCATAGCATCAAAAACATGTAAACAGACGCGTCCCCGAAGAAGGCTCCTTGCCGCCGCACCACCACACCGCCGGCCACGCGGAGGCTTTACTCGATACACCAAGGCGCCGGAAACGACTGGAGGCCCGAGGTGGCCCACTGATCGGCGAGCGCCCACCTGTAATCCTTGGTCATCGAGTAGTCCTTGTTCAGGCGTGTCTTGAAGGCCGGCGGGTCCACCGTGTAACCCTGATCACCGAGCATGGCGCGCACGAGGCTCTCGAGCGCCAAGTCGGAGGCAGCATCCGACGAGGCGCCCGACGTGGGAGTATCGGCTCCCGTGGGTGTGGAGCCGAGGGGGGAGCCGTCTACGTCGCTGTCTTCGCGTTCGGCAGGCAGTAGGCGGCAGAGGGGTGAGTCCACCTGCACCATGGGCTGCTCGTACTCGGGCGAGTCGAAGAGACCCCTGTATGAGAAGAGCGGTCCGGACAAGGCCAGGTTCGAGGCACTCGACTTGCTCCGCCCGCTGCTCCGCTTGGAAATCGGCGACGAAGGCTCAGAGCCGACGTCGTCTTGGCTCCAGCAGCCGCGCGACGTCCTCACGTCCGAGGCGAGTGGCGTCGTAAACCCGCTGCTTCCTGCCGATTGCCCCTCTTTCTGGTCCGTCTCGACCAACTCGATGTTCACCTGCACATGTGGGCGTTTGGCCGCAAAGCTGGGCGCATCTCCCGTTACCACTGCATGTGCTGCCTGCGCCGACGGCAGCTTCACAGGCGCTTCCGCCGCCAGTTCTCGCCCGTCCCACGAATGCTCTGTGCTCGTCGTTGGGCTGGTTCCACAGCTCAACCAAACGGCGTGGGCATTCGCCGGCAGCCGCTTCATCGCTTCCTCCACCCTCTTGGCACCATCGCACACATCCACAGCCCTTGGCGCAATGTCCGTGTGCAAACGAACCGTTGCCTCCTCCTCTACTGGTGCCTTTTCCTGCTCGAGCGAGGCAGCAACGTAGCCGAGCCCCAATCTCCGCAACAGCGCGCCCACTGCTCGACGCAGACCAGATTCTCTCTCAAGCTCTCCAACTTCTTGCGGCACCGCAGCCGCCCCTGCTTCAGCCGCAGGTGCATCCGAGTGCGTCTGGTCCTGGGTCGCCGCGGGTGCCAAGGTCGCATGAGACAACCACGCGTTGCGCGGCGCCAGAGCAACGTGGCCCGGGCCCTCTTTTCCCTTGTCTTCATTGGCGACCACACTGAGAGCAGCCGCGGCATACGACATGGGCTTGCGCACCGCCGCTACAGCAATGCCACCCACCGTCACGCATTGGTCGCCAGGTGCCGTCGCGGGATGCGCGGGCGGCTTGGCGGCGTGCACGGGGGCCTCTGGCGGCAAGGACTCGCTCACAAAGACCTGGCAGATGCTCTCTACCACACCCTGCTTCCACGCCTCCATTTCCGCCGCGCCTTCGCGCAGCAATGGCGCAGCTCGTCGGCACAGGATTGCACAGTTGGATGCACAGTTGTTGGACTTGCGCAGCAGCCGCGCTTCTCTCCCCCCCTCGCATCGCAGCCGCACACTTCTCTCAGCTGCCGGTGCTGCTCCCATGTTCCCCGGGCTACGCACGAAACATGCTATAGCCAGCAGTGACCTCAGCCCTTCGGGCTCCGTGCGCATACTCTCCACTGCTGTTAGCAAGTGCGCGCACACGAGCTCGGCGCACTCGTCAATGGTATCCCACCCCCCGCGATCAGCGTCGCGTTCCGACCCCTCAGCCGAGATGCTGCTGTAGGCAGAGAGCTCCGCCATGAGCTGCGCAACCATGGCCAGGCACGCGAGCGGCCGGCTGGGATAGTGACTACGAATGAAGCTCTTGAGGAAGCGAAGCGGGTCGCTCGAGCGCTGCCGCAGCTCCCTGCAAGTGGCGAGGAACGACGCCACCATCTCCGCCCCGTAGCGCTCCTCGGTGCTGAACGCCGCCGGCGTGAGACCCTTGTCGCTGAGAGCATGCACGTACAGCGAGAGCCCATTGACCACCTGCGCGGGCTGCCCCACCAGGAGCTCGCGGTTGCTGGCGAGGGACACGGCATGCTCGAAGTTGCTCGCCATCGACAGTGCGTGCACCGGCTGCGCGCCAGCCAGGTGCTGCAGAGACAGAGGAATCACAAACGAATTCGCGTCATCGAAATACTTGCGGTTGCCCTCGACATTCAGGGAGAACTCCAGGTCGACGCCCTTGCCGGTCGCCGGGTCGCCCACCGACAGCAAGCTCAGAGCGTCGCCAATCACAACCTGCTTCTGGTAGTACCGCGTCCTCACGAGATTCGGCGCCTTGACCTGGAGCTCGCTCTCGCACCCCTCCAGCGCGAGCCGCAGCTTCATGACCAGAAACTCCTCGACGATGTAACGGCAGCGGTCGAAGTCGCGCGAGTCGTTAAAGGCCCGCGGAATGTAGAAGCGAACGTCGAAGTCGGTTGGCGCCGGCGCCTCGAGCCCGTTGTTGACCGACACGACCGACTGCGCCACGCCGCCGTAGATCTCCGCAAAGACGCCGGCCCCGGGCTTCGTCTCGGCGACAAAGTAAGACATGCGCGCCAGCACGTGCCGGATCATCTCGCCCGGCGTGACCGTCAGCGTCGGTAGGCACAGAGAGCCTGCTTGCGGCACGACGCTGATATCCTCGTCCAGGAACGCGTGCAGGGCGCCCAAGGCGGGCTCGGCCAGGAGCTGGCGCGACTTGGCCGCCTTACGCCACGGCTCCTTGAGCTGCGGCGCCCGCACGCTCGTTGCCTGGCCGCCCGCAGCGTGCTTGCCGCTTCGCTTCTTCTTGCTTGGCGGCGACCCGACGCCTCCGACATTCCCCGGACGAGAGCGCGGGCGCTCGTTCCCCTCGGCACTCATCGTGCCCAATGCGCTTGAGGCGGGCGCCTGGCAATCGCACGTGCTCCCGGCGCTGTAGTGACGGTTCAGGTATTCGCACCACGCCACAGAGGCAACGTCGGAAATACTTCCACCTTTTCGGGTGACGAGGAGTTGTACCAGAATTGATGCGGCTGCACAAATGAAAAGGAAACCAAACATGTCCCAATGTTGGGACAAGACAATGACATGTCCCAACATTCATTTTGCAACAATGAACAGATACAGTTCGTTCCAAGGGTCCGAACAGTTGCGAAATATGCTGTCCTTTTCCAGCCCCTTTTCCTTTGATTCCAGTGCGCCTACTGAAAAATGTATAAGCGTGTCCTCGGAGCGCCCGCGCGCGCGATGGCGCGCCGCGCCTTCTCGACCACCGCCGTTGCGCAGGTTAGTGTCGCTGGCGAGTCAGCGAGAGAGAGAGTGAAAGAGGAAGAGATGCCGCGAAGGGAGAATATCCCGCCCTCGGCCCTCGCGAGCGATGCGCCCCGTCCCCCTCACGCGGCGCATGTGCGCAGAAGGACGTGGTGTTTGTGCGCGGCGCGCGGACGCCCTTTGTCCTTTCGGGCGGCGAGTTCAACGACTACATGGCCTACGACCTGCAGGTGTGGAACCGTAGTGGACGCCCAAACCCGCCCTGCACGTCCCCGTGTCGTAGCCTGTCCGCGTGCGGTGCTGAGAGCGGCCGCGCGGGGCAGCACGGGCGCGTCCAGGAGCATCTGTGGTGGGCCGATGCGAGCAGTGGTCTGTTCGCGCGAGGGCTGGCGGGCGGGCGCACAGGCACGCGGATCATTGGTACGTTGGAACCGCAGAAGCGTGCGCTGACGATGGGTTTCGCCTCCTCTTTCCGCGGCGGGGTGGGTGTGAGGCGTGCAGCGTGAGGCCATCAAGGGCCTGCTGAAGAAGACCGGCGTCGCTCCGACCGAGATCGACTACGTGAGCTGCGGGACTGTGATTCAGGAGGTCTTCACCTCGAACATTGCGCGCGAGGCGGCCATGGCTGCGGGGATCCCTCTCAGCACGCCAGCGCACACCGTGACTCTGGCGTGCATCAGCTCCAACGTCGCCATGGGCACCGGCATCGACAAGATCAAGACTGGGCAGGTCAATCCGACCGCGGCGCGCGTGCGCCCTCACACGATTCGCGTGCTGTCGCTGGCGTTGTAAGTGGGTGAGCTGCTCACGCGTGCTGCACCGACGGTGGGACAGGTGGACACGTTCCTGGCGGGCGGCGTGGAGACCATGTCGGACGTGCCCATCCGCTTCTCGCGCCCCTTGCGCAAGCGCATGATGGCGGCCTCGAAGATGAAGGCGCCGGCGCAAATGTTGGGACTGCTGGCGGGTCTCAAGGGCCCCGACTTTGCGCCCGTCGCGCCGGGTGTGGCCGAGTTCTCCACTGGCGAAATCATGGGCCACAGCGCTGACCGCCTCGCCTCCGGTCACATACCCGCTATGCACCCTATGCCGTGCACCCTGCGCCATGCAGTTCTGTTCCATACAATCTATTCCATACAATCTCCGCCTTGCCCTGCCCTTCGGCTATTGGTTCGTGCCGCCACGCGGGAGCGCAGTACAGAGAGAGAGAGCAGCAGGACAGCGATGCCGTTACGCGTCTCATGCAGCCACGGGCAGGCGTGGTGGGTCAGCGATGGGCGCTGGCAGATGGCTGTAGAAAGACTTCTAGGGAGCGTGGCACAGGGTGTACACAGGGTTTAGGGCTAAGGGCTTACGGTTTGGATGTATTCCGCGCCCTTGCACGCGCCGTAATCTAGCTGCTCGTGCTCATGCAGTGCACCGCGGTGCGCTGAAAAACGTATACTCAAGATTCTTCAAATCACTGTACTGTACCACACGAGCACCTTAGAGACAGAGCGACATGGATATAGCGACCAGTGTGGCTGGGCATTTGAGAAAGAGCCCTGCACGGGCGTTGAACGTCCTCCGTTGGGCGGTTAGGATTAGGATTTAGGAAACCTAAACCCTTGAGCGTCCTCAGTTGAACGCTCAACAGTCGCTGCACGTCAACGAAGCAGACGTGTCCTGTCAAAGGTTTATTTTAGTACTATAGCTTTAGTTTAGTACTATAGCGAAGCAGACGCGTGTCTAAACCCTGTCTAAAGGTTCTGGAGGACCTCACTCACTCCAGACTACTGCTGCTAACTAAACTGCTAGTGGTGCTGCAGCACAAGTAGCAGTTTAGTTATGTAGCAGTAGTTCAGTTGAGCCTCTAACTGAAGCTTCTGGAGGACCTCGCTCACTCGAGAAGGGCAGATATGGGGTCTGGGCCTCTTCAGGGGCTCTAGAGACCTAGGCGCCTGTGGGGGCTTCTGTTGGGGGGGTGGGGGGCTTTTTGACTCCTCACCCACTGGCATGTCTAGAGCCTCTGGAGAGAGTGTGGTGGAGAGAGAGAGAGTGTGGAATAGTATCAGACGGTCGTTTAGTAGATAAAGATTAGAAGATACAGGAACTGGTGGAACTGGTCGAAGGCGTCTCTAGAGGGGTCTGTACCCTCTAGCGAGATCTAGAGGGGTCTAGACCCTCTTGCGAAAGCCTAGAGGGTATAGACCCCACACGGCACGGGTTGCAGCCCCTGCCAGCGCACGCGGTCTCGGGAGTCAGGGTGCGTGCTTCTGTGACGATGGGGTGGGGGTGCGTGGGCACAAGTGCAAGACAAGCACATGCAGACGCAACCCGCGCTGACTAGCACGCACAAACGCGTGCGCTCTCTCTCTGCATGATGGCAGCCTTCGGAGTGACGCGGGCGATGCAGGACAAGTTCGCGCAGGCACAAATTCTCAAAAGTATAGTACTAAACTAAACCTTTGACAGGACACGTTCGCGCAGGCACAAATGCTCAAAAGTCGGTGTCCTAGTATTTTTAATCCATAAGTACCCAAGTTATTGTCCTAATACATGTACGTAATGAAGTCACTGTATACTGACTTGAGAATTTGTGGTTCAGCGCTCGCACTCCAACGCCGCCAAGGCCCAGGCAGAGGGCCTGTTCGACGACGAGATTGTGCCCATCAAGAGCTCCGGCAAGGACCACTGGGTCACCAAGGACAACGGCATCAGGCCTTCGACTGACGAGCAGATGGCCAAGCTGAAGCCGGCCTTCGTCAAGCCGCACGGAACTGTGACGGCCGCCAACGCTTCCTTCCTCACAGATGGCGCCTCCGCCGCGCTGCTCATGTCGCAGGAGAAGTGCACCCAGCTCGGCCTCACGGCCCGATCCACCATGAAGGACTACGCCTTCGTGTCTTGCGATCCCAAGGAGCAGCTGCTCCTGGGCCCGGCCTTTGCCATTGCCAAGCTGCTCAAGAAGAACAACCTGACCATGGCAGACATTGGCGTGTGGGAAATCCACGAGGCCTTCGCAGGGCAGGTGCTCGCCAACCTCGAGGCGCTCAACTCCCAGTCGTGGTGCCAGGAGAACCTCAAGCAGGACAAGCTGGGCGAGATGCCCATGGAGCTCACCAACACCCGCGGAGGCTCGCTCTCCGTGGGACACCCCTTCGGCGCCACCGGTGTGCGCCTGGTCACGTGGGGCTCTGATCGCCTCAAGCACGAGGACAAAGAGTACTGCGTTCTCGCCGCCTGCGCTGCCGGCGGGCAGGGCGTGGCGATGCTCCTCGAGCGCCACCCTGACTGGTAAACCAACAGGTGTACAGTTGCCCTATTCAGCACTCAGAGCTCTCAACTTTGGCCCCCCATACCAGACGCACACACTGGACACACTCACCGGACCATGCACATTACCTATAATACATTTTCCATATAAAGGCCTTGGCTTTAAAAGAATTGGAGTACTATGCACAGCTTTGGAGTATGCACATCTTCCCTGGTCTGCTTAATTCCGGAGTTCTGATTTTGATTTGTCAACACGCAAGGGAATCGCCTTAACTCATCAAAGTTGTTACATTATCGCGTGCAAGTCACGTCGTCGTCGTGGTCGTGCAAGACGTTTATGTGCATCTATCCTTGCGCACGCACAACCTCACTGTGCGCCGGCACATCTGAACGCTCGCTTACACCTCGAGCCTACAATACGTAGTGCACGCGTGCAGAAGATGAAACGAGAGCGAGAGGTTCACAACACGCGACATGCAACCGACATAAAAGAGCGAGGGATTCTCGAGCATCTCAAAAAGGCAGCGCAAGTCGAGCACGCTTGGGGTCGCGCTCGGCTACACCCTCAGTGGCACAGGCGCCGCTTACCACCAGCATCCCACCCACGCGAGCCTCCGGCTTCCCGGGACCTTCCCCCGAGATGCCGAGGCCGCCCCCGCGTGCCCCCATGGCAAGAAGGCGCGGCGGCCCAGCAGAGGGCGCGGCATGGCCACTGGTGATGACCTTGACTCCACCTATCGTACCTCCCCTGCCTCCTTCACTCACCACCCGCACCCCGGCGCCCGCACCCGCAGAGAGTACCTTCATGCCTCCCACCGTCCCCGCCGCGTCCATGCCGCCATCACCGGCACTCGAGACAACGCGCACCCCACCCTGCCAGGCGCGGCTTCCACTTGCACCCATCCCCTCATTTCGCGCACCTCCGTACGCCTCCACGCCATCCGCCGCCAAAAGAGCATCAATAGTCATTCTACTCGGCGCCGAAAGAGCCTCAACAGATATTCGGCCGCTGCCTTCTCCTGTGACACCCGCCCCCCCCCCCTTCCCTCCTACTTCTGCACCCTGCGCACTGAGCATGGCAACTCCTCTCTCGACAACGGCGGCGGCGGATGAAGACGGCGCAGGGCGCGGGTGGGGGGCAGGGGCCTTGGCTGCGGATGCGGATGCTGCTGCTGGGGGTGGGGCGGGCGCACGCACCGCGGCGTGGGCGCGGGGCTCAGGCGCGTCCACACCTTGCCGCTTGCGCTGAGTGTACAGTGCGAGTGTCAGAATGTGCGCGCGCCCACGCACGCCCACCCCAACCCCTGCACTCTACTGCACCCTAAATTCTAGACCCTAATTCCTCCTAATTCAGCGCAGCACTACGTGTCAGTTAATCCTATTCTGTGAAGCTAATTAACTATTAGTTAGTTACTAACTTCTACTTTCTACCTGTGCCTCCAACGACAGGTACCCGCACGCACGCACGCACGGTACCCGTCGCAGGAGGTAAAGGTAGTAGTCGCTGCACTGGTTTAGGGCTTAGGCTTTTAGGGTCTAGGGTTTGAGGTTTAAGCTTAGGTTTTAGTACCCGGTTTAGAGTTTAGATTTTAGGTTTTAGGGTTTTGGGTTCCAGGTACCTGTCGCTGGAGGTACTACCAGTTAGGTAGTAGTTGATGCACTGGTCTCGTATCAACACCCTAAACCTAAAACCCTAAACCCCTAACCATAAACCTGTCGCCGGAGGTAAAGGTAGTAGTTGCTGCACTGGTATCCACACCGCCCTTGCAGTTGTCGCGAGAAGTTGCCCCACTTCATTCCAGCTCCTCCCGCCTTGTCCCTGTTTTTTTTTTTAATTGAAAAGTTGCCCACTTGATCCCTGCTCCTCCGGACGCATACTCAGACACAGACACAGACACAGACAGACACACACCAGCCTCCGGAAGCGTGAAGAAGGGACAGGAAGGACGCATGCTCAGCCTTGGTCCATGCGCCAATCTTTTGCTTTTCGCCAGGCGCGGTGTAACTGTAGAAGTAGGCGTTTGGTCGCCCCGAGACCTGGCTGTACGCCTGCCGTCTGGGGGATCATGCGGTCAAATATACGTCTACTCAGTCGCGATCCGACTCGCCCTCTCTTTGAAGTTGTGGTAATAAACTCACCCTCTCGCTCTTTTGAGGGTTTCATGCAGCTTTGACTGCAGGCCGGGGGATGGAGTACGCGCATGCGGGCGAGACCGCGCACGTTCGTGCTGGTCTTGCGCACACGTTCTTGCTGGCATCGGCGACCCATCCGCAGCTCGCCAAGTCGCGCACGTCCACGCGTGCGGATCGCCGACCGCCCAAAGGAGGTAGCTCATGCATTGAGTACACCCCTCTCACACGCACCTTGCTGCGCTCCACTCACGCTGCTCATCGTCAGCACCGTCGAAGGCATCAGTGACAGCGGGACCAGCGTCGTCGGGCAGGCCGGCCTTGGCGCTTACGTGCTGCTGCTCAGACTCTTCTTTCGACACGCACGGCGGACGGAACTTCTGGCAGACCGCCTGCTTCCGCCGCCACCGCGTCAGCACACGCCACAAGCGTGACACCACATGCTGTCTCGCCGGCACGTACCTTGCGCACCCGCATCACAAAGGAAAAGTTGCGCAGCCTGCGCTCGGCGCGCTCCTCCACGTGGTCGCAGAGAGAAAGCGCCACCAGCGCTTCGCACTCGCTGAGATAGGGGTACGTCCGGCACAGGCGCGTCGCGCGCTCGCCTTCAGCCGAGGATGCGGGCTGTTCAAGCTTTGCGAAGCGCCTGTGGGCACACCAGAGCCTCCCTGTCATGCAAACGGAAGCAGGAGGCTCTCCTGGAGCGACACCAGCATGTCGACAGGTGCCTGGCAGAGCTGGCTTCTGCGCAGCTTTTTGAAACCGTTTTGTCACGCAGGCACCTGTCGACATGCTGGTGTCGCTCCAGGAGGGCCTCCTGCTTCTCGCGCTCGCACCGTTCGAGCATGCTGACGGGATCGGCAAGCATGCATTCAGTCTCGAAGACCATGTTTCAAACTTGAAAAAAAACGTCAAGCTCGAAAAAAAAATCGCTTTTCTAAAAAAACAAAAAAACAGTGCCATAATTCTCTCATACTACTACTATGATTACAGAATACAGAATACAGAATAATTCTGAAGGATCGCCACGCCACGAACCGTGGCGGAGGGGGGCTCTGAACTCGATTTTCGAAGACGAAGGAGGAGGCACATTCATGAGCATGGTGAAACTTGACACCTCCAAACTTTTGTAGAGACCGTAATTTACTCC
>Ga0315899_10007658_pt1 | contig 11605 bp, 9 predicted proteins | sample LakEriMetagenome_2_FD_203518 | JGI IMG/M metagenome (GOLD analysis project Ga0315899, IMG submission 203518) | Freshwater fungal communities from buoy surface, Lake Erie, Ohio, United States - Buoy 4 MA112 | ecosystem: Environmental > Aquatic > Freshwater > Lake | place: USA: Lake Erie, Ohio... | reverse complement strand
AGCGCCACGCATCGAGGTCGATCGCGCGGGTGCGCACGATGACCGACAGGCCGCCCTCGCGCAGCGCGGGCTCCGCATCGAGGGCGAAGCCGGCGCGCCGCACCAGCAGCCGCTCGCTCGACGGGTCGCGCTCGCGCTCGAGCGCGAGCGCGATGTCGTCGCGCAGCCGGATCTCGAGCCGGTCGCCCGGCGGACGCGCCGACGGGCCGGACGGCGCGAGCGGCCGCGACACCACGCGCAGCGGCCACGACTGCCCGGCGAGCTTCGCGAACGGCGCCGGCAGGTCGCTCGCCATGCCGACGAGGTCGGACTCGATGCGCAGCGTCGAGGCGCGGCGATCGACGTCGACGCTCGCGCGATAGTCGGTGCGGCCCGAGAGCTTGCGGGTGAGCGGATTGTCGACCAGCGTGCGCATGCCGGCCGCGTCGATCGAGCCGGTGGCGTCGATCCGCATCCGGCCGTCGCCCGCGGGCCGGCCCTCGACGCGGATCGGCCCGCCGAGCAGCGTGCCGCGCAGCTCGGGCAGCGCGATGCCGCGCTCGGTGAACTCGAGCCGCCCGGTGACGCCACCGAACGGCGGCAGCGTGCTGTCGAGCGCGACCTCGTTGCCGGGGAAGTCGACGGTGCCGGCGGCCTTGATCGACGCCAGGTCGTGCAACGGCACCTCGAGCCGCATGCCGAGCTTCGCGTCGCCCGCGACCCGCAGGTCGCGCGTGAAGGTCGACACGTTGGTGACCAGCGGGCTCGCGTTGACGAACGCGAGCATGTCCTTCGCGGCGCCGGCCGCGCGGCCGTCGATCGTCAGGATGGCGTCGTGGTAGTCGGGCAGCCGCGCGAGGACGTCGGCGAGACGCACCCCCTCCGAGACGCCCGACTGCGCGCGGACCTCGAAGCCGACGCCCTCGAACCGGACGTCGCCGGTGCCGTGCTCGATCCGGGGCCAGCCGGGCGCGTACACCAGCGTCGCGTCCCTGAAGCGGCCCGTGAGCCGGAAGCGGCCCTCGGCCGGGTCGCGGAACGGAAAGTGCCACAGGTCGCCGCGGATCTCGAGCTGCACGTCCTCGACCGAGCCGGCGAGCACCGAGTGCGCGACCCACTCGAGCACCTGCGGCGGCAGGCGGCTCGGCAGGTAGCGCGGCACGCGCCTGAGCTCGGCCCGCTCGACGCGGGCCACGAGCTCGAGGATGCCCGGCCCGTCGCCACCGTTGCGCCACTTCGCGGAGAGGGTGCCGCGGCCGTCGGCGTTCGAGAAGTCGACCTTCGGCGCGTCGACGCGCAGCACGTGCGTCGCCGTGTCCCAGGTCCAGGTCGCGTCGCCGGACAGCCGGTCGAACGGGATCGACGGCTCGTCGAGCCAGCCGGGCAGCACCACGGTGGCCTGCCGGCCCGACAGCGACAGCGTGCCGTCGCGGTCGGTCGCGCGCACCGAGCCGGACAGGTTGCCGAACGCAGGCAGCCGGCGGCCGTCGGGCCGCTCGCCGAACTGCACGCCGAGCCGCTCGAACGCGGCGGCGAGCTCGAAGCGGGGGGCGTCGCGCGCCGCGCGCTCGGCCTCGGCGATGCGGTCGGCGGGTCGACGGGCCTCGGGCACCCTGCCGTCCGGATGCACCCAGCGCAGCGTCAGGTCCCGGACCTGGCCGGCGAGGCCGATCCCGGCGAGCCGTTCGCGGGCCGCGGCCGGCAGCGGCAGCCGGCGCGCCGCCTGCAGCGCGGCGCCCGCGTCGAACGCCTGCAGCCGCAGCCTCGCCGAGCGCAACGAGCGCGACGCGTCGAGCGCGAGCTCGGCGTCGCCATCGGCCGCGAGCGCGAAGCCCTGCGCGTCCACCGCCGACAGCCCCGTCAGCCGCACGACCAGCCCGCCGTCGCGCTGGCGCTCGGTCCGCGCCTCGACGGCCAGCGCGTCGAACGCGAGGCGGCCCTCGGGCAGCCGCGTCGCCGCGTGGGTCGCGCGCGCCTTCAACGTCGCGTCGACGACCGCGCCCGCGTCGAAGCGCAGCCAGCCGAGCGCGTCCAGCCGACCCTCGGCGGCGTCGACCGGCTCGGGCAGCAGCGCGCCGAACGCCCGTGCGAGCGAGGCGACCCGCGCGAGCTCGACGCCCTGACCCGAGACGTGGGCCTCGCCGGTCCAGCGCTGCCAGTCGGACGGGCGCGCGAGCGGCGCACGATAGACCTCGGCGACGACCGCGACCGTGTCGGCCGCGTCGCCCGGCCGGGTCGCCGACGCGGCCGCCTGATGGCGGCGCCCGACGCTGCGCAGGCTGAGCGTCATGCCGTCGACGGTGAGCGGCGGCACCTCGCCCGTGCGGTCGACCAGCCGCACCGTCGCGTCGCCGGCCGCGAGCTCGCCCTGCGTCAGCAGCCAGTCCAGGCCACGTCCGTCCGATGGCCCGTCGCCCGACAGCTCGAAGCCGGCGACCGCGATGCGACCCGGGGCGAGCCGCTCGACCACCAGGCGGGGCGCGTCGAGCCTCAGCGCCGCGAATCGCAGGTGTCCGATCGCGAGGGAACGCCAGGACACGCGGGCGTAGGCCGAACCGACCTCGAGCCGCGGCTGTCCGTCGGGCCCGTCGATCCGCAGCCGGTCGATGCGCAGCGACGGGTGCAGCCCCTCCCACTCGGGGTGGAGCGCGCCGATGGACACCGGCACGCCGAGCTGGCGCTCGACCTGCGCGACGAGCCACGGGCGCCATGTGTCCAGGCGCGGCCACGCGACGTGGCGCACCAGCAGGTAGGTGGCGAAGACCGCGCACAGCGCGAGCCCGAGCAGGCCGAGCAGGACGCCGGCCAGCCTGTTCGAGAGCGGCGTCGGTCGGGCGGTCATGGAGTCGGAGGGCGTCCGGGACGCGGGACCCGCAAAAGGCCTCCGCGGCCGGGCTTCGACGAGGGCTCGATGGACTGTAGCATACCGACGACGGGGCTCGCGGCGGGCTCCCCCGCGATGGATTCGAATGGTGACGGACGGTTACGAGGCCAGGTCCGGGTCGGCCTGGTTCGGGCGCACGCTGGACGCGCTGTCGAGACGCCAGCCTCCCCTCGCGGCGCTGCTGCCGGCGATGGTCGAGCGCCCGCTCGACGAGGCGGCGGTCGCGGCATGCTGGGAACGCGTGGCGGCGCTGTCGAGCGCCGCGGGTCCGTCGGCCGTCGGCGAGGGCCCGGCGGCGGACCCGGGCGCCGCGCTGCGCCGCGCGCGCCAGCTGCTGGTGCTCGCGATCGTCGAGCGCGACGTCCGGCAGCGGGCCTCGCTCGCCGAGGTCTGCGGCGCGATCAGCGCATGGGGGCGGCTGTCGACGCGCATCGCGCTGCGCCACGCGGCCGGCGAACTCGCCGCACGGCACGGCCGGCCGCTCGACGGCGACGGGCGCCCGCAGGACCTGCTCGTCGTCGGCATGGGCAAGCTCGGGGGCGACGAGCTCAACGTGTCGTCGGACATCGACCTGGTCTTCGTGCACCGCGACGGCGGCGCGACCGAGGGCGGCGCGCGCGGCGCGATCCCGGCGGGCGAGTTCTTCCACCGCGCCGCGCGGCGCGCCGCCGGGCTGCTGTCGGACACGACCGAGGACGGGTTCGTGTTCCGCGTCGACACGCGGCTTCGCCCCAACGGCGACTCGGGCCCGCTGGTGTGCACGCTGCCGATGCTCGAGCAGTACTTCTACGACCAGGGCCGCGAGTGGGAGCGCTTCGCGTGGCTCAAGGGCGTGGTGATCGCCGACTCCGGCCTCGCCGGCGAGGCGGCGCGGGCGCGCGACGAGGCGGCGCTCGCCGAGATCGTCCAGCCCTTCGTCTTCCGGCGCTACCTCGACTTCGCGGTGTTCGGTGCGCTGCGCGAGCTGCACGCGCAGATCCGCGCCGAGGCCGACCGGCGCGACGCGCGCCGCGGCAGCCGCGACGGCGGCGGCATCGACGTCAAGCTCGGGCGCGGCGGCATCCGCGAGATCGAGTTCTGCGCGCAGCTGTTCCAGATCGTCCGCGGCGGCCGCGACCCCGGCCTGCGCGACCGGCGCACCCTCGCGACGCTCGATGCGCTCGCGCAGCGCCGGCTGCTCGAGCCGGCCGCGGCCGCGCGGCTCGCCGACGCCTACGTGCTGCTGCGACGCGTCGAGCACGCGGTGCAGTACCAGGAGGACGCGCAGACGCACCGGCTGCCCGACGACCCCGCGGTGCGGGCGCGGATCGCCTCGATGCTCGCGATGGCGCCCGATGCGTTCGACGCGGCGCTCGCCGAGGCGCGCGCGCACGTCGAGCAGGTCTTCGACGCGCTGCTCTCCGACCCGGCGCGGCGCACCGATGCGCCCGTGCCGGAAGCCGGCGACGCGCTCGCGCTCGACGACGCGGGGCGCGCCCGCTTGACCGCGCTGCGCGAGGGCCGACGCTACCGGCTCGCGCGGCCCGACACGCAGCGCACGATCGAGCAGCTGCTCGAGCGCGCGCTGCGCGAGGGCACGCCGGCCGACGGCCCGCCGGGCGCGCCGCCGGCCGCCGACGCGGTCTGGCTCGGCCGGCTCGTCGACCTGCTCGAGACCGTGGCCGGCCGCCCGGCCTACCTCGCGCTGCTCGCGCAGTACCCGGCCGCGTTCCGGCGCGTGCTGTCGATGATCGGGCAGGCGAAGTGGGCGGCCGACTACCTGACGCGCCACCCGGTCGTGCTCGACGAGCTGCTCGACGGGCAGATCCTGCAGCCGTCCGACCATGCGGCCTGGGAGCGCGACCTGCGCGCCGCGCTCGCCGCGACCACCACGCGCGGCGGCGAGCCGGACGTCGAGCGGCAGATGGACATGCTGCGCGAGGCGCACCACGCGCAGGTGTTCCGGCTGCTCGCGCAGGACCTCGCCGGCACGCTGACCGTCGAGCGGCTGTCCGACCACCTGAGCGAGCTCGCCGACCGGGTGCTCGGGATCGTGCTGGAGCGCGCGTGGGCGCAGGTGCGCGGCGCGCACCGCGAGGTGCCGCGCTTCGCGATCGTCGCGTACGGCAAGCTCGGGGGCAAGGAGCTCGGCTATGCGTCCGACCTCGACCTGGTGTTCGTCCACGAGGACGACGACGAGCGCGCGCCCGCCGCCTACGCGCAGCTCGCGCAGCGGATGTCGGCGTGGCTGCAGACGCGCACCGCGGCCGGGCTGCTCTTCGAGATCGACCTGCGGCTGCGCCCGAACGGCGACGCGGGCCTGCCTGTCGTCAGCCTGCAGGCGTTCGAGTCCTACCAGCGCGAGTCGGCCTGGGTGTGGGAGCACCAGGCGCTGACGCGCGCGCGCTTCGCCACCGGCGACGCCGCGATCGGCGCGAGGTTCGAGGCGCTGCGCCGCGACGTGCTGCGCCAGCCGCGCGATGCGGTCGCGCTCGCCGCCGAGGTCCGCGCGATGCGCAGGAAGATGACCGAGGGCCACCCGAACCGCTCCGCGCAGTTCGACGTCAAGCACGACGCGGGCGGGATGGTCGACATCGAGTTCCTGGTGCAGTACCTGGTGCTCGCGCACTCGGCCGCGCACCCCGAGCTGCTCGACGACGCCGGCAACATCGCGCTGCTCGACCGCGCCGCGAAGGCCGGGCTGATCGATGCGACCGCCGCGGCCGACTGCGCGCAGGCCTACCGCGACCTGCGCCGCCTGCAGCACGTGCTGCGGCTCAACGACGCCCGCTACGCGCGCGTGGAGCCGGAGACGGTCGCGGCGCAGCGCGCGGCGGTGCGGGGGCTGTGGAAGGCGGTGCTCGGGGAGTAGGCGGCGGCACTCGTGCGGGCGCGCACCGCGCTCACGCGAGCGCGGTGCCCTCGTCGAACCCGAGCATCAGGTTCATGCACTGCACCGCGGCCCCCGACGCGCCCTTGCCGAGGTTGTCGAGCCGCGAGACCACCAGCACGCGCTCGTCGTTGCCGAACACGAACACGTCGTTTCGGTTGGTGTCGTTCGCGGCCAGCGCGTCGAAGAAGCCGCCGTCGGTGTTCGACTCGGCATCGAGCGGCATCACCTGCACGAAGCGCTCGCCGCGGTAGTGCTCGACGAGCGCCTCGTGGATGCGCGCGCGCGTGGTGCCCGGCGCGCACAGCCGCAGGTGCAGCGGCACCGACACCGCCATGCCCTTGTAGAAGTTGTCGACGATCGGCACGAACACCGGCGCGTGCGCGAGGCCGGTGTAGGCGCGCATCTCGGGCAGGTGCTTGTGCACGAGGCCGAGCGCGTACATCCGCGCGGCGTCGAGCGCGCGCGAGTCGCGGGCCGCCTCGTAGTCGGCGATCATCTTCTTGCCGCCGCCCGAATAGCCGGTGAGCGAGTGGCAGGCGACCGGGTAGTCGCGGGGCACGAGGCCGGCGGCGACGAGCGGTGCGAGCGCGAGGATGAAGCCCGCCGCGTGGCAGCCGGTGACCGCGACGCGCCGCGCGCCGCGGATCGCGCGCCGCTGCTCGGGCGAGAGCTCCGGCAGGCCGTAGGTCCAGCCGTCGGCGACGCGGTGCGCGGTGCTCGCGTCGATGATCCGCGTGCGGGTGTTCGAGGGGTCGACCAGCGCGACCGCCTCGCGCGCCGCCGCGTCCGGCAGGCACAGGAAGACCGCGTCGGCCTCGTTGATCAGCTCGCGGCGACGCTCGGCGTCCTTGCGGCGCTCGGGCTCGATCTCGAGCAGGCGCACGCCGCCGTGGGCGACGAGACGCTCGCGGATCTGCAGACCGGTGGTGCCTTCCTGGCCGTCGACGAACACGGTGCTCATGGGATCTCCGGGGATGCGGGCGCGCCGCAGTCGCCATGATGCCACCGTCGCGCCCCGACCCGGCGCGCGCGCCGGACGCGCGTCAGCCGACGACGCCGAGCGCGCCGAGCAGCGCGCCCGCGCCGATCAGCCACAGCATGTTGATCCGCGTGCGCGCGACGACGAGCGCCGACACCGCGGTCAGCGCCCACAGCGCGGGCTCGGCGTGGTTGGCGCCGGAGGCGACGACCCAGCCGGCCGAGGCGGTCAGGCCGATCGCGATCGGCGACAGCCCGAGCCGGATCGCCGCGACGAGCGGCGCGTCCTCGCGGGCGGTCTTCCACCGCCAGGCCGCGTACGTCGCCAGGCTCGAGGGCACGATCGAGCCGACGGTCGACGCGAGTGCGCCGGCCGCGCCGCCCGCCTGCCAGCCGAGCAGCGTGACGAACAGGATGTTCGGGCCGGGGGCGGCCTGCGCGATCGCGATCGCGTCGTTGAACTGCAGCCCGGTCATCCAGCCGCGCTCGTCGACGAGGTGGCGGTGCATCTCCGGCGAGGTCGCGAGCGCGCCGCCGATCGCGAGCAGCGACAGCGACGCGAAGTGCAGCAGCAGGTCGAGCAGGTCGGCGTCGCTCACGGTGCGTCCCCCGTGCTCCCCCCGCCCCGCGCGCGGCGGCCGAGCGAGACCCACGCGGCCGCGACCGCGACCGGCGCGAGCGCGGCCACGACCCAGGCGAGCTTCAGGCGCAGCAGCGCGACACCGACGAACGCCGCCGCGCCGAACGCGAGCCAGCCCCAGCGCGCGCGCTGGCCCGCGGCGAGGCGCAGCGCGGTGCCGAGGATCATGCCGCCCGCGACCGCGCCCATGCCGAGCAGCGCCCGGCGCACGATCGGGTCGTCGGCGACGCGGGTGTAGGCGATCGCGATCGTCAGCACGACCGCCGCCGGCGCGGCGAGCATGCCGGCGAGCGCGACCAGCGCGCCGCGCCAGCCGAACCAGCGGTCGCCCGCCATCAGCGCGAGGTTGCAGATGTTCGGCCCGGGCAGCAGCTGCCCGAAGGCGAGCAGCTCGACGAACTGCTCGCGCGTGAGCCAGCGCCGCTCCTCGACCAGTACCCGCTGCGCCCACGGCAGCACGCCGCCGAAGCCGCGCAGCGCGAGGCCGGTGAACACGAGGAACAGCTGCGTCAGCGAGTGCGGCCGCGGCGCGGCCTCGGCCCCGGGGTCCGCCGGCGCGAGCCTGTCGCCCCCCGGTCCGGGCGCCCCTTCGCTCATCCGAGCCCGCCGACCGCGAACAGCGTCGCGACGCCCGCGGCGAGCCCCGGGAACGGCGAGCGCGCGAGCCGCGCGACCACCACCGTCGCGACCGCCGCCGGCAGGCGCCCGTCCGACCAGGCCGCGGCCCAGCCGCCGTCGGGCGCGAGCGCGACCGTGAACGCGTCGGGCACCGTCAGCGCGACCAGCGCGGCGAGCGGCGCGAAGCGCAGCGCGCGCTCGGCCGCGCCGCGCGGCTGCAGCCGCGCCGGCAGCACGGTGAACGCGTTGCGGGTCGCGAGCACGACGACGACCAGGCCGGCGGTCGCCGCCCACACGTAGCCGTCGGGCAGCGTCACCGCGCCGGCTCCGCGGTGCGCGACGCCCACGGCAGCGCGACCGCCACGCCCGCGGCGATCGCGGCGAAGGTGCCGCCCCGCCACGGCCAGTCGACCCCGATCAGCGCCACCGCCGCCGCGACCGCCGCCACGCCGATCGCGGCGCGCGTCGTCAGCATCGGCCCGATCAGCGCGATCACCGCGAGCGCGCCGACGAAGGCGATCCGTGGCGAGTCGGGGATCAGCCCGGCGAGCAGCACGCCGCCCAGGCTGCCGATCGACCAGCTGGCGTAGACGGTCGCGTTGACGCCGAGGAAACGCGCGGCGCGGTGCTCCAGCGACTCGGCCGGGCGCGGCGCCGCCGCGTCGTCGCCGGGGCGGGCGAGGTAGGCGGCCAGCCCGGTGTCGGTAGTGAGCCAGCCGAGCAGCAGCCGGCGCCCGAGACGCAACCCGCGGAACTCGGTCGCGACCACCGCGCTGAACACCACGAAGCGCAGGTTGGCGAGCAGCGCCGTCGCCCAGATCGCGGGCAGCGACGCGCCGGCCGCGAGCAGCGGCAGCGCCGCGAGCTGGGCGGTACCGGAGTAGACCAGCACCACCATGCCGATCGCGGCGAGCGTGCCCATGCCCGCCTTGACCATCGCGACGCCGGTGACGACGCCCCAGCAGAACGTGCCGATCGCGATCGAGCCGACCGCACGCGCGCCCTCGGCGAACGCCGCGCGCGCCGCGGCGCGGTCGGCGGCGGCCTCGGGATCAGGCCGCAACGCGCCCGACCCTCCAGCCGGCCGAGCGCGCCGCCCACAGCGTCGCGCCGAGCGCGGCGAGCACGAACGGCACCGACAGCGCGTTGATCGTGTACCAGCCCTGCACGTGCAGCAGCGCGCCCGAGGAGAACGACGACGACACCATCGTCGCGAACACGCAGGCGTCGTTGAAGCCCTGCACGCGGTTCTTCTCGCTCGGCCGGTAGCAGGTGGTGAGCAGCGTGGTCGCGCCGGTGTACATGAAGTTCCAGCCGACGCCGAGCGCCGCGAGCGCGACGGTGAACTCCCACAGCCCGATGCCCGACAGCGCGATGACGGCCGACACCAGCATCAGCAGGCAGCCGACGACGATCACCGGCACGATGCCGACGCGCCCGATCAGCGAGCCGGTGAAGAGGCCCGGCGCGAACATCCCGATCACGTGCCACTCGAGCACGAACGCGGCCGCCGCGTACGGATGGCTGCAGACCTGCATCGCGAGCGGCGTGGCGACCATCACCAGGTTCATCACGCCGTACGACAGCGCGGCGACCAGCACCGCGACCCAGGCGACCGGCTGCGCGAGGATCTCGCGCAGCGGCCGCGCCGGGCCCGAGGCGGTGCCGCCCTTCGGCTCGGGCAGCCGCAGCAGCTGCGCGAGCCCGAGCGACAGCAGCGCGAACACCGACAGCGCGAGGTAGGAGCCCGCGAACATCGTCGGCAGCGCCTCGCGGGTGAGCTTGGAGACCTCGGGGCCGACGACCCCTCCGACGATCCCGGCGGCCAGCACCAGCGAGATCGCCCGGGCGCGGAAGCTCGGCCGCCAGGCGTCGGCCGCGTCGGCCGCCGCGAAGCGCAGGCTCGCGCCGAACGCGTTGTAGACGCCGACCACGAAGGTCGCGGCCACCAGCAGCGGCAGGTTGCGCTCCGACACCGCGTAGCCCGCCAGCAGCGTGCCCACGATCGCGAACAGCGAGCCGACGGTGTAGCCCGCCCGCCGGCCGCGCAGCCGCATCAGCCGCGAGGCGGCCATGCTCGAGAGCGCGGCGCCGAGCACGTAGCCGGTGACAGGAAGGGTCGCGAAGGTCGGGTCCGAGGCGAGCTTGGCGCCCGCCAGCCCGTTGATCGCGATCAGCGTGACGTTGTTGGTGAGGAGCAGCGCCTGCATCAGCGCGATCAGGCCCACCTGGAACCGCAGCGACTCGATCTTCAAAGGCCCTTCCCCCCACCCCGGATTCTACCGGCGCCGGCCGGTCCGCCGCGCCGGTGCGTGCCGCTTTCCGCGCTAGAATCGGCGGCTGGGCACCGAGGACACGGACGGGAGAACGAGCATGTCGATGGCCGATCGCGACGGGCACATCTGGTACGACGGCAAGCTGGTGGACTGGCGCGACGCCAAGATCCACGTGCTGACCCACACGCTGCACTACGGGATGGGCGTGTTCGAGGGCGTGCGCGCCTACAAGACGACCCGCGGCACCGCGATCTTCCGGCTCAAGGAGCACACGCGGCGGCTGTTCAACTCGGCCAAGATCTTCCAGATGGAGATGCCCTGGTCGTTCGACCAGGTGCTGGAGGCGCAGAAGGAGGTCGTCCGCGCCAACAAGCTCGAGTCGTGCTACCTGCGCCCGATCGCCTGGATCGGCGACAAGAAGCTCGGCGTCTCGCCCAAGGGCAACACCGTGCACCTCGCGATCGCCGCCTGGGAGTGGGGCGCGTACCTCGGCGAGGAGGGCCTGTCGAAGGGCATCCGCGTCAAGACCTCGTCCTACACGCGCCACCACGTCAACGTGTCGCTGGTCCGCGCGAAGGCGAGCGGCTACTACATCAACTCGATCCTCGCGAACAACGAGGTCACCGCACACGGCTACGACGAGGCGCTGCTGCTCGACGTCGAGGGCTACGTGTCCGAGGGCGCCGGCGAGAACGTCTTCATCGTGCGCAACGGCACGATCTACACGCCCGACCTCGCCTCGTGCCTCGACGGCATCACCCGCGACTCGGTGATCACGATGGCCCGCGACCTGGGCATCCCGGTCGTCGAGAAGCGGATCACCCGGGACGAGATGTACTGCGCCGACGAGGCGTTCTTCAGCGGCACCGCCGCCGAGATCACCCCGATCCGCGAGCTCGACGACCGCACCATCGGCGAAGGCCGCCGCGGCCCGGTGACCGAGAAGCTGCAGACGCTGTTCTTCGACGTGGTCGGCGGCAAGGCGGACAAGTACTCCGGCTGGCTGTCGCCGGTCTGATCGACGGGAGGCCCGACATGTCCGACGCCACCCCGTCCGCCGCGGCCGCCGCGGTGGTCGAGCTGCAGGCCGGCGACCTGCCGGCCTTCTGCCCGAACCGCAAGATGACCGTCTGGAACCAGCATCCGCGCGTGTTCCTCGACGTCGTCCACACCGGCAGCGCCCGCTGCCCGTACTGCGGCACCGAATACCGGCTCGCGCCCGGCACGGTCGTCCGGGGGCACTGACCGCCCGCCCCGGCGCGCGTGACGGATGTCACGCGCCCGCGGCGCACCGGCGGCGATTTCGTCACGCGACTGTTTCATGCGGTCGGCCAGAATCGAGGGCGCCCCGAAGGGGG
>Ga0315899_10007656_pt1 | contig 11606 bp, 10 predicted proteins | sample LakEriMetagenome_2_FD_203518 | JGI IMG/M metagenome (GOLD analysis project Ga0315899, IMG submission 203518) | Freshwater fungal communities from buoy surface, Lake Erie, Ohio, United States - Buoy 4 MA112 | ecosystem: Environmental > Aquatic > Freshwater > Lake | place: USA: Lake Erie, Ohio... | reverse complement strand
GAATAGTTTCAAAGCAGAGTACCTACATTTTATGAAATCCAAGCAGCTCGCCTTGTTGATAAAACGGGTGAGTTGGGAGCAAGTGAGGAACAGGACGTGGCTGCCTACTGGCCACTTGTTTCATTGCCGGGTAATCATTTCCGTCTACCTATACTAGAAGAGGTTACCAAAGGAGAGGATAAAAGATTACGCACTGTAGCGAGCCTGGTTGGTGTAAAAAAGGAAATTAATATCAATGATGGGCAAGTAGAAAAAACCCTGCGTGATATGGAGAAAAGAATAAAAAAAGTAAATATTCTTATAGTACTCGATGGCAGTAGGAGTATGGAAGAGTATTTTACAGGTATCGCAAATAGTTTACAAGCAATTACACAAAACATGCGTGCTGGAGGATTTGAAGAAGTGAAAATTGGAGTAGCCATATACCGTGATGCTAGTGATGCTGCTTATCCGAGTTTAATATCTGCTACTTCAAAGTACCACCGCGATTATGAATTTTTACCTCTTACTAATAACATCGAACTTGTCGAGAGTTTTTTAAAGGAATCAGCAGCTACCTATCAGAATATCAACAGTGTTGGATCTGATCGCTATGAGTCTTTGAATAGTGGATTATATCGCGCAATTCAAGATGCTAATTTCAATCCGAATGAGTCTAATTTCATGTTGCTAGCGGGTGATTGTGGTAACCATCCTAATGATAATAGTATCAGTTTAAATCAAATCGTTGACATTGTAGCAAACAAAAACTTGAATGTTCAAGCTTATCAAGTGCACTATGGTGAGCGAACATCGGATGAGACTAGTCGTGGTTTGGTAAATCCATATTTTAAATTCAAAACTGATCTCATTTATATTATAAAAGAAAGTACCAAAAAACGCTTGGAGATTTATAATAGAAGATCTTCAAATAATCAAACGGTAATTGAACCAATAACCTTTAAGTTTGAAATTAACCAAAGCCAAAATTTCCAGGAAATTCGCACATACAAAAATGCTCAGTCACAGGGAGATGTACTAGTATCGAACAGAATGACATGGACTGAGAAAGTAATAAATAGTTCAATGTTTACTTCGAATACAACGAAATCAATCAACAGGTATTTTGAATCCTTAAATGCTCAAATCAGAACATTACAATCTGTAAATACTATGAAGCGTAATCCATCAGATCCAACTAGTGTAAATGTTGATATTGACGCTCTTTGCAGAATGAAGGGTTTTTCAGATGAGCAATGTCAAGCAATTAAAAACTATGGTAATTTTAGTATAATAGGTTACACACTTACTGAATTTTATGGAACGGGTACAAAAGCCTACAGCACCGTAGTATTCATGACTGTTCAAGAGAAGCAGAACCTTGCAAACAGATTGAGTAATGTGGTTCAAAAATCATCTGCTGGTAGTGAGCGAAGAAGCAGTTTCAAAATTGCAATCATTGACCTAGTGAAAGGAATTATGGGTGATAATGACAATGTGGTAATTGAGCAATTGACATTGGCGGAGATTTGGGAAAAGTGTATTGGGGTAAAATTTAATCAAGAATTTCAGGAAATTGGTAATATACCAATTGGTCTTTTAGATCAAAGTTCTGTTGTTTCTGATGGGGATTTTGAGGTGTTTTTCTCAAATTTTAAAAATAAAGTAATTGAATTTTCGAACTTCCGAGATTCAAATGTACAAGGTGAGATCGGTGAACAAATGGTAATATGGGTTCCTACAAAAGTTTTTCCTCTCTGTGATAATGAATAGAATATTTAATTTACAAAATGTAGACTGCCAATATAAGGGTACTAACACTCCTGTTCTGCATGTAGAGGAACTCGTAATCAATCAAGGTGATATTGTTTTTTTTGTGGGGCCATCCGGAGTTGGTAAAAGTACCATCCTTGAAACGTTAGGTTTGATGAGTGATACGATTTCGCATTCAAAAAAATCAGACTCTTTGTGTACATTAAAGACTTCAAGCGATACTGAAATCTCCTATTACAATCTTTGGAATCTTAGGGAATCTAAAATATCAAAAATAAGACACGAGAATTTTAGTTTTATTTTCCAAAGTACAAACCTCTTTGAATCGTTGACGGCAATTGAAAATGTTTATCTACCTACATTGTTTAAAGTTGGCGATGAATTGAGTTCAGCCAAAAGGGTGAAAAAAGTAATCAGTGATATTTTTCCGACTGAATATGAGACCATGTTTAAATTGAATTCCAAAATTACTGAGCTATCAGGTGGCCAAAGACAGAGACTTGCGTTTTGTCGTGCTGTTGCTCATGACTTTAGGGTGCTATTCGCTGATGAGCCGACTGGAAACCTGGATGTAGCCAATAGTCATAATCTTATGGAGGCTTTGCAAAAAGATGTGGTTTCTAATAATGGAACGGCAATTATTGTTTCGCATGATATTAATTTGTCACTGCGTTTTGCAAATAAAATAGTTCATATTACTAAGGAAGATTTTTTAGATAATAATATTAACCGTAAAAAGATAGGTGTAATTAATAATTCAAATTCGTATGAAAAAAATGTAAACGGAGACTGGGTGTGTATGCACAATAAAAATACGGTTATATCTCCAGATCATTTTAAGGAAATTTTAATATCTAAATTTAACTAAGATGAAGTTTTTTGTGCGCTTTACCCTTGCTGAATTTAAATCAGTCATAGGTTCGAAATTTCAGAACCTTTTGGTGTTAACTGTTATTTTATCAATCTCCATATTAACAGTTGTATTTAGTCAGGCATTACAAGATTATTTACAAAAAAAGATGGACAGTCCATTTGTGAAATTTATTAACGTTGACAACGTAGAGAATTTTAGTGAGACAGGCACTAAAAAGACTTCTTTGTATGATCTGAATGAAAAGAGCGTTTTAAATAGATACCAAATAAATCAACTTTTTGGAGTACGTACTGGCTACGTATCTTTCAAAAACAATCGATCCGATCGAACTGTGAACAGTATTAAATACAGAATTGCTGATAAAGACCCATTTTGTGACTTTATTTTCAATAGTACTGCACCTGAAATTTTAAATAACTTTATGACAGACAGGAATTTGGCGCGAGGTTTAGTTTCTAATGATTCTGCGTGGGGTGTTGTGGTATCAAAGAGTCTGTTGGATCGTTTGAATTATAAAGCAAATGAATGTGATTATATTGATTTGATTTATCCAACATTTGATGGTCAAAAAACCACATTACATATTGTTCCATTGCCTGTGATTGGCATAGTTAATCAGCTTCCTGATAAAGTTGATGTGCTCGTCCCAAAACAATTAGGAATAGCAATAAGAAATCGTGGAATAGCAGAGCACCCATTGCTTACAAAGGAATCACATCAGCAATCCTATCTGCGTTTGAGATGTCCTTCCGGTCAAAAGAGTTATTTAGAAAATAATGGGTTCCAAATCATATCTGGATCTGAAAAATTTGTCATTGCAGAAAAGAGTAATATGGATTCTTTTCAGATTTCAAATTTTAATTATGGTCCACTCAAAGACGTACAGCGTGTTTACAAATTTTCACTGGTTGACACGATGTATACAGATGACTTTGAAAAAATTACTGTTTTCTTTAACACTCTTGATAGTGTCAAGGCTTACCAGACCTTTCTTTTTGATAATAAATATTATTTAGATATTGATGTAGTTCAGTCAAAAGAAAATTATAACAAACTCAATAAAACAATCAATGTTATTCTTTTGGGTCTTACATTTTTCTCAATGTATTGTATCGTATTGTTTACGTCCAACAAGATAAGTAGCCATATTAACAAGAATAAAAAGAATCTCGGTACTTTGAAGTCTTTTGGAATGTCTAATAGTGAGATAATAGCAGTGTATTTTTCAATTTCTGCACTGTTGATATCGATCTCTGGATTGTTAGCTATTGTATTTTCAAGATTTATTTGCTCACTCTTGACTCATACTTTGATGAATATGATGAGAATTACGGAAGTAAACGAGCAGTTACCAGATATACGGTTTGTTCCTTTTAGTTATTGTTTGCTATTTCTCTTAATTACATTTACTTTCGTTTATTTAAACATATCAAACGCTCTTCGTGGCAAAACACCTGGAGATTTAATATATAATAGAAATAATTAACAATAATGAGCACAATACTAAATTTCTTTTTTAAGATTTACCTGTTAAATACGACTTTTTTTTGGTTGCGTTTTGCGATTTATGGCCTGATTGTGTGGGCGATATTCTCTTGCATGACCCATTTTTTTTACAAAAAAATTTATGCTAAATCGAAGTTCATCCCCAATGTTTTGCTCAAGATAACATTCGCGAAGTTGTATTCGATCATAGTATTCACATTTTTAAACAGTTTGATTTTATTTTATTTTATCAAAACAAACGGATGGAAGAGTTTTGAGTTTAAATCATTCTCATTTTCCATGCAGAATTCATATGGTCACTTACTGCATTTTATCACCATTTATATTTTCGCGATTATCTACTACATTAGATTAAAAAATAGAATAAAATGAACTCGACTTTAATTATAGGAATTGGAACCACAGGGTTATCAATAATTGAAGAAATTCAACAATTGCATTATGAATACACGGGGAATAACATGCCGGGCAATAACGTTGCTTGTATTTATTTGGAAACTGACGCTAGTCGCCTCCCTAAAAAGACAGCTAATGGGACAACGAGTATTGAACAAGTCGTGCTGAGTTTGGGGAATAATGCAGTGGATATTCGTCAATTAAAATCAAATCCAAAGATTGATAATTCTTGGATTCCTGAACCAAAAAGTATTTTACAAAATGAAGATGGGGCTGGTGGAATGCCTAGTTTTGGTAGGCTTAGTTTTTGGGGAAATCAGAATTACCAGAGGTTGGCAGACGTCATTCGTAGTAGATACAATTCTATAAGTGGAAATTCTCAAACTCAAATTCTGATTGTTGGCAGCGTAACGGGCGGTACTGGTTCAGGATTGGTCGTAGATATTCCGTACTTGGTTAAGAATATAACTGGTAATTCCAATGTTGAAGCCATTATTTTAATTCCTGATAAAATAAGTTTAACAACTGACAAAAAGCAGCTCCATGAAAATGCATTTTCTGCTTTGGCTGCAATTGATTACTACAATGAAAATACTTATGAAGTAGTTTATCCTACTGGTACTACTCACAAAGATGAAACTCCTCCTTATAAGTATGTTCAATACCTATCTCAAGATTTTGATGGAAATAGGGCTTCCATTAGATCTTTGGGTGAATTAACGAGAATTGCTGGTGCTATTGGCTTATTACGAATTCTAGATTCGAATTCTGACGTATATAGTTTTTATAATAGGATCAATCAGCGTCGGGTTGATAGTAATGGTAGTGGCCGATTAAAAAACACCCTAACTTCAGGATTTCAAGTAGTTCAGTATCCCAAAGCACAGCTGCAACAACTATTATCTATTAATATATCAATTAAGTTGTTATCGGAACTCGTCGATAAGGAGAATTACATTATGAGAAATAATGTAATTAAGCCAATAAAAGCGGATGAGTTAAATCTTAAAGCGAATTTACAAAACAACTTCGATGAAGTTTTAGAACGTGTTTTCACGAATCTGGATAATATAACTACGCCCCAAGGTAATCTTCAGTTTTCTATACTCAACGATGTTAATAATCTAATCAACAAATCGCATAGCAAAGGTACTAGTGATAAGTACATTTACGATTTATTTACTGTTAACGTAAAGCAGAATTATTTCGAATTGCTCAAGAATAATGATGTAACAATTAAAAATAACTTAATTGATGAATTACACGCATTGTTCAAAAAATACTTGTCTGAGTTGAAGAATTTGTATGTTGTTGATATGCTAATCGATGAATTGAAAAGTCATATTGATAATACTCTTGCTTGGTATAAGAAGGAATACAGCTTGACAGGATTGGATAGTGATTGGAATACGGTGCTTCAAAAAAATATTATCTACAATAATAATTCAAAATTAGATTTTAGTGTATTGTTTTTGAATCGTGATTTTTACCGGTATTCAATAGATCAATTGTTGGGGTTGCTGAAAATTAATTGCATTATTCCTGTTTTGGAAAAATTAAAAGGGGAGTTAGACGGAAAGGCTACGCCATTAATAAACCCCCAAACGAAGCGAGTCCTTCCAACCAAGAAGTTTATACGTGAAACAACCAATAAATTAGAATATCTTATTCATAATGATGGTAATGATAGCGATTACACTTTTTCGAAAAGAGCAAACGAAATCAATTACTTATTGGACAGCGATAGTGCGTGCTTCAAAATGGTTTACACTTGCGGTGATAAAAATGAGGAAATTCGTCAAATTGAGTCTAATTATGAGAGAAACATCACCAATAAGTTGAATTTAAATTCATTGCTGGGAACCAGTGACTATTGGGAATTTTTTGAAAATCAAAACTTTGATATATACGAAGTTGTTATGTCAAATTCTCAAAATTTCATTAATTCCAGTGGTTTAATAGGGGATTTCGATTTTGCTACAATCAAGAGTTTTGATAACACAAATGATTCTGTTCGTCTCAGGGAGTTATTCAATTCGAACCGAGATACAATACGCGGTCAACTTCCAGCATTGGTTCTTCTGGATAATTCTAAATATAGATTTGCCATTGATCCATGCTTGAAAACCATAATTTTGACTAGAGACCATTCTGTGTTCAGTGGGTTATTCCCGAATTATAATCTCGGAGACACTGAATCCAACGTAGTGGACCTTCCATCACTAACAAATACAATTGTGTTTTATCAGGAATATTGCTACCTCGGCGATATTGAGGAAGAACAATTGTTTAGACCATTGAAACACATTGCATACATGGGGGATGTGAAAAAATATTTAGCGAAGAAATTAATTGATAATAATGGCGATTTGAAAGATGCTGATTATATGTCGAAAAAGGTTCCCTATTTGAATTTTGAACAATTTAAAAAGTATCTGTCATGATTTACACATCCAAGAATAAAGCCGATTCTGCATTATTCAACAGTTTAAAGGCGCTAGCAATCTCAAATATAATCTTCGTGGTATCGCTTCTGATACCAATAGGTTTATCGTATACTTTTGAATCTGGGATCTTTGATTCTGGACCAAATTTAAAAGTTGATGGTAATAATGTCTCTACTGGTATTGCTAAAGTAATAGCAGGGAATGCGACTGGTACAGCCTTTCTCATTTCAAAGAATCAGCTACTCACCTGTAAACATGTAGTTGAGGAGCAGAATGGACAAACTGTGGAACTCGTTTTCGTAAAGAATGGAAATACTTCCAAAATGGGGAAAGTCAAATTTCTCTCCAGTAATTTTGACTACGCACTAATCGAATTAAGCGAGCCCGTAGATGATACTTATTTCTTAATGACCTCGGAGTCATCGGAGAGTTTGCAGCTCAATCAAGAAATCGCTGCAATAGGATTTCCAGATGGAATATTTGCCTCGTCAATAGGTAGTGTTTCAAATACGGAATATAATGGTGATAATAATTTAATCCAAATGTGGCTGGGGGCTTGGTACGGTAGTTCTGGTTCTCCTGTTTTCAATCCTCAAACTAAAAGAGTATACGGTATAATTACCAGTGGAAAGGAGGGTCCTAACATGGTATTTGCGCTGAAAATAGAAAAAATAAAAGAGGATTTAGCAGAAAATAAAATACCCTGCGATTTTTAATATATGGCCGATAACTTTCAAATATTGTTGAATTGGTTGCGGCCTTGTTTAAACGTTAATAATTTATTTATTTTAATTGCTGGAATAATTGTTGAATTATTTTTATTCTATCTCTGCGTATATTCGATATCCCGTAAAAACAAGGATTTTTCTTTACACGGATTAAATCTGAGTAGAATACAGGCTCTTATTTTGAGCGGTTTTATCGTTCATTTGCTGAATGTTGTTATTTTTCTCAATTTTACTTCATTCAGTAATTCTGGTTTTTACTTGATAGGGTTTTTCCTGATATTATTTCATTCGCTATATTCAGTATACCATTTTTATAGAGTAGTTTCAAAAGAAAAAATCGTTGCTGTAATTGGTGTTCAATTATCTAGCAATAAGTTACGAGTAAAGCGGAATCTAATTATTGGTACACTTAAATGGTACGCAGTGTTTTGGTTCATACAACTATTACCCTATACGCTATTGTTTTACAAGGTTTATTCGGCGCCCAATTACTCAGTTGTATTTGATAACAGTGCGTCGATGATAAATTCAATTGAAGATGCTAAATCGTTTGTGAGACAGGAATTTTCTGACGAAAATTGGGGAAGAAGTAAGTTTGTTGCCACAAAGATACCTCAACTTGGTGCTGAAGTACAAAGCATTATAAATGAGTTTAATCTCCGACTATCAAGAGAAAATGCTCAAACTGGTAAGATTCAGGTTTCTCTTAAATGGGATAACAGGAATGATTTGGATATTCATTTGATTGAACCGAGCGGCAATAGGATTTCATATAGGAATAAAATATCTAGGGCTGGTGGAATTCTAGATGTTGATATGAACGCCGGTGAAGATGAATCGAACAAACCAGTAGAAAATATATATTATGGTGTAAATGCGCCGGCTGGTCATTATCGAATTGTTGTTGATTTTTACAACAAGAAAACTAGTATACAAAATAATAGGTTCAGTGTTTTACTAGGTGTGAATGGTTCATATCATGTTTTTTCGGGGTTTGCGAATATTGAAAAGACTCTAAAGACTGTGGTTGATTTTAATTATCAGCCCAATATGATTTTATCGAAGAATAATTTTAACTGTGGTAATGGTATTCAAATTAGTAATCTAAATTCAATTATGTCTATTTCTGAGATTGTGAAGACCAACTCGGAACAGTTAAGGTCTGTGTCCACGAGTTTTCAAAACAACATTAAATTCATTGAGGATATAAATAATTTAGAATGTGATGGTTTTGGATCACCTATCAGTCAGATGTTGAGGCAAAATTATGAAGAGTCTATGCGAGAATTTGGTAACAGTGGAGATAACAGATTAGTGATTATTACCGATGGGGAGGATGAATCAATGGTTAACGGAATATACAACAACGAGAGTTTTATACTTGAATACGGGGAAATTAGTAGACAATTCAATTCTGAACGTAAACCGATTGATTTTTTTAATAAAATTGATTTTATTGTTTACAATGGTCAAAAGTCGGGTTATGTTGATATGCCATTGCATGAACTAGCATCCAAAAGTGCTAAAGTTCGAATACATAATGTGGATAGTTCGGAGCACAGTTTGAAGCGGATTTTTGGGGATGTATTCAAGGATGCAGTTATAAATTGGAACTATTTTTTTACATGCTTAATTGTTTTGATTTTATTCGGTGGAGTAGTCAATCATAAAATTCATAATTCATAATTTTCATTAAAATGTGTCGATGCTTTGTTTTAAATAAACAATAGTTATAAAATGCCTGTCCACATTTGAATAAATAATCATTTTTGATTAGTGCCCAATATTGGTAAATGTAATTGTTGAAACAGACTCACATTGTATGTGCAATTAACCTGTTTTTCAATCCGGGTTAGTAAATTCTCAACCACCTTAGATAAAGGGGTTTGCGATACTTCTGAACCCAGAACCAATGAAATACATGGCTGGCGATAATTTGCGGGATGGTGAATAGGAAAATTGGAGCAAGTCTGCCGCTTTCGTCTGTCCAGGTTCCAAAATGACTTTCTGTGCGATAGCATAAGTAGAACATCCACGCAATGGTTAAAAGGATAAAAACCTGATGGATGCCAAACTGCCATTGCTTGGATAGTTCAGAGCGGTTGAATAAGCAATGGATGTAATAAACGGGAGCGATGATGATGGCGGTTGCAATCGCAGGTCCAAAATCAGAATTGCCGCGAAAAATAATGTAAACATCCTTATCGGGCAGGGTTGCTGTGCTGAAATAAAAGAACAGAATCCCAACGGGGATAGTAGCAAACGGGATCAGCAAATGTGTGAATACTTTGAAGATGAAAAATTTAATTCGGTGAATCGTGCTTGGTTGCATTTTCTCGGGAAGATATAGAATCTGCGCAAATTATTTGGGAAAGTCCATTTGGACATGAAATTATGGGTTTTGATTATTAAGCATAATATTGAACCATTGAAAAATCAAATTGAAGAAACTTTGTTGGGATTGGCTATTGGAGATGCCATGGGTGTTCCAGTGGAGCTCTGCTCAAGGGAAACATTACAATTAGACCCTATTTTGGGTTTTCAAGTCGATGGAACCCATACACAGTTGCCGGGTACTTTTTCTGACGATAGTTTTCTTTCCTTTTGCCTAGTTGAGTCATTAATCGAGGGTTTTACACTCGATAATTTGGCCCAAAAGATGGTGTAATGGCGATCTTGCAGGGTTGACTAACGGGTTGGATGAAAATTCCTAAATTTGGCAAGAACAGTTAAAACGTAATGTTGATATCAAAGAACTTAGCCTACGGTATTCTGAGATGTTAACGAAAAGTTTGTATTTGGGATTTCATGAGATTTTAGCCAACTTTGTTAAAATCAAATATGGAAAAAATAATCAAATACACTCTTGCTGTACTATTGTTTTTATGTCTTTTAGATATGCCTTACGGATATTTCCAATTTGTAAGGGTCGCTTCTACGCTAGGTTTTGTTTTGCTCGCATTTCAGAGCTATAAATCCAATTCAACCAGTTATTTAGTCATCTATGTTGTTCTTGCAATATTATTTCAACCATTTGAAAAAATTGCCTTAGGCAGAGAATTATGGAATGTTGTTGATGTAATCGTTGGGGTGGGGTTGTTGTTGACTGCTCTGGGTACGAAAAGCGAATCATAATTCATTCAATTAGAAAAAACAGCCCTTTGTCCGATCGTGTCTAAGACTCGAACTGAATACGCGATTATGGCGGTTTTGACAGTCTTACAGAGTTGTCCGTCAATTGTGGATTGAAACATTATTTATAACATTTGTGAAGGGTCATTACCCTAAAAACTCTGGTCTAGAACAGAGCGATTTTTTGGGAAGAGGTCAGGGCATTGTTGTGAATTGCTTTCAGAATTGTATTTTTACTCAGGATTTACATCCAAAATTGATGAATGTCTGTTTTTCTCTAAGTTGTGAATTGCTTTCAGAATTGTATTTTTACTCAGGATTTACATCACATCACACGCACAAGAGGTCAAGAGATTAGTTGTGAATTGCTTTCAGAATTGTATTTTTACTCAGGATTTACATCTTCAACTCTTCGCAGTTGGTAATTGAATTGGTTGTGAATTGCTTTCAGAATTGTATTTTTACTCAGGATTCACATCGTGGTGAAACTAATGAAAGAACGATGCACAGTTGTGAATTGCTTTCAGAATTGTATTTTTACTCAGGATTCACATCTTTGATATCCAAAAACATTTTGTAACGTATGTTGTGAATTGCTTTCAGAATTATATTTTTACTCAGGATTCACATCTCCTTGTGCTAACTAACGCCGTGAGCGCTGTTGTGAATTGCTTTCAGAATTGTATTTTTACTCAGGATTCACATCAAATGCTCAAATGGATATGTTTATTCATCTGTTGTGAATTGCTTTCAGAATTGTATTTTTACTCA
>Ga0315899_10007655_pt1 | contig 11606 bp, 8 predicted proteins | sample LakEriMetagenome_2_FD_203518 | JGI IMG/M metagenome (GOLD analysis project Ga0315899, IMG submission 203518) | Freshwater fungal communities from buoy surface, Lake Erie, Ohio, United States - Buoy 4 MA112 | ecosystem: Environmental > Aquatic > Freshwater > Lake | place: USA: Lake Erie, Ohio... | reverse complement strand
ACTAGAACGACATCTCAAGACCGATAGAAGGAAGCATTGGTAATTGATTCACACGCTTTGAAGTTACACGATCAATATAAAACACATTCGCTCTGTTATAAGCATTCGTCAATCCGAAATTCATCTCCAAGGTAGATTTCTCCCATTTGAAGGTTTTGCGAATGTTAGCATCCATTCTGTGATACCAAGGCAATCTTCCTTCATTCAAAGGTGCGTATTGAATACCCAAAGTTCCTGAATTCGTAACTGTGTAATCCGTTGCAATTCCACCGGTCAATGTTGGCGGCTCATATCCACCTTGTGTTTGAGTAAATGGAAGTCCACTTCCCAAATTCCAACGTGCACTTACTTCCCAAGAATCGTTCTTTCCCCAAGAATGAGAAGCCACCACGTTCACGTTGTGTCTGCGGTCGAACACAGGGTCGTACCAGCGCAAACCGTCCCAACGGTCTACATTCATAATGGAGTAAACGACATTGATGTTTGAATGTTTGGTAGCGTATTTCAAGACAACGTCTACACCCTTCGCAAAACCACTTTCCAGAATAAAATCCTTACGCAACAACTCAGGCTTATCTTGATTATCTGCATCATCAGGAAAAATCTTATTTCTATTTGTATTCGTTACTTGCTTGAAGTTACGGTAATACCCTTCAACATTCAAATTCAACTCTTCTGTAATATCGAACTCAAATCCGGCAACCACGTGCGAAGCCTTTTGAAGAGAATTCACAATTTCTCGTGTTTCGCCGTCAGGCATTGTCATTGTGTTTTGAATTTCATCTGGACTTGCCAAGAAGCCATAGAACAAGTTAACAATATCTCTATCGCTATTCGTAGCCATTAAGTTTTGTGAGTAAAGACCTGCTGCTGTCTTCAAGCGCAAACGCTCATTCACCTTGTACTTCATACCCAAACGAGGCTCCGGCGAAACCGCAGAAAGCGAACTATAATACTGTATGCGGAAACCAGGCTCTATGATTAATTTCTTTCTGTTGATTTTGTATGAAACGAAACCGTTTAACTCAGTTGTGTTTTGATCTATGTTTATGCGAACCCCAAGAGGATTGAACGTATTGTAACTGGTTGAAAAACCAACGACCTCTACACCATATTTCACCACATCTTTTCCAAGGCTGTAGTTAAAATCTAATCCGAAGTTGAACGAAGTTATTCCGCTCTTACGATCGGCCACTGATTCTTCCTGAAGAAGAATATTGTATTTACTCCATGCAAAGTTACCGTTGATTAATACAGGTGAACTTGTTGGAACAACGACAAAGTTTCCTCCTGCGCCCACGTTCTTCCAATTTAAATTTGAAAGCGCTTGGTACTTGGTTACCTTATCGTCGAATGAAAATCCGAATAAATTGAACTTACTTCCGTTCGAACCTCCGAAAGATAACTTTCCGTATAAATCCGTATAGCTGAAAGGCAGACCATTTCCATCGTTCACAAAAGGATAAACCTTCGGAGAAGTCTTGTCTAAGTAACTGTTCTTCGCACTTAAGATGTAAGATATACCACTTCCGTTTTTAGATAGCTTTTTCAACGGTCCTTCCAATTGCACTTTTCCTCCAAACGGACTGAAACCAATCTTACCGTCGTGACCTTTCTTGTTTCCATCGCGAGTGGTGATATCAATTACTGAAGAAATTCTTCCGCCGAATTGTGCTCCAAAACCTCCTGTGTATACATCGGCATTTGAAATTACATCAGTATCAAATACTGAGAACAATCCAATACTGTGGAAAGGATTGTAGACAATCATTCCATCTAATACCACTTTGTTTTGAACCGGACTACCTCCACGAACGAATACCTGTCCGCCTTGGTCTCCCGTTGAAATGAATCCAGGAAGGGTGGTCAATACTTGAACAATGTCTGTCTGTCCGCCAAACGAAGGAACACGCTTAAAATCTTTTGGACGTAGTGTTTCGGAAGAAATATTTACGTTGTTAATCTGCTCTGAACGTTGATCGTTGATTTCCAAAATTCCCATCATGTTTGATCCCGACTCAAGCAAAATATTCGTCGATACGAGCTGACCTGCTTTCACTACAATGGTATCTCTGTATTCATTGTAGTTGATCACCTTTACAAATAAGTTATAGGTTCCCGGTTGCAATTTGGTTAAGCTGAAATATCCATTCTCATCGGTGTTCGTGCCAATGGTGGTTCCCTCTAAAGCAACCAAGGCCATTAAGATGGGCTCACCCTTCTCTTTACTTTTCACAAATCCACGTATGGTGCAATCCTGAGCTTGAACTGAAAGTCCAACTAAAAGGGTCAATGCAAAAAAGATATTCTTCAACTTCATGATTTTCAATTCGAATAGGCGCGAAGATAGTGCAGTAAAGATTTTTTTCTTACAAGGTTTGACCACAAATTTCCTTTTCAAAACCAATTTCGCAATTCGATTTGACAGTTATTCATTCTCTTCGTATCTTGGGCATTGTATTTGGCATGACCAAAAAAAAACACTATGAAAAAATTACTTTTAGCCTTCTTCGTTTTAGGCTCGATAAACATCATTGCTCAAGAGCAAGACACTTACCCGGATTTATTGGCCTTATTTGTTGACGAAAAATTCGAAAAATGTCTTTATAAAGCAGAGAAATACACGCTTAGCGACAAATCTAAAAAGCATGCGTTACCCTACCTTTTCATGAGTAGATGTTATTTTGAAATGTCAAAGCGCGATGAATTCAAGGAGAAATATCCAACAGCAGCTAAAGATTGTTTCAAGTATGCAACAAAGTATGTTGTGAAAGATAAAGAAAGAAAGTTTTATGCTGAGCACGAAGATTATTTCACTGAGTTGAGAAACAAAGCGATTTCAGAGGCTGAATTGAGCATGGATAATAAGAAATATTCACAGAGTAAAACGTATTACGATTACCTCGCCGATTGGGATTCGCATGATGCTGGTGCATGGATCATGATGGCTATTTCATTTCAAATGAACAAGCAGAAAAAAGAATCGGAAACAGCACTTGTTAATGCAAAAAAACTGCTGACTGATAAAACGTGTTCGGTAGAAGTAAAAGGACAGAAAGACCTACTTAAAAATGCAATCATTGCCTACGCTGAAAAAGTATACACGGAAGGAAATGCTGCTGAAGCAAAAGTTTGGTTGGAATTGGGAAAGGAGTGGTTCATGGACGACAAAGAATACCAGGTGACCTATTCACAATACACGAATTGATATCCTCACGGATTAAAACAAAAGCCATCTTCGGATGGCTTTTTTATTTGATCAATTTCCGAAGAGCATAGACAACACCTCTTCCGCCTTCAATTGAAAAATAAGGAAGCAGGTCTCCGCCAAAAGATCTAAAGAACACTTCAATTTCAGGAATCATAGAGCCCTCAAAATCAAAAGAGGAACAACCTCTTCGAATGCTTTCTTCAATACAAAATTTTACACCACATGCCGAGAGCGCATTCTCATTCTTCGCATTACTCGAAACCAAATAATAACATACCCCGTCGACAATTGCACAGAACGCCTGATATTGTCCTTCTTCAGCAACAACAGTAAATGCTGATGACGAATTCATTGAATTAAACTTCGACAGCAATTGCTCGTGAGCGACTCCCTTCGCAGCGCTCGAAGACATGAATAGACTCATCTCATCTTGATCGAATGGTCTAGCTTCAAATGAAAAATCAGCAAATCGTTTGAGCTTATTCCGGAGCTTTGAATCAATCTGCTCTTCCCAATTCCTTAAGTCTAAAATGCGGTAGGTATATTTCGTTTTTGGAAGGGTGCCTTTCCAAATAGCTTCTTGAAAATCGGTGTAATCGACTGGAAAATCAAACTTCCAATACCCCCATCTACCGTTTCCAACAAATGAAAGCAAAGCTTTCTGCAATTCTTTTTCCTTTGCGCGTTTGGTAGCGGGTTTATCATATTCCGTTAAAAAGGTTAACCAACAATTCGGAGAAAAAGGCGGAGTAATGAGGCTATTCAACCACTTTTTTCCAGATTCCCAAACCCACATCACGGCAATCACCTCTGCATCCTCCATGAATTTAAGCAGCATCAATTCGGGGCCATAGGCTTCACGCAGAAAAACGGGAAACCCCCTTTTCTCCCATTGGGCAATAGCTGCTGAAGAAGACTCAATGACTACTTGCATATGGAATTGATTTATATGCTGAAGTTAGGACTTGTTCTTCAACTTCCCAATTCAAAATTTTCTTAGCCGATTTCAAATGCGATTGATACAAGCTTAAGTCTTCCCTCAACACTTCATTTACAACTTCATTAATAGCCTTTACATTCCAAGCAGGAATTACCTTTCCAACTTTGAATTCAGTCACCAAAGCAGCGCAGTCTGGAAGCGGATTCGTAAGAACCGGTATTTCAGATTGTATGTATTCGAACAATTTATTTGGAAGCGAGTACTTGTAACTCAAGCAAGTTGGCTCTACCGAATTCACACCTACATCTGCGCTTCCTGTGTACAAAGGAATCTCGGCGTACGACACGGCAGGGACAAAAAATATATTTTCACTGCGCGAAGCATAACTTTCGATCTGCTGCTTCAGCGCACCAAATCCCATAAAAACGATCACTGCGTCGGTCGCTTCCCTTGCCTCAAAGGCATTCAATAAAACTTCAATACCTCTGCCCTTTCCTAACATGCCCTGATACAGAAAAACCATTTGATCATTTTTCAAGCTAAGTTTTTCACGCAAGGTATTCGATTTTGAAATCTGCATTTCATTCGGAAGATTTCGAACCAATGCAACATGCGATAGATTGTATTTCTTTTTATAAAATTCTTGAATGGAAGGACTCACCGTAATAACCAATTCAGTCCAAGGAATAAATAACTTCTCGAGTGTTCGAATAGCGAAGCGCATGAGGGTTCCCTTCCCGTTTCGATGCGATTCAAGCTCGTGACAATCGTAAATCAACTTCAATCTTGGTCGAGTCATCTTGGCTAAAACGCCAATAACAAATGCTTCATAGTCGTTACAATGCCACGCATCTACTTTACGATATCGCGAAACCACTCGAAAAGCAAATTCAAAATATTGAATCGCACCAACAATTAGGTTTAGTCGCTTCCATCGATCGGAAGAGACCAATACCCGTTCAACTTCAACACCATTAAAATTCTCTTTCTCGGCCACATCTCCCTTTTTCCAGGCCACAACAGTGGTTGGAAATCCGTGAAGCGAAAGGCTCTTCGCCATTCGATAGACGCGATTGTCGTTTTTAAAATTCGTAACGAGTAGCGAAATTACTTTCATTTTTGCTCGTGGTTCTTTCGTGTGTAGCGTTCCAAATAAAACAGCACAACGAGAATGTTAAATGAAAAATAAATAACCTTCGAGATCACTAAAAACTTTGTTGCTTCCAATTCATTCATTCCCCAGCTGTGCGCCAAATAAACCGCAAGGATTGCCAAGACAAAATGCAAGGCATCAAGAAACAGCCCTACGCGTTGCATATTAATTCTGTAGGTTATGAAGGCCAACGAAGAAGTAACAAAATTCAATGCGAACCAATAAATCAAGTACTTCAAATACATGAATGAATTACCCCATGCTTCTCCAAAAATAAATCCCATGGTATTTCCAGGAAGCATTTGCACAATGAAGATCATTCCTGCTGCAGCAATCAAAAAACGAAAAAGCACTTTATAATACAAAGCACGTAATTCCTTTGGGTCTTCAATTTCAGAAATACGTTGAAAAAAAACTTGCGAATAAGAGTTGCTCACCACGTTCAGAGGCGCCATAAAAATTCTTCTGCACAGCGCCATGAATCCAACTGCCACTAATCCGTAATACAAGGTGAATATACCAACATGCGCCCATTGCGCTAAGCGATTCAACACACTTCCCCAAATACTAAACATGGGGTAATCCTTATGCAAAGAAGCTAACGCTTTCATGCGTTCGTTAGAAAGGTTTTTCAAACCTTCGGGTTCCGACTTCAAAAATTTCCAGAAGGCATAAGCTCCTGCTGCAATTGATCCTATCACTGTAGAGAAAATCAATCCGGTAGCATTCCAACCACCAAAGCCCGTTGCAATTTTAATCGGTTCTGAAGACACCGCGGAAAGCACCTTCGAATTCGCTGCTACACGGTATTGTTTCAATCGCGAAAACCAATAATTGAAAACATTAAAAACTGCAGTGAAGAATAAAACAATCGGAATGGTCCACAGATAAATAGCAATGGGTTCATTCATTAACCAATAGGACACATCGTGCGCGAAAAACAAAACAAACACAGATAGCACGACGCAAGAGTAAAAGGCTACCTTCAAAGCAAGTCCTGCAATATGTCGCGCATCGTTCTGGTCTTTCGGATGCATAATCGCAAACTCGTACTTTCCTGTTACCACAACAGAAAGCACAGTTACAATCATGGTGTATTGTTCAAGAAGTGTAAAATCTTCTGGTGAAAAAAGACGCGTGATAAACGGAGCCAACAAAAAAACCAAAGCTTGACCAATTACGGTTCCAGCCATTAGCGTGAATACATTTCGAATGTACTCAACGCGCATAATCTTAGTAAAAGCGTCCGTTACTCTGTACTTCATGAAATGAATTAGCTGTTGGTCTTCGCAGCAGAATAAATGCGCTCAATTATTTCCACAACTTTCAATCCTTCCAATGCATTGGTTGTAATGTTCGAAACACCGCTAATCGCTTCAACAACGTTTTGGATAATGTAAACGTGATTGGCTGCGCTACCCTTGTAATGACCATAGTCATTCGCTGGATTCCCCTCGGCTAATTCCGGCATGGTGTAGTTTTCAATCTGACAATACGCTACTTCGTTCATGTATTGTCCACCAATTTTCACTGTTCCTTTTTCAGCAACAACCGTAAGGCTGCTCTCATAGTTCACGCTACTGACAGCAGTAGAGAAATTAATTGAACCCATTCCTCCTTCAACCAAATCGAACATCACAATTCCAGAGTCTTCAAACTCGGTGGAGTGGGCATGATTGAAATCGTGCAGCCTTGCTTGAATATTGTCTATATCTCCGAACAACCAATACATGATATCAATGAAGTGAGAGAACTGCGTGAACAAAGTTCCTCCATCCAGATCCTGAGTTCCCTTCCATCCACCTTGCTTATAGTATCTATCGTCCCTGTTCCAAAACAAATCAATATTTACCATGTAGATTTTTCCGAGAATACCTGATTGAATCAAATCTTTCATCCAAACGCTCGGCGGGCTATATCTGTTTTGCATAACACAGAACACCTGCTTATTTGCACGTAACGCTTCGAAAATAATTTTTTCTCCATCAGCCTTATTCAAAGCCATCGGCTTTTCAACCACAACATGCTTACCTGCCTTCAATGAAAGTAACGCGTGTTGGGCATGAAGTCCATTCGGTGTACAAATACACACCACATCAATCTCTTCATTCGCCAACATATCTTCCGGAGAATGGTAAAAATGAATATCCTCTGCAACACCGCATTCCTCGCGTGAACGAACGTCACACATAGCAGACAATTCGGTTTGCTCATTGCGCTGAACCATTTCCGCATGACGCTTACCAATGTGTCCCGAGCCAATAACCGCAAATTTAATTTTACTCATAGGGCTTAATCAGATGCAAAAGTACGGAGAACCAAGGGAATTAATCCCTCGGTGAGGGGTTCGATATGATAAACCCAAGGTTGAAAAGTACGCTCCACGGTTTTTCCTTCTGTTCATAGTAATTGGCCGACAAACTAACAGGTCCTATGGGCGAATGATAAACCAAGGTTCCGCTACCCAAGGTATAGGTTCGATAAATGTCTGAAGATGGAATTGCAGTCGCTTGAAAAGGCTGGTAGCCGTATACATCTGCGCGCAAATCGACATTCTTAGTTAAATGAAGAACAGGTGAAATTCCAACAGTAAAGAAGGATGTACCTCTATAAACAGGTAAATAAAATGTCTTGAATTCAGGAAAGAAGCTTGGGGTTGGACTCATGATAGAAGTAGCCGTTGCATTCTGAAAATCTTTCTGCCCTGACCACAACACTTCAGCCTTTATACCGAACGAAAATCGAGGTTGATTGATGACATAGTTTTCATAGTAAACGCGCATTTGCAGCCATGAATGGTCATTCGTGAGCGTGTCCCGGTTATTGCTCGTGCTTCCTGGAATTGTGTATTCAGTCCCGGTCACACCTTTTCCAACTACTTTTATCTGCGAACCAGCCGAAGCATATTGAATACGATTCAACGTACTTCGAATATAATTGAATCGAATAATCTTCGCATTGAACTCTGTTAAATCTGCCGTATCAATGCTTAAGAAATTCTTTGTCTGATAGTAGCTATCGTATTGATGTGTATAGATGCCGTCTATTTTAAATTTGGCTTTTCTTCCTGCGGGAAGAATCCATGACGCCTCTCCAAACTGTTCATTCAACAACACATACGAAGGCTTGACATCTTCGAAAAAAGTTGTCAAACTTTTATAATAATCCCATCTGTTCTGGGTGAACGAAATCTCGAATGCAATAGGAAGATTGAACAACATTATTTTCGAACGCGCCTTCGCCTGAACTGAGGCGTAATACCGTCCGAAGTAGCTATTGCCCTCAAGAACAGTGTTTACCCTTCCAAATAAATTATAACGCAATCCAACGTAACCTGTATTGATTGAACGTGAACTAAAGTTCCCTCCAAAAGAAACGATCAAATCTTTTTCGCGCTGCACACTCAAATCCAATGCATACTTGCCAACTGAAGGTTTGTAGTACATTTTTGGGTACATTGATTTTATACTTCCATCTGCTAATAGTCTGAAATATGTGCGTTGCAGCTCATTCAACGGAAGCGCACTTTCTTTTCTACCCAACAACTCGCGCAAGTATTGCGTTTGTCCTTTTGGCAATCCCTCTAAGCGAACTTCGTCAACGACAATGGGCATACACTTCGAGCGAAATTGCCCCCTTCTATTCTTCAATTCTTCAATTGAAATTTCACGTCCAACTATTTTTTTTATTTCTGAAAGTGAGCGCATCGTTGATACATAACCTGAGTCAATGGCCGCCATGGCATTTGCAAATTCAAAGGTCGATGTATTGTTACTGTTCGGTTGTACAATGAACACTTCTTCACATGGAATGAATACTTCTTTCTGAGAGACTATCATGGCCTCCAATTGCGACATGAGATTGTTCTCTTTCGGATCGGCAGGTGCATCTGAAACATTGCATCCGAGAATTACATCTGGATGAAAATCTCGGTACATAACATCCATGGGAAAATTGTTGTAGATACCACCGTCGTAGAGGAGCTTTCCATCTACTCTTCGAGGAGGAATATAAAATGGGTATGTAATCGAAGCTCGAATCGCCTCATTCAAACTTCCCGATTTAAAAATAACTTCACGCTTATCTTTCACATCGGCGGCAACACAGCGAAAAGGCACAAACAAACTATCGAAATTCTGGCGAGCAGCTTCACTGGCGGCGCTCAACAACTTCATGTGCACCCAATCCATTAGAGCAGGGTTAATCAAATTCGTTGGAAGGGTGTTCGAAAAATTATCTCCACCAGAATATTTCAGACTCACCATAGAAGCGGTAGGTTCAGACTTCAAGTAATAAAACTGCAAATCAACAGGAAGTTCCGCACCTTCTGAAAGCATAGTGAACTCAGGTGTTCTGCACAAAGAATCCATCTGTCTCGTTGAGTAGCCAGCAGCATAAAAAGAAGCTATTACTGCCCCCATGCTTGTTCCACAGATATAATCAATGGGTACATTATTTTCTTCTAAAGCTCTTAGGAAGCCGATGTGCGCCATCGCAGTTGCTCCGCCACCACTTAACACCACTCCAACACGCTGCGCACTTGCCTTATGCATATGCATAAAAACAAGCAAAAAGACGAACGCGCCGCGTATAAAATTCATAATGCAAAATTGCACTTTGTTCTTTAATGGACAACCATTAAAACATTAATTTTCAAACATCATTTGTTTCTCAACTGTTTTCGCAATAGCTCCGTACTTTTGCCTTATGAAATCAATTCGAAATAAACGCAGATTGCTCGGAGTACTCTACCTCCTGGCAGTATATCTCGTCTTTCAGTTGGTTTGGTGGGGGTGGCAATTGTATAAGCTTCAGCATGCATACCTCGAGCACTTGAGATCTGAAGGAACCGCTCTTCCCGAAAATGCTCTTCGAAATAAAATTTTCATGATCATTGGCGAAGGAGGTGTCTTTTTAATTCTTCTCTTTTGGGGTATTTGGTGGATAAAGAAAAATGTTTGGCAAGATTTAAAGCGCGCGCAGAAAGAAAAAAACTTTCTACTCGCTGTTACGCATGAATTAAAAACCCCAATTGCCGCCATTCGTCTGAATTCTCAAACACTTAAAAATCGTAAGCTCACTGAAGAACAAGCTCAAGATCTTTGCGCAGATATCATTACTGAATCGAATAGACTAGAAACGTTGGTAAACAACATATTACTCGCAACACAATTCGAGCAAAATACTTCGTTGACCAATTGGCAAACAATGGACTTCTCCATTCTTGTTGAAACACAAATCAAGCGATTTCAGCAACTCTTCCCCGAACGCGTTGTGAATTCAAACATTCAATCGAATATCCAAATGAACATTGAAGAAAACATGCTCGTTAGTTTGCTCTTCAATCTACTTGAAAACGCTAATAAATATTCTCCCGCTTCAGAACCCATTTCTGTTTCATTGAAAGGAAACGATCACCTTGTTTTATTGGAAATTTCAGATAACGGAATGGGTATTCCTGTTGAAGAGCGTAAGTCGGTTTTCGACAAATTTCATCGACTTGGAAATGAACAAACCCGTTCACAAAAAGGAACCGGTCTCGGACTATACATTGTAAAAGAAATTTGTAAAGCACATCGAGCAGAAATTAACATTAGCGACAACACACCAAAGGGAAGTCGCTTCCACATAACTTTTTCAAAATGACAAAAAAAGTAGGCCTTATTATTCTAGACGGATGGGGTATCGGAAAGAACGATCACTCTAATGCTATTCTAAGCGCGCAAACACCTTTTACACATCAGCTCAACAATACAGCAGCACATGCAACACTTCGCACAGATGGCGAATTTGTTGGACTTCCGGAAGGGCAAATGGGAAATAGTGAAGTTGGACACATGAACATTGGCGCTGGACGTGTCGTTTATCAAGACTTGGTGAAAATTCACTTGAGTATTCGAAACAACGACTTGCATAAAAACGAAGTTCTTTTAGAAGCACTTCATTATGCTAAAAAGGAAAATAAAAATGTTCACTTCCTGGGTCTCGTTTCCGATGGTGGTGTGCACTCGCACATCAATCACTTAAAGGCGCTCGTTGATATTTGCGAAGAACAAACACTTACCAAGGTCTTCATTCATGCCATCACAGATGGAAGAGACTGCGATCCGAAAAGTGGCGAAGCCTTTATTCAAGAATTAGAAAAACATTGCGAAGGCAAGCATGCGAAAATTGCAAGTGTAATTGGAAGGTATTTCGCAATGGACCGCGACAAACGTTGGGAGCGTATAAAAAAAGCATATGACCTTTTCGTTCATGGAAGCGAGAACAAAAGCACATCTGCAAGCACTGCCGTTGCTCAA
>Ga0315899_10007652_pt1 | contig 11610 bp, 10 predicted proteins | sample LakEriMetagenome_2_FD_203518 | JGI IMG/M metagenome (GOLD analysis project Ga0315899, IMG submission 203518) | Freshwater fungal communities from buoy surface, Lake Erie, Ohio, United States - Buoy 4 MA112 | ecosystem: Environmental > Aquatic > Freshwater > Lake | place: USA: Lake Erie, Ohio... | reverse complement strand
GTGGTCAACTCCATCCTGGCCGCTCGCTCACAGTGGGCTGGCAGGGGGAATTCCCCCGGTGGTCTGGATCCGTTGCAGGCCCCCTGACAACCTTGGGTAGTGTCACTGCAGAAGTACCGCAGACAGTCATCTGACTGCATCCGATCTACAGGGGGCCCACATGGGTGGAAGCATTCTCGGCAACCGCGTCATCCGCAAGGAAGACCCGAAGTTCCTCACCACCGGCGGTGAATACGTCGACGACATCGACGAGCCGTTGCTGAAGGGCGCTGCCCACGTCACCTACGTGCGCAGCAGCGTGGCCCACGGCCGCATCACCGGCATCGACGTGTCCGATGCGCTCGGCGCTCCCGGCGTCATCGCCATCTACACCGGTACCGATCTCGGCCTCGAGCCGCAGCCCGCAGCCTTCAACCCCATGGCCAAGCGTTCGCTTCTGGCCATCGACAAGGTGCGCTTCGTCGGCGAGCCCGTGGCAGCCGTCATCACCGAAACCCGCGAGCAGGGTGAAGACGCCGCCGAAATGGTCATCGTCGACTACGACGTGCTTCCTGCATTGGTCGACATCGAAGAAGCAATGACAAGCACCACGCTCATCTACGACGAGTGCGGCAGCAACGTGGTCTTCGACTCCACCGCACTCGGCATGCCCGAAAACACCGGCGACGCCTTCTTCGAAGGATGCGAAGTCGTGGTGAAGGGTCGCTTCATCAACCAGCGTGTTGCACCGTGCCCGCTCGAAGTGCGCGGCTCGGCCGTGGCCTGGGTCGACGGCAAGTTGAACCAGTGGCTCAGCACACAACACGCACAAGGCGCGAAAGACGCTCTCACGAAGACGCTCGGCCTCGATGCTTCTCAGGTGCGCGTGATCACCCCCGACGTCGGTGGCGGTTTCGGCGCCAAGATCGGCCTCTATCCCGAAGAAGCGCTGCTCGGTCTCATGTCGAAGAAGCTGGGTCGCGCGTTGCGCTGGCGTGAAACCCGCAGCGAAAGCATGTTGGGCATGGGCCACGGCCGCGCCCAGGTGCAGTACATCACCATTGGTGGAACACGCGAAGGCAAAGTCCTCGCCTACCAGATGCACGTCTTCCAGGACTCGGGTGCCTGGGTCGACATGGGCACCATCCTTGCTCCGTTCATGACCCGTCCGATGGCATCGGCCGTCTACAACTTCCCGAAGATCGAAGCCCGCGCCACATCTGTCGTCACCAACACCACGCCCACCACCGCCTACCGCGGTGCTGGTCGCCCCGAGGCAACCGCCGCGGCCGAACGGGCGATGGACATGTTCGCTCTCGAAATCGGCAAGGACCCGGTCGAAGTGCGCCGCATGAACCTCATTCCGAAGTTCTTGGACAAGCACACCACCACCATTGGCCAGACCTACGACGTCGGTGACTACGAAACCGCACTCGACAAAGTGTTGGAAGCGGCCGACTACAAGTCATTGCGTGCCGAGCAGGCCAAGCGCCGCGCTTCGGGCGACGTGAAGCAGTTGGGCATCGGCGTGTCGGTGTACGTGGAAATCACCGGTGGCGTTCCGCCCATGGGTGAGCACGCCAAGATCGAAGTTCTCGACAACGGTCGCGCCGTGGTCTACACGGGCACCAGCCCGCACGGCCAGGGTCACCTCACTGCATGGTCGATGATCGCCTCCGAGCAGACCGGCATCCCCATGGACATGATCGATCTCGTCTGGGGCGACACCGACCTCGTTCCTGTCGGCGGCGGAACCATGGGTTCGCGCTCGCTGCAGCAGGGTGGCGCGGCCGTCAACCTGGCCGCCATCGAACTTGTGGATCAGGCCAAGAAGTTGGCCGCACGCTTGCTCGAAGCCAACGAGGCCGACATCGAACTCGATCGTGATCGCGGCGTGTTCCACGTTGCGGGCACACCCGCGGTGGCCAAGAGCTGGGGCGATCTCGCCACAGCCGCCAAGTCCGACGGCGGTTTGGTGCAAGCGTCGCAGTTCACCGCCGAAGGTGCCTCGTTCCCGTTCGGCGCACACGTTGCAGTGGTCGAAGTCGACACCGAAACCGGCAAGGTGCGTCACCTTCGCCAGGTCGCACTCGACGACGCCGGACGCGTGTTGAACCCGCTGTTGCTGGAAGGCCAGATCCACGGTGGTATCGCACAGGGCACCGCGCAGGCGTTGCTCGAAGAAGTGCGCTACGACGCCGACGGCAACCCCATCACCTCCAACCTCGCCGACTACGCATTCATCTCCGCAGCCGAGCTGCCGAGTTTCGAAGTGGTGCACATGGAGACACCCACGTTCCTCAACCCGCTCGGTGCCAAGGGCATCGGCGAATCAGGAACCATTGGCTCCACTCCCGCCGTTCAGTCGGCAGTGGTCGATGCGGTGTCGCATCTCGGAGTCAAGCACATCGACATGCCCACCACCGCCGAGCGCGTGTGGGCAGCAATCATGGCAGCGAAGTAGCGAGAAGAAGTCAGGAAACAGAGGGAAATCATGAAAGTCAGCATCACCGTGAACGGCACGAAGCACGACAGTGACATCGAGCCCCGCACGCTTCTCGTGCAGTACGTCCGCGACGTACTCGGATTGACCGGCACCAACATCGGTTGCGACACCTCCAGCTGCGGCGCTTGCTCGCTGCACATGGATGGCGAAGCAGTCAAGAGCTGCACCGTTCTTGCCGCACAGGCCGACGGCGCCAACATCACCACCATCGAAGGCTTGGCACAGGGCGGAACAATGCACCCCATGCAGAATGCCTTCATGCAGAACCATGGCTTGCAGTGCGGATTCTGCACACCGGGCATGGTGATGGCGGCGGTGAGTCTCTTGAAGGAGAACCCCAACCCCACCGAAGAAGAAGTGCGTATCGGCCTGGAAGGCAACCTCTGCCGTTGCACCGGCTACCACAACATCGTCCAGTCAGTTCTCGCATGCGCCAAGGGTGGTAAGTGATGATTCCCGCACCGTTCGAATACAAGCGCGCCACGTCTGCAGCCGAGGCCATCAGCCTCGTCACCGAGTACGGCGACGAGGCCAAGTTCCTCGCCGGCGGACACTCGTTGTTGCCGCTCATGAAGTTGCGTCTCGCCCAACCCAGCGTGTTGGTGGACATCGGTCGTCTGTCTGATCTCTCCTACATCCGCGATGCCGGCGATCACATCGCCATCGGCGCAATGACCCGCCACATGGACGTGGAGAAGTCGCCGTTGTTGATTCAGCACATTCCGTTGCTGGCTCACGCCGCAAGCCACGTGGGCGACCCCCAGGTGCGTCACCGCGGCACCATCGGTGGATCCATCGCCCACGCCGACTCGGCCAGCGACTTGCCCGCCACCACGCTTGCACTCGGTGCCACCTACGTGGTGCAGGGCGCCAACGGCACCCGCGAGATTCCCGCCAGCGAGTTCTACCTCGGCTTCCTTGAATCGGCATTGCAGCCCGACGAGATCCTCACCGAGATCCGCGTGCCCAAGATCACCGGTGCCGGCTGGAGCTTCCAGAAGTTCAATCGTCGTGCCCAAGACTGGGCCATTGTCGGTGTCGCCGCATGGCGTGGCGCCAATGGTTCGGGTGTTGCACTGGTCAACATGGGCTCCACGCCCATCCTTGCCAGCAGCGTGTCGTCGGCTCTCGCTTCGGGTGCATCGGTTGCCGATGCCGCCGAACTGGCCGCCGCCGAAGCCGAGCCGCAGTCCGACTTGAACGCCAGCGCCGAGTACCGCACGCACCTCGCCAAGGTCTTGGTGCGTCGAGCACTCGAAGAGTCCACCAAGTAACAACCGTGAACACGCGGCACCTGCGGGTGGCCGCACTCATCGTCTACGCGATCGCTTTCGTGTGGGCCGGCTTCTCTTTCGGCTTGCCCACCGATCGCATCGCGGTGCTGTCGTGGGTGCTGGGCGGATTCGTTGCGGGCAACATGGGCCGCCCCCGGCGGGCTCAGTTGTCCATGATGCGCGACTTCAGCATCTTCGTTGCCATGTGGTTCGCCTACGACTACAGCCGCGGCCTGGCCGATCAGATCGGCTTTCCGGTGAACTATCGCATTCCCCGCAACGCCGACCGACTGCTGTTCCTCGGCACGGACCCCAATGTGTGGATCCAGGACAAGTTCTACGAAGCAGCCAGTGTGCGTTGGTACGACGTTGCCGGTGCGTTGATCTACTTCACACATTTCTGTGTGCCCATGGCACTGGCGGTGGGATTGTGGATCACAAACCGCACGCGCTGGGTGCACTACATCCGCCGACTCGCCACCGTGTTGTTCCTCGGGGTTGCCACGTTCGTGGTGTTTCCCGCAGCACCCCCGTGGATGGCCGCCCGCGATGGCTATCTCGAACCAATCGCCCGGCCCACTGTGCGTGGCTGGCAACATCTCGGCCTTGGCACCGTGTCACAGGTGATCGAACGTGGCCGCGAAGTGGTGAACCCCGTGGCCGCCGTGCCCAGTTTGCACGTGGCCTTTTCGTTGATCGTGGTGTTGTTCTTCGTGCGCCAGATGCCCAAGTGGCTGCGCCCCGTGGTGGTGCTGTTTCCGGCGTCGATGATGCTCACCCTCGTCTACTTCGGTGAGCACTACGTGTTCGACGGGCTGTTGGGCGTGGCCTACGTGTTGATTGCGTTCAGGTTCTGGGACCGCTACGAAGCCGGCAACCCCTGGCGCGGCTTCGCGCGATTCGCTCGTCAGGCCTGAAACTGCACCGCTGCACGTTCGGCGATACGTGGGCCCAACACGGTCTTGCGCACGTTGTCGTGCACAGGATGATCGTTGTAGATCTTCCAGTCGTCTTGGTTGTCGAACTGGGCGACGATGGCGAAGTCGAAGTTGCCTGTTGACACGCCTGCGTCGGAACCGAAGATGTACGAACGAATCTGTGGAATCGCCGCAGGCAGACCTGCAAGCGCCGCACGAATGTCGTGGAGATCGGCTGGCGTTGTCTCCGGCTTCCACTTGAACTGCACGGTGTGCACGAACATGCTCTGCCTCACTGCAATCCGGCGTATTGGCCGCCGTCGATGTTGAGATGTGCACCAGTGATGTAACGAGCCTGCTGGCTGGCGAAGAACGCCACCGCTTCGCCGAAGTCGCCCGCATCGCCGATGAAGCCCGCGGGAATACCCATGGCAATGGCGTCGGGTGCCTCGCCCGACACGGTGCGAATGCGATCAGTGAGATGGATACCCGGCTGCACAGAGTTCACGGTGATACCCATGGCCGCCACGTCGCGGGCAAGAGACTTGAGATAGCCGGTGACACCGGCACGCGCCGTGTTCGACAGCGCGAGATACGCAATGGGTTGCTTCACCGAAATTGACGTGATGGCAACGATGCGACCCCAACCTTGTTCGCGCATGTGAGGAAGCGCCACCTGACACATGCCGATCACCGACAGAAGGCTCTGTTCCAACGCCGCGGGATACATCTCGATGGGCGTGTCGATGGCAGTGCCCGGAGGCGGACCGCCGCCGTTGGTGACCAAGATGTCGACACCGCCCAGCCGCGCAATGGCATCGGCGACAAATGTCATGGCACCTTCGTGCGTGGCCACGTCGTGTTGCACTCCGATGCATCCGTGACCAACGTCTTTCACTGCAGCGTCGAGACGTGCCGCATCACGACCACAAATCACGACCCGTGCTCCGTTGGCCGCAAGCGACTTGGCGCTGGCCAAACCCAGACCCGCAGTTCCGGCGGCAACTATTGCTCGTTTTCCTTCGATGCCAAGATCCATGCGCAGACCTTAGTTAGGCTGGCCGTCAACTAGGGGTGAGACCATGGAAAATCCGGCGATCAATCCGCGTCATCTCGACGCCATCGCCGACGCTGATCCGTATCCGTATTGGTACGACGACGCCGACGAACCCGAATCCAACCCAACTCTCGTGCGAACCGAGAGTTGCGACCTCCTCATCGTGGGAGGTGGTTACACCGGCCTGTGGACGGCCATCATTGCCAAAGAGCGCGATCCGTCGCGCGACATCATCTTGATCGACGCCCACGAGGTGGGGTCGGCCGCCAGCGGACGCAACGGCGGCTTCATGGATTCGTCCATCACGCACGGCATCGCCAACGCCCAGCAGCGCTTCCCCAACGAGGTGGCCGTGCTCGAAGAACTCGGGCTCCAGAACCTGAACGACATCGAGTCGGCCATTCGTCGGTACAACATCGACTGCGACTACGAGCGCACGGGCACCATCGACGTGGCCACCACGGCTCACTCCACCAACTACCTCAGCGAAATGCGCGAAGACTTCCAGCAGTTGCGCTCGCTCGGCCAGAACGTGGAATGGCTCGACAAAGACGCACTGCAGGCACAGGTTCATTCCCCCACCTACACGGGTGGCCTGTGGCGCAAAGACCGCGCCGCACTGGTCGATCCCGCACGTTTGGTGTGGGGCCTGAAGCGCGCCGCCGAGTCGTTGGGTGTGCGCATCTACGAAGATGCCAAGGCCACCAGCCTGGAAAAAGACGGCGTGGGCGTTCTGGTGACCACCCCACTGGGTCGCGTGCGTGCCGGAAAGGTTGCGCTGTGCACCAATGCGTTCAAGCCGCTGCTCAAGAGGCTGGGCCACTACATCGCACCGGTGTACGACTACTGCATGGTCACCGAGCCGTTGACTCCCGCGCAACTCGAGTCGATCGGTTGGAAGAATCGTCAGGGCATCTCCGACATTCCCAATCAGTTCCACTACTACCGACTCACCGAGGACAACCGCATTCTGTGGGGCGGCTACGACGCCGTGTACTACTTCCGCGGGCGAATGAACACCGAACTCGAGTCGCGTCCCGAATCGTGGGCCAAGTTGTCGCAACACTTCTTCGAGACATTCCCCCAACTCGAGGGCGTGCGCTTCAGCCACATGTGGGGCGGCGCCATCGACACCTGCACCCGCTTCAGCGTGTTCTGGGGCCGCGCCATGGGTGGGCGTGTGGTCTACGCACTGGGCTACACCGGCCTCGGCACGGCTTCAACGCGCTTCGGCGCCGAGGTGATGTTGGATCTGCTCGATGGTCGACGCAGCAAAGCCACCTCCACCAAGTTCGTGCAGGACCGCCCGGTTCCCTTCCCGCCCGAGCCGTTCCGATTCATCGGCATCCAGGCCACACGTTGGTCGCTCGATCACGAAGACAAGACCGGCAAGCGCAACCTTTGGCTGCGTGGCCTCGACCGTTTCGGGCTCGGCTTCGATACGTGAAGGTTTGATACGTGAAGCTTCGATACGTGAACTTGGGTGAGACCAACACCCACCAACACCTTTAGGCTTCCCCCGTGGCGTATCTGAGTGGAAACCCCGAGTCACCCGAGGCCGTGCGTGACGCATTGGTGGCCCATGACTACCTGGTCGACGAGGGCCTCACCACCGCGGTGTTCTTGGCACTCACCCTGCAGCGGCCCCTCCTTCTCGAGGGCGAAGCCGGTGTCGGCAAGACCGAACTCGCCAAGGTGTTGGCCGAGGCCCGCAACAGCGAACTCATTCGCCTGCAGTGCTACGAGGGCATCGATGCCAGCCAAGCCGTGTACGACTGGGACTATGCGCGCCAACTCTTGCACCTGCGTGCAGCCGAGGCATCGGGCGAGGCATCGGGTGCCGGCACATCGGCACTCGAGTCGCAGTTGTACAACGAGAAGTTCCTGCTGAAGCGCGCCATCCTGCGCGCCATCGAACCCACCAACGGCCCGTCACCCGTACTGTTGATCGACGAGATCGATCGCGCCGACGACGAGTTCGAGGCCTACCTGCTCGAGGTGCTGTCGGATTTCCAGGTGACCATTCCCGAGCTGGGCACGTACCGCGCCGAGACTCCCCCCGTGGTGATTCTCACTTCCAACCGCACACGCGACGTACACGACGCACTCAAGCGGCGCTGCCTGTACCACTGGGTCGAGCATCCGTCGTTCGATCGCGAAGTGGCCATCGTCAAACTGCGCGTGCCCAACATTTCTGTCACGCTTGCACGCCAAATTGCCGGCGCAGTCGAAGCGTTGCGCGCCCTGCAGTTGTACAAGCCACCGGGCATCGCCGAAACCATCGACTGGGCAAGTGCTCTCGGACGCCTGGGCGCAACCGAACTCAACGACAACGTTGTCGAGGTCACGCTGGGCACCGTGTTGAAGTATCGCGAAGACCACGAGCGCGTGCGCGAAACCGGCGTGGCCGCTCTCGTCAAACAGGCTCTCGAGCGCGGTGCCTTCCACGGATGACACGCTGCTGACAAGCAGCGGTATCGAAGACACCATGCCGAGCAGCGGCATCGAAGATATGGCCGTGGCGTTTGCCCGCGTGTTGCGCGGTGTGGGTGTGGTGGCTCCGGTGGACAGCGTGGTCACCTTTGTCAATGCGCTCCAGCGACTCGGCGTCGGCCATCGCGAGAGCGTGTACTGGGCCGGGCGCTCCACACTTGTGCGACGCCCCGAAGACACGCCCGTGTTCAACAAGGCCTTCAGCGTGTTCTGGGACCAGCGCAACGCGCCAGTGGTCGAAGAGATTGTCGACACCGTGCGCGTCGCCATTGCCACCGACGCCGAAGAGAACGACACTGCTACCGGCGACGCAGCCACTTCTGAGCCGGCGGATCTCACGCTCACTCTGCGTTTCTCCGGTGTCGAAACTCTGGGCGACAAAGACTTTGCCGACTACTCCGACGACGAACTGCAGTTGGCCCGCGAGTTGATGGGCCGCCTGCGTCTGGCCGGGCCGCGTCGTCGCTCGTTGCGCCTGCGTGGTGCTCGCCATGCACACCGCGTTCCGGATCTGCGTCGCACGGTGCGCGCATCACTGCGTTCGGGTGGCGAACCGGTGCGTCGCTACTGGCGCGAGCCCGACGACAAACTGCGCCGTCTGGTTTTGCTGCTCGACATCTCCGGTTCGATGGAACCGTATTCACGTGCCTTCCTGCGTTTCGTCCATGCCGCGGTGGCCGGCCGCCAACGGGTCGAGGCCTTCACCTTCGGCACACGGCTCACGCGGCTCACCAAGGAACTCTCCACTCGCGACCCCGACACCGCACTCGACAGGGCATCGCGACAGGTGGCCGACTGGAGCGGCGGCACACGACTCGGCGAATGCCTGCGCGACTTCAACGATGCATGGGGCGTGCGCGGCCTTGCCCGTGGGTCGATCGTGGTGATCCTCTCCGACGGCTGGGACCGCGGCCAACCCGAACTGCTTGCACAACAAATGGAACGTCTGCACCGTGCGGCCTTCCGCACCATCTGGGTCAACCCATTGAAAGTGACGCCGGGCTATGCACCCCTGGCCAAGGGCATGGCCGCCGCGCTCCCCCATGTCGACGATTTTGTCGAGGGACATTCACTCAATGCTCTCGACAGACTCTGCACCGCCATCTCACGTCTCGACTGAGCCCCGTACACTCACCCCATGCGCGATCTCCTCGACGAATGCGAACACTGGCGCGCCAACAATCTGCGCTTTGCCGTCGCCCGCGTCATCGATGTCGAGGGCTCCGGCCCACGCGAACCCGGTGCGGCCATGGCGGTTGCACAAGACGGCCAGGTCATCGGTTCCGTCAGCGGTGGCTGCGTCGAAGGCGCCGTGGTGTCGGAAGCTCTGGCCATCTTGGCGGGCGAAAAAGAACCTGGCATCGTCACGTTCGGCTACTCCGACGACGAAGCGTTCGCTGTGGGTCTCACCTGCGGCGGCATCATTCATCTCTTCATTCAGCCCTCTGATCTTCTGGTGGCACCCACCGGCAACACCGATCTCCTGGCTGAACTCACCACAAGCCATCGCAGTCATGCACCCGTTGTTTTGGCCACGGTGATCGAAGGCCCCCACGCCGGAGCATCGTTGCTCGCCGCACCCGGCACCGATGCTCTCGGAACATTGGGCAACGCCGAACTCGATCGCGTTGTTGCACGCGATGCACTGGGCGAACTCGAAGCCGGCACCACCGGCGTGCGCCACTACGGGCCCAGTGGTCAAACCACTCCCGAAGACCTGGCCGACACACCCACCGTCAAGGTGTTCGTCGAAAGTTTCGCACCACCACCGCAAATGTGGATCTTCGGCGCTGTCGACTTCACTGCGGCACTCGCCCGCGTTGCCAAGGTGCTGGGCTATCGCGTCACGGTGTGCGATGCACGCGAGATCTTCGCCACCCGTCGCCGCTTTCCCATGGCCGACAACGTGGTGGTGTCGTGGCCCGGCCAACTGTTCGAACAACTCGGTGAGTCACTGGGCCCGCGCGATGCAGTGTGCATCCTCACCCACGATGCCAAGTTCGACGTACCCGCTGTTGCGGGTGCACTTGCCACGCGTGTTGGCTACATCGGCGTGATGGGATCACGCAAGACCCACGGCAAGCGCCTCGAACGCCTTGCCGAAGTGGGCATTTCGTCGCCCGATCAACTTGGCAGGCTCATGTCACCCATCGGCCTCGACCTCGGCGCACGCACACCGGAAGAAACAGCCATCTCCATCTGCGCGGAGATCATTGCCAAGCGCACAGGTCGCGCCGCACCGTCGTTGCGCGACGGCCACGGGCCCATCCATACCAACTAGATCGACGCAAGAAGCCCTACCAGTTCCTTGTCTATGATCCTTTCGGATTAGGGGAAACGCTGAACATGAAGTTCTTGAGAATGTGGGCTGTCTTGGGATGCTTGGCTTCTTTGTTCACGTTCTCTTCCCCCATCGCAGCCACAGGAGTCTCGAGCCTCTCAACCGAAAGATTTCATCTCGTCAGCGATATCAATCTCACCGGACAATCCGGTGCATCACGAAATGGCAGCGGCAACGACTTGGTCATCTTCGACAACCGCATCTACTTCGTTGGCGAGAACGACGGTCTTGGAAGCGAACTGTGGAGCACCGACGGCACGGAATCCGACACAACTCTGGTCAAGGATGTCTTCACAGGATTTCGAAGTTCCGACATAGATCAACTCACCCCCGTGGGAACATTGCTCTACTTCATCGCCGACGATGGCATTCATGGCCGAGAGCTCTGGGTCACCAATGGCACCAGTGCAGGCACACGACTCGTCAAAGACATTCATCCTGTTGGCTCTGGAGGACCGGACCGGATGGGCAGTCACAACGGATTCCTTTATTTCGGCGCCGATAGCACCGGCAACGGTCATGAGTTGTGGAAGTCCGATGGTACGGAATCTGGTACACAACGTGTTGCTGACATTGCAACCGGCGGCATCAACCCCAACTCATTCGTATCCATCGGAAGCAACCTCTACTTCGTTTCCTATGGTGCCGATGCGGAAGTTCTCCGCAAGATCGACAGCAGCAATGTGATTGTCAATCTGCACACAAACGCCAGATCAAACAAACTCATTGCGATTGGCGGAACTTTGTACTTCGCTGGCGAAGACAACGTCACTGGATTGGAACTGTGGAAGACCAATGGCACTCAATCCGGCACGGTCTTGGTCGAGGACATCAATGTCGGAACTGGAGATTCGAACCCGTCAAGCTTCACCAGTCTGGGCAACGTGCTCTTCTTCACCGCGGGCACCCTGGCGACTGGTCCTGAGCTTTGGAAATCCGACGGGACCGAAGCGGGAACTCTTCTCGTCAAAGACATCCACCCTTCGATTGGCTTTCCCGGCCCCACCAACCTCACTGCGGTCGGCGATGTTCTCTATTTCACT
>Ga0315899_10007651_pt1 | contig 11610 bp, 9 predicted proteins | sample LakEriMetagenome_2_FD_203518 | JGI IMG/M metagenome (GOLD analysis project Ga0315899, IMG submission 203518) | Freshwater fungal communities from buoy surface, Lake Erie, Ohio, United States - Buoy 4 MA112 | ecosystem: Environmental > Aquatic > Freshwater > Lake | place: USA: Lake Erie, Ohio... | reverse complement strand
ACGCAGCCACTAAATAATTCCAAGGTTTTTTTTCCCATTAAAATCCTGCTTAACGATATATCAAAACCAAACAACTTGACTTTTTTATCTAGGGCAGAAAAAACACCGGCAAGAGTGGTACATTCTCCAACACCGCAGTCTAAAACCACATTAAATGGTTTAATAATTGAATCAAGAATTTCCGCTTTTTCTTTACAAGCCGAAAAAAATTCAGAACTATCCCCATTAACAAGCAAATTAAGATAGCTACCAGCTTGTGCCTCGTAAGCCATCTCAATTATTTCTTCGTTATTATGATTCTTGCCCAAAACTCCCTTTAGGTAAGAGGTTATGTTCACCCCTCTTTTATAAAGCTCTAGAATATTTTTTATATCTAAAGCCGCGCTTGAATCAGAGTTGTCCATTTTTGTCATTATCCTTATGTCTCATAATTAAAACTAATTTTTTGGATCTATTGTTTATCAAATTAACTGCTTGGTTAAATTTACTTTGTCAAAAGGGCTTACATTTTTTGGGAATCGTAGGCACTGCCATTAACTGAAAAATTTGAATCAACATGCTGCCGTATCAAATTACGGATCTGAGAAACGCTCAACCAGTCGGCGTTTTTACCTGACGAATAACGGAAACCATATGGTGTTGGCTTGGCCCCATGGTGTTTTCCAAATCGCTCAAATGTCACATCACGGTCGGCTGTTTGGGGAACAATGATGTAATTATCTTTCGTCTCCAAAGTGGTTAGATTATCACTGAGGGTGATCATCTCTTCATGCAGTTTTTCCCCCGGGCGAATACCCACCACTGGTTTTTCACAGTCAGGTCCAATAGCTTCAGCCAGGTCTGTGATCTTGTAAGAAGGGATGCGTGGAACGAAAATCTCACCGCCGAGCGCGCAATCCAATGCCCGAATTACCATAGCCACCCCTTCCTCCAAGGTGATGTTAAAGCGTGTCATATCTGGATGGGTGATGGGCAACACCCCGGTTTGTCGCCTTTGCAAGAAGAAAGGGATCACCGAACCCCGGGACCCCATCACATTGCCATAACGAACCACACTGAATTTGACATCGCGATGGCCCTTCATGTTGTTGGCAGCCACAAACAGTTTGTCGGAGCAGAGCTTGGTTGCCCCGTAAAGATTGATCGGGGCTGCGGCCTTGTCTGTGGAAAGTGCGACAACATTGCGTATAGACGGAGTATCCAATATCGATTCAATCAGATTTTGGGCGCCGATCACATTGGTCTTGATGCATTCAAAGGGATTGTATTCTGCGGCTGGCACCTGCTTGAGCGCGGCCGCATGAATCACCGTGTCGACTCCCTCCAGGGCCCGCTTCAAACGGTCCTTGTCGCGCACATCACCGATGAAGTAACGGATTGCTGGGAATTTGCATTCAGGGAATTCCTCGGTCATTTCGAACTGCTTGAGTTCGTCGCGGGAAAACACCACAAGCCGCCTGACAGTGGGATATTTGTTTAGGACGGTTGCCACGAACTTCTTGCCAAAAGACCCAGTGCCGCCAGTTACAAGTATGGACGAATCTTTGAGCATTTTGTTCACCTGACCGGGGAAATCAAACGTGCAGGATTTACCGTGGCTGGTTCCGAACCACCGGATTGTTTAAGCCAAAGGGTGGCATACAATCCGTTCCGATCTAGAAGTTCGCTGTGGCTGCCTGACTCCACAATCCTTCCATGGTCCAAAACTACGATTTGGTCGGCATTTTTAATGGTAGATAAGCGGTGAGCGATAATCAGGCGAGTGCCACTGCTCACAATTGAATCCAGCGTGGCTTGGACCGCCTGCTCAGCATTTGTGTCAAGGGCGCTGGTGGCTTCATCCAGAATGAGCACTGCGGGCTGCCGTAAAAGAGCACGGGCTATTGCCAAACGCTGGCGCTGGCCGCCACTGAGCATGAAGCCCCGTTCTCCCACGAGTGTATCGATGCCCTGGGGTAGCGAGCTGATGAAGGACCAGGCATCGGCTCCCTGCAAGGCTTCCATGATCTGGGCGTCTGTAGCCTCTGGCAACGCAAATAACAGATTTTCCTTGACGCTGGCGTTAAAAAGCAGCGTGTCCTGACTAACCACGCCCAGCTTGTCACGCCAAGTGGAGATGTTGATCGCACGCAGATCGGTGCCATCGATAACAACCCGCCCTTCGGTGGGCTCGTACAGACCCAGCAACAAGTCGGCAAGCGAGGATTTGCCACTACCTGAGGGGCCAACCAGGGCCAAGCTAGTGCCTTTTGGAAGAAAAAGGGAGATGCCACGCAAAGCGTAATCATCACGGCCGTTGTAACGGAGACTGATCCCTTCAAAAGAGATCCCCGGGCCGATAGATGCCAGAGGAATGCCGCCTTGGCGCTGAAAAAGCTTGCTACCGGTTGAAAGCAGGTCATTGAGAACACTCACCCGGCTGGCAAATTGCCGCACATTCGACCAACCAATTCCAATTTGGCTAACCCGGCTGGAAAGGCGATTGAGTACGGCAATAAAGGTGAGCAGGTCGGGTAATAATGTAGTGCGGTTGTCTTTGAATAGGAAAAAACCGAAGAGCAGAAATCCGCCTAAGCCTATCAGTAAAAGGGATTCGGAAAGTGGTCCGAGCATGGCCAGGCGTACATTGAGTTTACGCAAGGTCTGGATAAAAGCTTCCTGTAGGGTGGTGACTTGCTCCCTGATCAGGTCTTGCCGCTGGAAGGCATGAACCAGTCTTAAGGCACTAATGCCCTCTACCACCTTCCGGCTGAGGTCCGCCTGTTGCATACCCAGTAGATACGACAAAGCCCCAATTTTCCGGCTAACCACTTTTTGCAGCCAGACAACCGCACCAAACAGAAAAAGCGAAGCGATAAACAGCGGCAGCGAGATACCACACAGCACGACTACATAAGCGAGGACGGTGAGCAGGTTGGTAGTCCATGCCAAAAGCTGCACCAGCACCTGGGCGACAGATTCGGCAGGGGTGACAACGAAGTTGGTTAGTTCACCCACTTTATAGCGGCTTGCGCTGCCGAAGCTCATTCCTAGGATCGTACCGAGAACTTTTTGCTGCACAGCTTGAGCAGCGGCTGTGGAAAGCAGCGTTGTGATCTGAGTATTGGCTACCTGAAAGACGCTTTTCAACACTTGACAGGTCACCGCGCTAAGGACCAGAACGATAAACTGCCTGCTAGTACTCCAGGTAGCAAGCCAACTCAAGCCCCAGGGCGCAAGTCGCTCTTGCGTTAGGCTACCGTTGGTGGCGAGTAACTCCAAAGCCACACCCAGCAGGGCAAAAGTGAGCCCTTCAAGAATGGCACTTGCCGAACCCAGGAGAAACACCACGAGAAGCTGATACTTGTGAACCCACGCTGACTCCGCAAGCAACTGACGGGACGGTGATTGATTGATCCACCGCGAAACCAGTAATCGGAAAGGAACCAAGAGTAACATCAGGCGCGCGCCAAGCCACGCTGGTATGCTGGGGCCGAGAAACGGGCTGCGAACATGGCTTGGCCCCCCGTAAAATCTCGGCGCCAAAGTCCAGTAGGGGTTAACGCTGGGGTAACGCAGTACCCCAAACCCAGCAGCATCATGGCTGTGCCAGGGACACTGCTCATCATGCCGATGCCAATAAAAGCAGTCGAGAATGTGATGGCCGTGATGAACCAGAGCAGCGTTTTGCCCATCCGGGCCGGATCATCCTTCTGGATGGGCCGGGTTGCAAACCATGCAACAAAAGCCATGAAAAATAACAAGCCGGGCAGTCCCTGCTCCAGCAGAATACGAGCGTACTCGTTTTCCATAATCACCGAACTAGTTAGGAGTTGCTGGATAAAATACGGCAAGCTCGTTCCGCCAGCACCCATGCCGTTGCCCATGGGGTAATCCAGCAGCACCTCAAAGAAACCAATGTTCATGCTGCCGCTCAAACGGGCAGTCACCATGTCTATATCTTGCAATTCCGTGAAGCGCTGCATACGCTCATCTTGTGAGACAAAGTAGGCAACAACGGTACCCAATAGAACAATGAGTGCCACATAGCCCAAATTCACCCTCCTAGAAAATACTGTAAGGAAGGTGAGCAGGCCGAGGACCGCCACAGGAGAACGGGGACCGGCAATAAAGATTCCCAGCAAGGCAGCCAGCAGGCCCGGAAAAAGAACCAAAGTACCAGAAGTCCTGACCAGATTAATTTTCTGCTTTTTCAGAAGTTCTCCTAAGATCCAAGGAATCGAACCCATCATGGTACCGGCATAGCTATGTGCGTTGGTGAAAGTGGACGGTATACGCTTGTTGCCGCCAGCAATGTCATTGCTATTCATAACAATCTGAGTCACTAAATTGTCAGGCACGAACACTTCCACCCCCAAAGTGTATTCTGCGAAAGCAAAACCAAAAGCCACTATGTTGAGGACTGCAAAGGTATACGCCAGCAGGCTGCACCCTGCCGCATTTATCATGCAGCCAACTAGCAGCATGGGAATCCAAAATACGTTGCCGCGCAGGCCGACAAACTGCACGAGATAATGCTGGATAGGTAGAAGAGCCATGAAAAGAGGCCAGCCGATCAATAAAACTACCCAAGGTTTGAGGTTCTGACACTTTTGGCGCTCTTCAAGCCCGGGCCAATTCGAAACAATACCCGCATAAAAACCCACTGTGGCGGCATCAAAAATAAAATGCCCAAAAGTTGCCACATAATGAGCCTTGAAGATCCCGAAAAAATATCCCCAAGCCATGAGTACACACAGACCATACCGCCAGTTGGCTACGGAAAAACTTAGACAGGACAAGAAAGCCAAGATGCATAGTAGTGTTCCACTCATGGGGCAGCATGCCTGCCAGGCATGAGCAGATGCTTTTCCAGAGTTTGGGCCAGCAAGTCGGGGCAAGGCTTTGCCAACAATGTGTTGATGCCGACATCTTCCACCGCTTCAAGAGCTCCGCCTATAGCAGTGGTGATCACTGGGCAACCCATGGCCTGAGCTTCTAGGAAGACAACCCCAAATGGCTCAGGCCCCTGATTCGGATGGCAAAAAAGATCTGCCATGGCCATCAACTCCAATACATCAGATCTTTGGCCAAGCCAGCGAATTTTTTCAGCCACCCCAACCTTCTTGGCCAAAGCTTGAAGTTTTTCAAGATACAACTGCTCTTGTAACCTTTGCACACCCCCCGCCATCCACACTTCCCATCCTTTAGGGATTTTTTCAAGCAATTTGCCTAGCGCATCAATCAATAGACGGTGACCTTTATAGGGATCAAGCCGTGCAGCCATAAGAATAATCTTGGTATCTTTGTGAACCTTATATTGAGAGCCTAATCTCTCCTGTGCCACCAAAAGGCTTGGTAGATCGCTTAAATCCAAGGGTGGAAAAACTGTTTGATGATTTCCCCCGAAACAAAATGATGTAACAGTTCTCTCCACATCCCGACTACATGCCAAAGCTATGTGTGGCTTTGACCATTTTGCGAGCCAATCAAGCCAGCCACTACCAAAATAATTCATTGCCCAAAATACGCATCGACAGTTGGCTTTTTTGGCTGTTTCTACAAGCGCCACATATTGCCAGGAGCCATAAAATATGACAGCGTCATACCCCCTAGCATTTAAAATTTTCGTCAATTTTTCCCGTACTGGAACAAGCGACCACGGCCGACTAAAACGAAATGAACCAATGTCGTGGACAGTAGCCCCAGCCTCAATCAATTCGTTGCGAAGGCGACCGTGAAAACATACGCCAAAATCCTGAAGCAAATCAGGTGAGCATGCTTGATTTTTCGCAAAAGTTGTTAGGATTTTTTCAATTCCGCCATAGAGATTACCAGAAGCCAAATGCAATACCTTAATAGGCTTAGGCAAACCCTCCCCAATTGCTTTAGCAAGTTTCTTAAGCACCAAATCAGGGCAAAATTGTTGGAGAAAAGGGCTCAAGCAATTACTTCCCCGTAAATCTCCAAACTCTTTTTTGCCATCACCCGAGCATCAAACTCCTTCTCAGCTCGCATCCTGGCTCCATGTGACAGCTTCGCCCTCAATCCATCTTCATCAACCATTCGGTTGGCGGCAGCCACAAAAGCGTTTGCATCCCCCACTGGTACGGTCAGGCCACTCACCTCATGCTGGCTTACCCAACTGACGCCACTGGCAGGAATAAAGGTGTTAATCACTGGGCAACCCGCAGCCATGGCTTCCACCTGAACCAACCCAAAGCCCTCACTGCGGGCAACACTGGGGAACCACAAGGCCGTAGCGGCATGGTAGAGAGCGATTAACTCCTTTGGGCTGGCACGGCGTTTCCAAACAATCCGATCAGCTACACCCCACCTCTCCGCCTGAGCCTCCAATTCAGCTTCTAATGGACCATTACCAACAATCACCAGTGTACCTGGCACTCGGGCCAATGCTTCCAAAGCAATATGGTACCCCTTGTAGTAGGTCATCCGCCCGACCATTAGCCAGAGCGGGCATCCTTGCGTTGCCTTCGGGGTATCCGCATCAGTGCAGAAATCTTTTTCCGTTATCCCAAAGGGTTGCAGGCCAATCCCCAAAGGAAGGATTGAAACTTTGTCCGCATGCCTTTGCAAGGCAGGGGAGCCTTGGCCGTAAGTGGGACTATCAGAGAAAATACGCTTTGCCTGGGCATAAACGCGTGATTCAAACGGCGCAACCATGTAACGGAGCAGGCGCTGTTTGATCACATCGCTATGGTGGGTGACCACCAAAGGAACTTTGCGATTCCCCGCCATCCACCAACCGGAAAGCATGAGTGGATTAGGAGTGTGCAGGTGAACTATATCCGCTTGAGCTGTCAATTGTCTAATTCGCCAAGGCAGGCTAGGGCACACCTCTAACCGACTGACCCCAAACCAACGCCCCACCCGCTCAACATGAACAACACCATCCTGATATACAGTGGATACTGTTTTCCGCAAGCGGGCATGAGTTATGTCATTGCCAAACCTGTCCGCATGATTGACACACAGGACCGAAACCTGGCACCCTAACTCAGCTTGCCCTCGTGCAAGTGTTTGCACATGCGACTCAATCCCGCCAGGGGCAGGAGGGTAGTATTTGCCAAGATGGAGGATGCGCAATCTATCGCCGCCAACTATGAGGCATTAGGCAGGCACAGAAGCCATTCCTGCTCGGGACGAATTTCCCGAATCGCCTTTTCTTTTTCCTGTCCAGTTAGGAAGCCCAAATCAAAAGGATAAACCCCTGACCATGGGTCACAGAATGTTGCGACAGAATGACTACCGTCAAGAGCAGACCTGACTTGCTTGCTGGCACCCGCAACCATGCAATCATGCGTCTCGATGATAGCCGTCATGGTCTTGCCATTTGGCCCAAACTCATTTGAAAATAACACTTTCTCATAGCCTTCACAGTCGCTGATCAAAAATGCGTTTGGCTTTAAATTTGCTTGGATCCATCTGGCATCGCAAAATCCATGCACTTGCAGGTTTTTTACACCATTTACCTTGGACATCTCTTCTGTGGCAGATTTAGCCCACGGATCAATGTCAAAAGCGTGCACGGTAGCATTCGGATATTTGATAGCCAAGCCTATAGCATAGTAGCCAAATTTACAACCAATATCGATAATTTGGGTGTACCTCTTTCCCAGAATCACTTCCCAAGCAGGAAACAATTCCGATTCATAAGTTCCAAGCAAAAATGGTCCCACATGCTCCTGAAAAGCTTCTGGAGACAATTTCATTCCAGCAAACGGGCCGGATTGCACGACATTTTGAAATTTCGTTTTTAGTTTCTCGTTAAGATCAAGCAAACCCCATTCTTTTATGAGCGCGTGGGAGCGCTTTCTGGATCTGACACTTTGAATAATCGCCATCTGCGTGGGAGCAATTGAGAAGAGTAAATTTTTTAGGATCTGCTTCACTTACACCCCCGCCACCACCGCCGCCCCCAAAGCACTCCCCTCTAACACAGGCAACCGGAGCACCCTTCGCCCCAGCGCCTTTTCCAAAATCTCCACCATCAAATCACTCTTGCTGATCCCACCACTGACCGTGATTTGCGAAATGGCTTGCCCGTTTCGCTCATGCGCCTGAACACCCAAGGCAACGAGATTTGCCAAGGCCTCCAAACTTGCCCGGAACCGAATACCCGGATCAGTCGGCTCAGTTGGCTCCCACCCAAAATCAGGCTGGGTAACCCCAATAGAAGGCTCCGCATGCACAAACGGTCTAACCTTGTAGCCGTTGCATCCAGCAGGGACCAAGCGCGCCTTGGTTTCCAGTTCAGCCCAATTGGGATTAGCACCAACCACCCGATCCAGGAACTGGGCCCCATTGGTGTAACACCGCATCCACAGATACGGTCCCCAGCTCAACCGCATGCAGTCCAGTTCATCCGTGGCAGGAGGCTTATCCGCGCTGGCATTCACCACGGCGGAGTTGCCCAGAATGATCGCAACCTGCCCCGGTTGCATCGCCCCACCCCCCACCAAACCAGCCTGCTGGTCATCGGAGGTGGGATAAACAATTGGTGCCTTCGCCGGATCAATCCCCAACCCTTGGCATATCCACGAAGCCAATGCACCGATCGGTTCATTTCCCTGCACGATCGTCGGTAATTGGTCAAGGACCATCTGGCGATAGTCTGCATTTTCCAGGCAGTCCAACATCTTTGGCTGCCACTGGCAGTTCCGAAGATCCATCATTCCGGTCGACGCCGCCGAACTGATCGAAATCTTGTCGAAATTCCCGGTCATGAACCCTGAAACCAATGTCCCGTGGGTCAAGATCCGCCAAGTACGCTTCCAATCCGCCTCGTTGAGTGTTGCCTCATCCTTCACGAGATGACTCAGGCTGTACCGCACCGCCCAAGGCCCGCCGATCAGCTCTCGAACCTTGGCCTGGCCGCCCAGCCGCTCCAGCCCCTTGGCGTGGTAAGAAGCCAAAGTGCCATCGTTCCAACAAATCGCCCGACGCACCGGTAATTGATCTCTATCTATACGGCCACAGGTATGATGCGTGGCCGAGATACCGATGGCTTTCCAGTCATTGATTCGATTAACCTGTCGCAATCTAGCGGCCATGCCGCGCAATGCCGAATGCACCTGTCCTTCCACCAGCGCAATATTCAGCTCACTAACACCGCCTTCAGTCCAGAGGTCTGTCCCCAGCCGGACTTCCGCTAACTGGTTACCTTCCAGATCGAAGGCAATCCCTTTGACCGACCCGGTGCTGAAGTCAAACCCTGTCACCACAGCGTTTTGCGGCAACTTGGAGTTAGCGAAAAGTTGCTTGACAGTATCCAATGCACGGCCCCGTCGGTTGCAATCCGACGCTTTCAGAATGGACAAACCGGGAATTCTTTCACCGGTTTGCAGATTATCTTACTGAACGAACCAAGAGCCTTGATTGGGACAAATTAAATCAAACTTAGTTCCAACCTAAGCCCCTGCTCCTCCAGTATGTTGCGACCAATCAACCCGGCTGGATCAGCATCGCGTCGCCGTAACTCAAGAAGCGGTAAGGACCTGCCAAGGCATGGTGGTAGGCCTCACGGATCTTTTCCCCCGGCAACAACGCATGCAACAGCATCAGCAAGCTGGTTCCCGGCTGATGAAAATTGGTCACCATGCCGTCCACGCAAGCCAATGCCTTCTCCGGACCTAGGGTGACCCTAGCCCAGCCTTCCCAGTTGCGCAATTTTCCATTTTCGCTTGCCGACTCCAGTACCCTTACTGAAGTCGTCCCCACCGCCACAACCCGCCCACCCCATCGCTTGCAGGCCTCAATCGCTTCTCCCGTGGCTGCCGGCACTTCCCCCCACTCCGCTTCCACCTGGTGCGACAGCGGATTTTCCTCGGGTAGCGGCTGAAAGGTTCCCGGGCCAACATGCAGGGTGACGGTTGTTAGTTGAATCCCCTTGGCAGCAAGGTTTTGGAACACTTTTTCCGTGAAATGCAATCCGGCCGTGGGGGCAGCGATGGATCCCGGCTTATCGGCAATCAATGTTTGATATCTTTTTTCATCATCGGGTCCAGCAACTCCTTTCCGGATGTAGGGGGGCAACGGCATCGCCCCCACCCGTTTCAGCCAGACCGGGGCCGGTTCAGGCTCATGCGGGCTCACCAGCCATCGCCCCTGTTTGGTGAATCCCTCGATTCGCAACCGAAGCTGCTGGCACTCCGTCACCATCCACTCACCGCAAGCGGGTTTGCCCTTAGTCTTGGCCAGACATTCCCAGATGTTGCCCGCATGTTCCCGGACAAACAGGGCTTCCCACTTCCCCCCGGTGGCTTCCCGGGTCCCTCGTATCCGGGCCGGAAGCACCTGGCTGGTGTTCATCACAATCACATCGCCAGCCCGCAGTTGGTCCGGCAAATCCCGGAAAAACCGATCCTCCAGCGCCCCGCCGTTCCGCGGCACGACCAGTAACCGGGAAGAATCCCGCGGTTCCACCGGCTCTTGGGCAATCCGTTCGGCCGGCAAATCGTAGTCCAAAAACAGCAAACCCGCCTGGTCTTGCGACAGGGCGGGTTTCCCGGACGGGGACTCTGGGCCGTGCTCGGTCACTTAAAGCTCTTCAGCCAATCAATGAATGCCTGCCGGTTCTTTTCAACAGTTTTGGCAGGGCCGGTCAACCGGAAATGGTACACGTTGTTCGGCCCTTCCCAGTGCAGGGCCACCATCGCATACCCCTTCTTTTCCTCGGTTTTCGCATTGGGATCAAACGGCCGGGCCTTGAACTGATAGGTGCCGGCAATATCCAGCAGTTGCCCCTTGCCACCGGCTGCCTCGAAATCGGTCACCCTGGCTTTGGCCTGGTCCTCGGCGCCGAAAGTCTTTTTCCAGCGGTCGATATTGGCCGCCGCAGAGCCACCCAGCCCCTTGAATATGATCAGCTCCGCATCCTCGGCATCATCCCCCACCTTCGGGATTTTGAACTGGGCCAAACGCATCTGGTTCGTTGGATTCTCTTCCTTCCAGCCGGCAGGAACCTTGCCCTTCTTGCCGTCAATCTCCAGATCTGCGGCAATTCCGTATCCCACCAACCCGGCAGTCAGGAGCACTGCCACCATCCTTTTCGTCCAATAAGTCATGGTTCTGCCCTTGGATTATGTCTTGATGAAAAAGCCTTTGGCATTTTAGCGGTTTTTAAAAGGTGCAAACCCGAGGCCAGCGAAATCTCCCGCAAGCCGACCTTGTGGCCAAACGAATCCCTAGGCGATGTTATCCGGTATGGAAAAGCGCACGGCGCGGCTTCCTTAGAGCCCCCAGATTGTTAAACAGCCACGCATGATTCTGCCGGGAGCCCGACGATGCGACCCCTGACTGGTTTGATTTTGGTCACAGCCCTGGTGATCCCCACGATCCAGCCCAACCAAGCCCTGGCACAGGCCAAGCCACCCGCCCTGCAAATGCGGCTTGGCTCCCTCGACAGCCTGATGGAAACCTTTTACCTGCTTGCCGACCGGGTCGGACGCAAGGAAGAAGCGAAACAGCTTGAGCAAGTCCTTAAGGCAGGCACCGGCCCGGAAGGCATCCAGGGCCTCGATCCCAAGCGCCCCCTTGGCCTCTACGGGTCCATCGGGCCCAACGGGGTGGACAGCGAAGCGGTGCTGGCGGTCCCCTCTCTGGATGAGG
>Ga0315899_10007649_pt1 | contig 11611 bp, 10 predicted proteins | sample LakEriMetagenome_2_FD_203518 | JGI IMG/M metagenome (GOLD analysis project Ga0315899, IMG submission 203518) | Freshwater fungal communities from buoy surface, Lake Erie, Ohio, United States - Buoy 4 MA112 | ecosystem: Environmental > Aquatic > Freshwater > Lake | place: USA: Lake Erie, Ohio... | reverse complement strand
ATTCTCAGCTTGGCAGGTCTCTTTTGGCACTATACTAGGTCTCTTTTGACACTGCCTTTCACTATTGTAGCTTGACAGGCGGGAGAGTCATGGCACTGCAAAGCATTACATGTAATTGAAAAATTGATTAAAAATTAAATCACTACAATATTACTACAATACTGTGTACGGAGGATTCGAGTCACGAATCCAGCCCATATTCGATCTGTTCTTATTTTCGGGCAAATTCTGGCCGCAGATTATCTTATCGAGCCGCACCAGGGATTACACACGCCCCGAGTGCCTCCCCCTCCCCCCCCTCCCCCCCTCCTTACTACTAGATACACCACCACAACTACTGATAACAACCACCACATCCCACCGTCCCAAACCACTGCCAAGCCACTGACCCCTTGCCCGCACCCTCTCCTCGCTCGGGTTAAGATTTTTTCTCGACATTGAGGTACTTGGCAAGCACAGGCTCCCCAATATGCCTCTCGCGCCCCCTGCCCCTCTCGGGCGTGCCATGCGGTGCCTTCTTGTTGCCCGCCTTGTCGGAACTCTTCTTGTCGCCCACCTCGCCGCCACACATGACGCACGCACGCTTCTTCTCAGGCTTGTCGCTGCAGAGGATGCACCGGGCAGTGGTGTGGGTCGGGTTGCGGAGGTCTGCCTGGCCTTCGCCTTCCAGCCCCATTGCCGTTTGCAGCTGGGTCCCCAGCGCCTGGATCTGCGTAAAAAACTCGGAGCTCGTCGGGCTCTGGTCGCTGTGCTTCTTCGTGCCCTGCGGCGGCATCGCCTGCCGTGCCGAGCGGGAGTCTGCACCCGAAGAGAGGGCAATGAATTGCGGAATCCAGCCGTCCAGCAGCCCGCCGTGCTTGTCGATGGGCCGGTTGGCGTGGACCTTCTTATACCGCTCCCCCAGCTCCCTCCATCCGTTTGTCTCTTTGCGCATCTTGTACTGCAAATGACACGGCGAGTCCGGAAGCGAGCTCTTGGCTGGTGACGGCGAAGATTGCCTGACTGGAGGAGAGGACCTTGCCCGCGCGCCAGGCGATGGCCCTGCGACGGGGCGCCCAGCCTTGGTCGGTGACAGCGAGCAGTCAAGCATAAGATTGTCCCTCGCCTTGTCCGCTCGGCCATCGCCAGAGTCGAGCATCAGCGGGGTGGGTCGGGGCGCCGGGCTCTTGCTGGGCCCGAGCCCCGGGCTCTTGCCATTTCTGCTGGGCGGCCCAGCTGGAGGCCTCGCGACGTCGAGCGAGCGCCTGGACACCATAATGCGGGCGGGGCGGCGGCGAGAGAGCAGTCAGCGCAAAGCGCAAAGGGAAGGAAACAAACGCAGTGGCGGGAGAAAAATCCCCTCTGCGCGCACAGATCACACGCACGCAAGCGAGGCATGCACCGCACGAACGAACGCACACACGCACGCACGCACAAAAGATCACACGCACGCACGCACGCTCATCCACGCACGCACACGCATGCACGCATGCCCACATATACACACACACAGCCAGGAGAGCGAGCACATTTTTTCGCGTGCGAGGGCGTGGACGGGATGGGTTGGGCGATGGATGTACCGTGCGGCAGGCGATGCCGGCGGCATCGTTTGCCCATGCGGCATCCTGCCTATGGCCCCGATTGCGCCTCTCTATTATCGGGAATTTTTGGGATTTTTTTGGGACTTGGGGCCGTGGGGATGGAGCTGTTGATCGGAAGAACAAAAAAGGTTGGAAAGGTGTTTTTATGCTGTTGATAGCAATATCCAGTATATTCCGCTCACGAAACTTCAGCGCGAACACGGTCATCGCGCGAAAAGTCTAGATTTCACTTTGATGTCCGGTTCTAGTCACGTAACCTCACGTCAACACTTATTGAAAAAATTTAACTCCTCTCACATTTTGTACCAGACTATCCATCCTCTCAGTACAAACGTCCAGAAGTTGGCACAGAGTTGGTCACGAACCCATGCCATTTCTACTCGGCCTTTCTGGGTCCTGAGGGCGACACCGTTACCGCGGATAAGCATTACTGAATACTGAATACTGGCAAATGGCTGCAGCGCACTCTGCAGTGCACCACCACCGCCAAAAGCTAAGTCAGCTCGCTGACGATCGCCGACGGCGATCGTCAGCGGGGAGCGATCTGATGAATGGGTACACGGCGAACCATCTGTGGGAAGAAGGAAAGGGAGAAACCTTTGGGCAAGTTCTGAACCATTCGAAACCCACCAGAGCAGAGGTTTGTTTGGAATGTTGAAATACCTGAGCTGATTCCGTTGGTGCTGACATTCGGGCCCTGACAGATAACAAGGCAGGATAAGGCCGAAAAATTCATAATGAAGCAACGAAATGGTCTCCCCTCCTTTAGCTGGGAATTCAGGTGAGCAATAAATGCTGGAGCGCCGTCGGTCTTGCAAGTGCCTTACGTTGCATGAGTGTGTCGAGCTTCTGCGCTGATTGATGTCATGAACGCGACTTGGATCGCAGATATGTCACAATAAGCAAGTCCCGGCTGTACATCGGTCAGGAGGCAGACGACCTCGGGGTAAGAGATGTCGAGAAACTGCTACAGAACGGGGGACCTACAACCTCAACAACCAACTGATTGTGCGACAAACAATCATTTTGTAAAACAATTCGTGATCAACAACTTTTGTTTCCTACTTTGGGTTTAGTTTGCGAGGGTTGCTCTAGTCCTCGATTGTACGGAACTTTTTTGAAGAATCTTTTTGAAGAGTCTATTTTTGATACACTTTGTGGACAGTTGGCAGATGCGATCGAGATCTTGTCAATCAGAAGTGTGTCGGCAGTAGATGCGGTACGCAGATGCACATAGATCTCTTTGATGTACCTGTGCCTGCGTCTGCATCTGGCACTTGCCGAGCATATTGTATGTTGACAGTTTGCGATGTACACGTAACTTCATATATGTCCTGTACATCCGGCGCTTGCCCCCGCTCACCACACTCACTTGTTTGACACATTAGGATGAAAATTCGCTCAAGAACGAGATCTCAGGAGTAAGCTGCGAGGCAAACACTATTTTTCCTGTAAGATCGACTCTTGAAGGTGACCATTTCCCCCAGCTGCTTTTGTAAAAACTGCGACAAACATCACTTGACAGAACACTCACCAGAATCGCCAAATTATTTCTTCCTTTCTTTCGATATTGAATGCCATAAAATCAGGCAGCATATGGATAAAAGATCACGAGCAGGACTTTTTCCAAAAGTGCTTTGTCATCCTCAGTCAAGGGCACATTTACTGGTGTAAACAAGAACCGGAAGCTCCCAATCTGGAGGATCTGAAGAATGCCCGAAAAGGCAGTACAAAGATGTTTCAAGGTGCGTCTTGTCAAGTGATTGCATATTGACCGTATTGAAATAACACACGCGGTTCGCTAGCATCAATTTTGTGCTCGAGCGTTTACGTGTGCTGATGTATCAGGCTGGGCAAGCTGCACCGGGATGCAGATAACCAACACGGGCCACCAACACGAAGAGCTCTTCTGTTTCTCAATAACTCCAGCCCAAGGATCAAAAACCAAGAGCATAGATCTTGCGTGTGATACGGTGCCAGATTGAAATATGTGGCAATACAGACACGCATCTTGAGCGCTTGCACGTACGCACATCAGTTGCTGCCGTCAAAAGGGTCAAGCAGAATTCAGTCAGCAGGAGCTGCTGCCAGTCTGCTCATATCTGTGCAGTTCAGATGTGCATCTGTATACGCACTGCGTTTTAATTGATAAGCTCTTCTTTTTATTCTCACATTCATACTCGCATGCACAATACACAAACGCACAACAGGAAAACGAACGACATCAGTGGTTTTCGTCTCTGCAGAAGATTGATGGCAGATCGGAAGCAGTGGTAGGGACGGGCGTGCGCCTGCTTGTCAATGAACAGGTTAGTTTAATTTAATTAACGACAATGAGCAGTCCACTGTCTTCGTTTGTGATATGCCCTACCATTTCGCTTCCATGCTGCCCAGGGAGTGAAAATATATCATTAAAATACTGAACTCGACTCTGAAGATTCTATCATGTTCTGGAACTCATTTTTTAAGGGTGTGCAGAATCGACCTCAGTTCTTGCGATTCGCGTCTTCTGAAATCAGGTTGGGATGTGTGTGAAAAATGTCTTCGTGTGTGAGTGCGCGTGCAACCGTCGTCCGTGCGTGGCGGCAACGATGCGTTGGGGACCAATTGCAACGCCTCCGTGCTGCCAAGATCTCACACTAATTAAACAGAAACCCGCGCGTACCTCAGGGACCAATGGTTGAAAGACCTACAGCTTCAGATTCAAAGTGCAGAAAAAGCACGAGACCTGCAGTTGTATCCGACTTTATTATCAAGACTTCGAGCCAATGCCAGGTGCGAATTTGAGAGGGGGGGGAGAAATGAAAAGGCGAGCACCATATGTAGAGAAAAGCGAACAATATGATCTGTCCTTATATCCTCTGTTGCCTGACACGCTTGTACGCGCACACAAATTCCCACTCTCCTGCTTGCTTATTCGCTTGCTCGGCTCAGAAAAACATACGAATCAAGTTTTTTTCAAAAGTGTGTGGGTTTTATCCTGGTTGCCAACTTCGTCATCAATATCGTGGATGCAGAATTAGGGGACAGGGCCCCAAAGGTTCTCTTTGAAGTGCTAGATCTGGTCTTCACACTGATCTATGTCCTGGAGTTGCTGTTAAATCTTTTCGTCAACTGGTTGAGACCATTCCTTCGCAACGGATGGTCCATATTTGATACGATTTGCGTAATTATTGGTGTTGTGGGTACCTTCGCCGGAGTCGGTTCGGCCAAGGTTGTTAGATCTATTCGAATTCTCAGAATTGTCCGAGTGCTGCGAAGATTCAAGAGTCTGCAGAGAATCGTTGTGGCCATTTCTCGCTGCGTATTTCCTCTTCTAAATACGTTTGTCATCGTAATGGTTGTCAACGTAATTTACGCTGTCATAGCGGCAGAGTTGTTCGCTCCCTACTCGTCTGATCTTTTCGGCTCTTTTTCCAAGTCGTCGCAGGCACGTATTTTCACAAGTACTTTTTATGCGAGCTCATGCATCCAACATACTAGGGCGCTAACTTTTTGGAATTACTCAGACCATGTTCCAGGTTGGAACTGGCGATGGCTGGATGACGGATGTTGTTCGTCCTCTACAAGAAGCAAGCAGATCGGACTCCGTGCCAAATGTTCCCGGCATTGAGGCGCTGATTACTGTATTTTTCGCTTCCTACATCTTGCTGGTGTATATTGTCTTGACCAACGTCATGGTGTCGGTGCTGCTGGAGGGCTTCATAAGCGCCTTTGATGAGATCCAGTCTAACGCAAAGGCTGAAGCGAGCACCGTGGAGTACAGCAAAATCGCACACAAACTTGACCCGCTGATGGCCTCACTTGCATCCTACACGAGCCCGGACCATCTATGGTCGATGATCGACCGATTGTTTTTGCACATCGACCTCGACAGATCAGGTAGACTCTCATACAAAGATTTTGCGGGGGCCATGAAGCGCCTTCCTTACGAACCCAGAATCCAGGATTTTGGATCGGATGACTGGGACCTCTTCACTCAAGGGCACACGCTTGTCGATGAGGACGCAAGGTTGGATCGAAAAGGTTTCGAACAGTGCATACTACTTGAGCTCCAGCGATTTTCAAACCGTATGATCGCACACCAGATGAATGAATCACTACGAGCAGGTGAAAACGAAAGCACCATGTATCTAGCTCACAAGATGTGCTTGATGGAACTGCAGAAGTTAGCCAACAAATTCAGTGCCAACTCACCGTGGAAATCGAACGATGCGGCTCAAACTGGTCCAGATGAGGAGAACGCCAATGTGACAGGAGGCTTCAAAGTAGCAGATTTAGAAGGGGCCAAGTCGGTTTCGAAGAAAGATCACGAAGTGGTTGAGCTGCAGCGGGCTGCGGCTGAGCAGCAGTCGACAATACAATCACAACAGACGATGCTGAACGACTTGTGCGGGTGCGTCACAAGTATTCAAGAATCCGTAGACAAAATGCGTGGGCTCATTCGGAGTTTCACAGCGCAACAGGCATATCAAGGGATAAAATTGTCCGCAGAATCGGCAATTAATGTTGTCTTTCTCGAAGCACCCGGACAAGGTGCGGGACAGGGCCCCGACATCTCGTCGAGGTCGCAAAGCACTAATGAAACCCCTTTGTGGAGATTGCAAAGCACTAATGAAACCCCTCCACCGATGCCAATCCTCACGGGAGCAGGCATGCCTGGTACTGCATTAATACCTCGGCTAACTGGGGAGGTTGGATTGCAATATAACGGAAATTTTTGGCCGCTCTCTAACGGGGTGAGTGTAGCCCACGTTCCGCCGATTCCTGGTGATATACACCCGATGCAAGCTCCAAGGTTAACGACAACGATCGGCAACGCGGCAGTCGATGAGCAACTGACGGCCGATGGGCCCACCAGGAGGCCCATGTCTGATTCCAACCACGGTTTGGTCGCCTTTCAGAACCGGGTAGCAGGCAGCACACCGCACGACATGGGGTCTAGTTGATTAAGGGCCATATATAATGCCTTTCCGTAGTGAATATGCTAGGGGGCTGACTTTTGAGAATTATATATATATCAGGCTCAGGCTGACTTGCCCGAATTCAATTTGGCTCACTCGACGGACATTGGTGCGGGTAGAGGCAGCCAAGGAGGAGGTGGAGGAGAGAAAGGAGGGAAGGCTTGGGTTCCCGTCGCTGTATTAGACTGAACACCCTTAGTTTGTTCCGGATAAACTCTCTCCGAAACACGAATAAACGCTCTCGCGCGCGCTCTGACCATTCACACAGGACTTAGGTGTAGCGTTTGTATTAGCCTCAGAGCCGACACCCCCTTGAGCTTGCACTTGGTATCAGAGGGAAGATTGCGTCCAGTTTCAAAAGTGCTTAAGTACCGCGTATCTTTGTGGAACGGTGCTTCGAGCGAATCCCCTTCCCTTCTCCAAGCAGCGGCGGCATATATTGGAAAGGGATGATCTCGGCCCGCCCGTCGTGCCAGGGGGTCAAGAGATCAGTTTGGGATCCCGAAACTTCCGCCCAGGGCGGAGCACGTCCAGCGCCGTCCCTAAGGAGCGGCTGACTTGGACTTTTGTCTGTGCTCAGACAAATGTGCTCAGACAAAAGACACGAGGGACTTTTGTCTGTGCTCAGACTCCGCAACGGTGTGCCACATGGCCAAACGGGGAGTGGGGTTATAGTAATCGCTGCCATATGCTGGGCCGCGAGTGCCCAGAGGCGGTGTTACCCGACAGGGCGTTGTACTTACCGACTTTGAGTCACTTGTTGATTGTCAATAAAGTTCTCTCACTCTCCTTACCTCCCTCCCCCCCTCCTCTCCTTCTTGACATAGCTTGTTCCCCCAGCCTCTCACTGGGATCCCGAAACCTCCTCCGGAGGCACGTCGCCCGCGGAGCGCTGTCTCTAAGGAACGGGTAAGTGATTGGGATGGACATCCGATGTCTGCCCCCATGTGCTCGCCAGGCCTGCCACAAGGCTAAGAGGAGAGTGGGGGTATAGTTGTGACAATAGCGAGTGCCCAACGGCCTCGTGCACGACAGGTCGTTGCGCTTTTACCGACCTCCAGTAACTTGTTGATTGTCAATAAACCTCTCCCTTCACTGCATGCTTTTGCTTGAATTGACCGTCCTCTCCCTCCTCCCGAGGGTCTCTCCTCAAGTAGTATTGTCTGCACTGTTTTCCCTTTTCCGGTGGAGTAATCACATCATAAATATAAAAATAATAATTTTCTTTTTCCGGCGAAGCAAAATACAGCGCAATTTTTGCCTTTTATTTTTTGCTTCATAAGAGAGCTAAACCTATACTCCCCCCTTACCTTCTCCCTCACCTCCGCGCGCGAACTCAGGGAGAAGGCAAGGGGGGAGTAAAGGGTTTCACCTCCGCGCGCGAACGCAAACCCTTTACTCCCCTCTTACCTTCTCCCTCACACGCCGCCCACCCATCCACCCATTCCTCCGACCACCCACCCGCCCATTCCTCCACCCACCCTCAACCCTTCTGTCTGCCCGGGTAACGTATGAACGTCAATCAGTGTTTAAAGTCTTCGACTTTATAGAGCTCGCTCCACGATCCCAAAAACCCCACCCTCAAAATCCCTCCGTCAAAAGCATGGGGGCAAGATTTGAGCAAAAAAATTCATTTTAACACAAAGCGCGCGCAAAATTTTCATTACATCACAAAGCGCGCGCAATTATTATTTTTATATTTATGATGTGATTACTTCACCGGAAAAGAGAAAACGGTGCAGACAATACTACTTCCTCATCCGCTCTCTCTCCCCTTCGTTCCCCCGGCGCCCCCACTGCTGCTGCTGCTTCGCCGCCGCCAGCTTCTGCCGCTACGCCCCGCAGTACTCCCCGCCCATCCTTTTTTCCCGAAGGATGGACAGGAGAAGGCCGGTGGCCGGTCCTTCTCCTTCCACGCAAGAGTTTACTACTGTGCCGCTCGCGAAGCGCTGCTGCTCGAGGACAACAGAGAGAGAGAGGACGGGATCCACACACTGTTCGTTTATATATATACAAACACAGACACACACAGACACACACAATGCACACACACAGACACACACACAGACACCCCCAACACACTACTTCTTGTAGACCCACTCCGTCCCCTCTACGCCATCCTGGGCCTCACGCCCCTGTGACAGTGAATTCAGTCACGTTCCCTCCGCATCACGTCCCCTCCACTTCAATCTCGGCCGCGCGCCCCTGTGATCTTGACAGGGAGTTCGGTCACGGTACGGTCTCCTCAACGGGGGGGGTGTCGTGGATGCACTTGCCCGCGCCCGTGCACAGCACCTGAGGCACGAGATGCGCCGACGGCGCTTCACTGCATCAGAAGAGAGAAACCGCGTAAGGCATACATACGTATGAGGAGGAAGATACATGCTTGTCATATGAGGAGGAGGATACATGCATCAGAAGAGAGAAACCGCGTAAGGCATACATCATAGATGGAAGGAGGAGGATACATACATCATAGATGGAAGGACGAGCGCCGTCAGCAGACAGGCAGAGAGACAGACAGGGTTTAGGGTTTGGGGTTTAGGTTAGGGTTTGGGGTTTAGGGATTAGGTCAGCAGACAGGCAGAGAGACAGACAGCCGAGGCACGCCTACGGCGCTTTACTGCGCAGAGAGAGACCGCGTGAGAGAGAGAGCGCGCGCGCGCGCCAGAGCGGGGGGTTTATGATTTAGGGTTTATGATTTAGGGTTTACTGTGAGGTTTAGGCTCACCCTGGCCTTGGTGGAGGAGCGTCTTGCTTGGCGCGGAGCCAACGTCGAGCGCATCGTTCGGCCACGCTTCCCTGTGATTACACACACGCACATACACACACACACACACACATACACACACACACGCACACACACATACAGACACACACGCACACACACGCACACACACACACACAATCAATCAATATATATCAATATATATACATCGAGCACACTCGAGTACCTAAACCCTACCTAAACCCTACCGGCCGGGCCACGGTGTGCAAGCGCTACGTCCTTGGCGTGCTGCATAGCTGCTCGCGTCGCCTTTGCGCCGGCTATTTGACCATGCTCTGAATCCACGCGCGCGCGGGCACTGCAAGTGTCAGAAGGTCTGTTTTGCTCCTTGATGGGTCTGTTTGTAGGTGTCGTTTGACTCTTTGAGTGCTCTCTCTCTCTCTCTCTCTCTCCCTCTCTCGCTTGCTCTCTCTCTCTTTCTCTCGCTCTCTTTCTCTCGCTCGCTCGCCCGCCCACCCGCTGTCTTCTCACCTTCGTCAACGGGCTGGGCATCATCAGCCTGCTGCTCTGGGGTCTCGTCCGACTCCGCGCCGTCCTTTTCTCCTTTCTTAGCCTTCTTGAGCAAGAAAGAGGCAAAGGGGTCCGTCATTTTGGCCTTGGGGTTCTTGCCCATCTCCTTGTTCCAGAAACTTGACACTGCCAGAAATTCTCAAAAGTAATTATCCCAGTACATTTGCTATATGAAGGCACTGATTGGAGTAATTTTTTTGAGAATTTGTGCCTGCGTTGCCCACGACGTAGTTAGCAAACCCCACCCCTGAGTGCTTCGCGCCGTAGGCAGCTGACTGCCACTCCTTGGGCGCCGGCGCGAGCTCCTGAACTTCTTTGGCGGTCCCGGAGACGAGCATGGAGGCCCCCAGAAGGACCGAGCCAACTAGAAACACTGCGAACGTAGCGATGCCGACGGTGAACCCGTGTCCGTTGACGTAGTGGTTACGCCAGTTGCCCTTCCGCACCTGAACAGCGCCACAGCGTCACTTGTGCCGCGCGGGCGCGTGCCGCAAAAAGAGCAAGCCGCGCGGAGGTGCAGTCTACGGCCCGCGCCAACGAGAAAACTCACCAGGAGCGGGGCATCCTCCTCCCCTGCCTCGAGGTTGGGCTCCTTCTTCGCCTTCTCCTCCTCCTCGTCCTTCTTCTTCTTCTTCCCCACGTTCTTGTCTTTAGCGCTCATGGGCTTCCATGCCTCCCCCTGCTCCTCCCAAAACTGCCGGTTGCTCTGCATCTTTCGCGACCCCTGCTTTACTTTCCCTGCGTCCTGGCCACTCTACGAACGGCCCTCCCCCCCGCTCCAGAGCCGCTGCAACAGGCCCACGCAGCGCGGCGCGCGTGCCAGGCGGCGGCGAGGCGAGCCCTGCGGTCTGCTCCACGCACGCTGCTGCCCCCAGTGCGTGTACGAGATGTACGACCTCTGACTTTTCACCTCCCAACCTCAACGAGGCTGACGAGGCATTTTAAAACAAAAAAAATTGGAACGGAGTTCGTTTGGAGGTTCCCGTCAGTGTGGTTGATGCGGTAGAGCAGTCAGGGGAGCAGTGGCGGGCTCTCCGGCGTAACCATTTTCTGAGGATTGCGCGGGCAGGTGCATGTGCTGACGGGAACCTCCAAAAACGAAATCCCGCATCAGCAAAAAGAAACCTGATTCGGGACCCCGCATCAATTTTTTGTTGGGAAGCGAAACGCGCTGGGGGACCGTGAGGAGAGGCGTCATGGAAGAGGTGGGGCCGGCGCCAGATGGTTTCAGTAGCGGGTGGGATGCAGTGCAGCTGGCAGCTATAGAGTATCCATTGAAGTTTGAACTGGCGGCCAAATTTATGGCTTCACACCCCTCGCTGTCCACGAGCATGTCGATTGAGGACCAGCTGATGTTCTACGGCCTCCACCAGCAAGCAACGTTGGGCCCATGCAACATACCGCGCCCGCATCTATGGCAGCGCGTTGAATGCGCCAAGTGGGATATCTGGAAAGAGTTGGGCAACATGAGCAAGGTTGAAGCCATGTTTTTGTACACACGATCGGTTGAGGAAAAGTGTGTGCACTGGGCTCAGTGGCATGCCATTGCCCCTGATATCGCCGAAGCGATCGGACTAAAGGGCGGGCCTCGCACGTCTGCGCCTGCGCCGTGCTCGCCGCCGAGTCGCATGCACGAATCCTCCTCCTCCCCCGCTTTTGATTCCCCCCCCCAGTCGCTTCCTCCAGGGAATGATTGTGAATATGTAAGTCCTGTGCGCGCCGCACCGTCACCTCCGACGCTCCTGCCTCCAAGCAAAGTTCGCAGCAAG
>Ga0315899_10007648_pt1 | contig 11611 bp, 11 predicted proteins | sample LakEriMetagenome_2_FD_203518 | JGI IMG/M metagenome (GOLD analysis project Ga0315899, IMG submission 203518) | Freshwater fungal communities from buoy surface, Lake Erie, Ohio, United States - Buoy 4 MA112 | ecosystem: Environmental > Aquatic > Freshwater > Lake | place: USA: Lake Erie, Ohio... | reverse complement strand
TATTTGTACTTGGTATTTGTACTTGGTATTTGTACTTGGTATTTGTACTTGGTATTTGTACTTGGTATTTGTACTTGGTATTTGTACTTGGTATTTGTACTTGGTATTTGTACTTGGTATTTGTACTTGGTATTTGTACTACTCAAACAGTATCCTCGCTAGCGGCGTAATGTGGCAAGTAGTCTAGGATACTGACTTTTTTTAGAATTCCTGCCAACCGCCTCTGTAGGGGACTGACTTTTCAGATCTTCTGTCTAGGGTGTGAAGCAGATAGCTGTGTGTTGCTAATCTGTTGCTAATCTGTTGCTAATCTGTTGCTAATCTGTTGCCTAGGGTGTGAAGCAGATAGCTGTGTGTTGCTAATGTGTTGCTAATCTGTTGCTAATCTGTTGCTAATCTGTTGCTAATCTGTTGCCTAGGGTGTGAGGCAGATAGCTGTGTGTTGCTAATGTGTTGCTAAAGTGTTGCTAATGTGTTGCTAATCTGTTGTTGCCTAGGGTGTAAAGCAGATAGCTGGTGGGCAGAGTGCGGCGCGGGCGCTTTCGTCGGTGAGTCGCCTTCCATTGGCAATAAGACTTGAATAAGGAGTGTTGCTAATGTGTTGCTAATGTGTTGCTAATGTGTTGCTAATGTGTTGTCTTCTTCCATTGTCAATAAGGGCTGAATAAGGCGATGCTTCTCCTCCGCCTCCACTTGCGGATGCCGGAGGCCTTAAACCCCTGTGTTTGTCGAGTGCTTACTTTAAGGGCACCCGGCTACCGGCATTTTCTCTGTGTCCTAGTACGTTTACTTTACTATTGAACGCCCCTATAGAGGCTACTATTGTGTCCCAGCAAGTTACTATGCAAAGGACTCTATACAGTGTCCTAGTACGTTTACTATTGAAAGCCACTGTAGATGCTATTTTTGAGAACTTTTTTCTTGTGTGTGAGAACATTCTCAAAACTGGCCTCTAAAGTGGCTTTCAATAGTAAACGTACTAGGACACTGACTTTTGAGAATTTCTGGAAGGTGGTGCTGCAGTTCATGAGCGACAATCTCCGCCTGGCACTCGAGTGCGACGTCTACGTTGCCAGCACAAAGGTGAATACACTAGGACACTGACTTTACTTATATACTCTCTTAGTTAGAGTGCGACGTCTTGATTGCCAGCACAAAGGTGAATACACTAGGTCTCTTGTGACACTATACTAGGTCTCTTTTGACACTATACTAGGACACTTGACTTACTTTAATGCTTTCGTAGTTAGGGTGCGACGTCGACACCTCCAACACAAAGGTTTAGGGTATAGGGTTTAGTCACGGAGGTGATGCAACGAATGGTGGTTTTATATGGTCATTACACTGGGACACTGACTTTTCTTTTTTTAAAGTCTTTTCTTTTAATTACTTTTCTTTTAATGAAAGTCATTCAAGATAGTGTAGTGAATACACTATCTTGAATGACTTAATTTCGTGAATACACTAGGACACTGACTTTGACTCTATACACGTGGACACGGACTTCACGCGTTATTTAGCGAATACACTAGGACAGTTAACTTTATACGTTGGGTTGTGAATACACAAGGACATGGACTTTTAGGCGTTATTTAGTGGATACACTAGGACACTGACTTTACTTTACTTTACTTTACTTTACTTTACTTTATACGTTGTGTTGTGAATGCACGAGGACATGGACTTTAGGCGGTGTTTAGTGGGTACACTAGGACACTGACTTGACCTGATGTACTCTCTTAATGGTTGTGCACCGAAAGGTACCTATCAACCAATGTGTTCCTAATGTGTTCCTAATGTGTTCCTCTTGCAGGTGGTGCAACGAATGGTGGTATATCACCTAACAACCAAGACCCCGCTGACCAACTCCTTCGACACCAATCAGGTGTTGCTAATGTGTTGCCAATGTGTTGCTAATGTGTTGCTAATGTGTTGCCAATACCAACTCCTTCGACACCAATCAGCTCCTCAACGTTCTCGCCCGCCTCCTCGCCTACCTCTCGCGCGACGCTGTTTGGAACGCCAACGTGCCAAAGGCCTATCACCTCGCGGCGCTCACGAGCGCGACACTGTCGGCGCTCGTCATCTTCGGCACGGCACCCTCTGTGCTTTCTCCTCACGTGCAGTGGTCGGAAAGTGAGAAGAAGTCTCTGGCAGCAAGGGGCGGGACGCGAGATTTGACCTACCCAATGCTCTTGTACGAAGTTGCGCGTTGCGGCTGCAATAATGTTTTTCACAAGACCCTCGTTCATGCCCAGGCACAAATTCTAAAAGAAAAATCAAGAACTCTCTGTAGTACCTGTAATGTAGTAAGTGTACAGGCCACTGACTTTTGAAAAATTGTGCTTCCATGGCGACAGGCGGCCGCTGCCCAAGGCGGCGGCGGCAGCAGCAGCAGCAGCAGCAGCACGCAAATAGACAACAGTAGCAGCAGCAGCACGCAAATGGACAATACGGCACCTTTGCTTCAACAACATGGCACGTGCAACTGGGAGGCTGTCGGGGGGGGGTTGGTGGGAGCCCGGGAGAGGCAGGTCCTGATGGTGATACAGGATGATATGAAGTTGCTCGTCGGTGTTTCGGAGACGATAAACAGCGCGGTGGAAAAATGGCTGGCGGACAGACCCAACGTGATTTCGCCCTCTGAAGAGACTATTTTGGGCGTGGTCGCCGAGAATTCAGGACTTAGCCTCCCAGTTAGGAGCGATCTCCTCGACTTTGAGACGCATCTGGAGCGTGATGAGCAGTGTAACCATGCGCAGCTCCTCGCTGAGACTCTCCTCATGAGATACTGTGCATACATCCAAGTCATCCCCTCTCGAGGCCCTCTTGATTCTCTTGATTCTCAGGGTTCGTGACTACCAAGGCCATGCGCTAGCGGCTGTCTCTCTTTGACATGCGTACAGCAGGACACGAATCGAGACTCACGAAAGTGGGAAGGGAAGGGGAGGTAGAGGAGGGAGCTGAGGGGAAAGAGGAGGAGGTGGTGGTGGGTGAGGGGTTGACCTTGATCCTAGCATTGATACGGAGGAGTGGGAGGAGGAGTGGGAGGAGGAGGAGAGGAAAAAGGGAGAGGGATACGGAGCGAATGCATGAGTGTTTGGAGGGAGGTGCGGGTGCAGTGTGGGGTTGGGGTGGTGGGTGTTTCAGGATTGTGTTGCTTTGTTTTATTAGAACCGACGCAAGGTGCCCCTTTTCATTCTCCTCCACCTCCTCCATTGCGGTCCTCATCTCCTACGCTCACCCAGGCGATCACACGCCCACGTGCATGCATACGCGTCTTCTCTCTCTGTCTCTCTGATCTTCCGCTCTCTTTGTCTCTTTAGGTTCAAATGTGGCTCATCTACTGTTGTTAGTTGTATTGTGGCAAGGTGTCGGAGAGGAATGCTCGAATGTTGTTGACACGCTCCACGCACCACTTGCAGTACGGATCATCCTGCCAAACAAATGAACGGAGGTGACTCACCTCCTGGGGAACATGCCGCTTTTTCAGAGACGGATACAGATACAGACAACATGGCAACACGTACGTCGCGGGATGTCCAGGAGTCCTTGACAAGTTTGTTTCCGCAGCAGGTACACTTGAAGCAGTCTGCATGCCATCTTTTCGATAGGGCCATTACCGCCGAATCCTGCCACATACATTCAAAGATTCTCAGAACAAACGTCAAAGACTGAGTTCAAATGTGCATGTTTCGATCCAATAGGAGCTAGAGCAATTTCAGTTACAAGATAATCCTCGAGCTTCCTGCCTCCCTCTCGTGTCTCTTGCTCCAGTTCGCAGGGGCGACCTTGATTGGCTGGGCACAGGCATGGCAGTTTGGGTCCACAACTGGCCGAAAGAAGGAGGTTCCGGAATGGATGAAGTCGTCAACGCGCAGGTCTTCAATGCCAAAAGCGTCCCACTCCTCTGGCTTGAACTCAGTCTGGCGTTCCAGTGCGCGTGCCAGCATAGAGTTTGTAATCTTATGGCCCTGACTAGGTTTGGTAATAATTTCCCACCGCAAACCGGATGCGCGTGTCGAAGAGCGTTTTCGTTGAGAAGAAGAGAAAAACAATGATGCGTCTTGTCTGTTCAACGTGCTCACCTGGGCTGGCTTAAAATACACGGGGTCTGCGCTTGATGATTTAACCTCAATGTAGCTGTCCACGGAAAGATTGGTCAAGTGAAACTGGTCCCATTCGTCACGGGTGAACGCTACTTCATCATGCGCGCCGCTCATTGCAGAATCATACAGGGCCTTTGCGAGCGCCGCATTCCGAAGTTCACTTCCCTCCGGTCTTGAAGATCCCAGCTTTAACCATTTCAAGCCTAGTGCGCCTGCGTAGGCACCAGCATTGCGTAACAGGAAGCTGGCTCTCTTGTTGGCAGCCGGATGGATGGCAGTGTGCAGCATGGCCAAGTCTAGAGGAGTCCTTCCAAGTTTGTCGGGCGCATTCACATTAGCGCCTGCCTGGATGAGCAATTCAATTACAGGTACGTGGCCAAAGGTCGCAGCCCATGATATTGGACTCGTGTGGTGTGGGTACGCATCCACGTTAGCACCTGCCCGGATGAGCTCCTGGACTGTGTCAGCATGTCCACAGTATGCCGCGGCTGAGACAGCTGTGTCCCCGTCCTTGTCTGATATGTTTACATTGGCTTTCGCGGAAATGAGCATCTTGACGATCTCAGTATGGCCGTTTTCCGCTGCTTTATATAGCGGCGTTTGTTTGGTGTCGTTTACTAGATGCACCGAGGCTCCTGCCTTTAGCAGCATGACCACCGCATCTTTCATACCTTTGGAGCTTGCCACGAATAGGGCCGTCTGCGATTTCTGGTCAATGGAATTAACGTGCACATGCTCATTCAACAGACTCTCCAGCGAATCAGCTGGTTTCAGATATGTCGTGCCGTCGATTTTTACGTAACAATCTTGAGGCAGTCTCTTCACGCTAAATATCTCCTGTTCTTCCGTGGTGAGTTCAACGTGGCAGTTCGCGGGAGCAATGTCACGGTCTCCAACACTACTAATACTACTACCACTAAAAAGAGATTCTTCCACATCACGAAGCCTCCTCTGGAGGGCCTCAGCGAGCGCCTCGCTGCTGATCTCCGTGCCAGTATTTCGTTTTGCTGTCTTGACCCACCTGACGCCAGATGAAATCAAACCAGATTGAATTGCCGCATGGAGTCGAACGTCAGTCTGATGCTGGACGACGCCTTTCTTTTCGTTTAATCGCTGTACAGCCTTTGTGATTCGAACTTTCGCGCGCATCTGCTTGTCGTCTTTGCTTTGCGAGTGCTGCATAGGCAGGCGACACATATCGTATACCTTTCTCCCCGCTTTTTGAATGCCCGTATTCTCCGGGAAGGCGCTCACTGCGGTCTGTATCAAACTTGGGAGGCAAACTCGAACACCATGCTGGGCGCCATAGTGCAATCCTTTCTGCATCATCCCTCCTGCGACGCTATCACTGAGAAACACCTCCATCATCTCCAAGATGTGAAGTGTTGCATTCGGTTCTCCTTCCACACACACCTTAAGCTTGTTAAGGAGAAGCAACATGAACTGGACAGGACAAACGTTCTGCGGGCTCCATTGCGCAGCTGAATCAGAGGCCACTGTGACACGGGCACTATCCATATGCTCCCCGCCCTCATTGGATACACTTTTCGTCTCCCAGGTCTCACGAGCTTGACGAGCTTCCGGGCTTGCTCCAACAAGCTCATGCATGACCATTAGCACTGGCTTCAGTACTTGCAAGTCGCGCTTGTGCGCATCCAATACTTCAGCAAGTGCCGTGATCAAACGATCTGCAAGTGGGCCAATCTTTACGGCCTGCCCTACTTTGAGAACTGACAAGAGCCCTTTGCACACCTCTCCTACTACCACGCGGTTTGTTGAGTGAGCTTTCATCACTTGAAAGAGCGCATCTATGACACGTTCCGACTCAACCAAAAGATGCTTATCATGCGCCAGGAGAGCAACCAGTGCGCGCACACCCCACTCGCCTGTCAAGGACGAACATTGAATCTGGCGAGAAGACGCAACTTCAACGAGCATGGCATGGATGACATCTGACAGACAAAGCTTGGCGCTGGTTGTCAATTCTGGGCCTGAGGACAGCACTTTGAAGATCCTACACGGCTTCAGATCAATGTGGTCCGACCGTTCTCCAGACATACTTTCAACGTGCAGACAGTCGTGGCGGAGATGATCCAACAGAGAGGAATCGACAATTTGAAGTGCATAATTTCCTCGATCAGCGCCTCGCAGGGCACATACCTGCCTGCTGAGAGCCTCCTCGAATAGATATGTCGATAATGTCATGGACTCTATCGACTTAGCCTTTCGTTTGTCTCTCATGACCACAACGACTCCCATGGCTTTCAGAATATCTGCTTGCAACCGGTGGAGTTGCGAATGTTTTGTGCATGCTTCTGCTAAGGCAAACCCTTTTGCTAAGCAGTAAAGAGCTTGCTGATAGTCTCCCATGTGTGTCAAGATCAAGCCTTTCTTGTGCAACACGTCTGCCACTCTCTGGTGTGTGTCGTCGCTTCCCGTCAATCTTGCGTTGGATTTCTGATAGCCCATCAAGCAAAGAGCTTGATCAAGCAAGGTGACTGCATCCGAATTATTACCGACTTGTGACTGTGCCTTACTTTGTGCAACCAGAATTCCATAATACCTCGATTCATCCTCCGCCATGACACTGCTGGCTAGTTCATAGAGCCTGGCAAGTCGGAGGGTATTTTGCTCCTTTTCAGAGGCTGTACCTTCCTCTATTCGATGGCAAATAGCAATGGCACGATTTATGATCTTTTCGATATGCACGTTGCGATTTGGTGAGGCAGGTTCCTGCATTAAAAATTCCGCTTGAGTGTGGAGCTTGGAGGCCGCATCGGACAGGAAGTCGCAGTATTCGGTTAACAGCTCGCTTATCTTTGTCCGAAGATGGAGGGTCTCATTGAAGCACTCAGAATCTTGCTGCAATGTGCTCATCATTTTTGCTGCGATGTGCTCTGTTGAAACAAACATAGATGATTCTCCTGAAAGAAGCTGCTGCATCTCCTGGATAAGCCCTTGGACAATGTCGACACAAATGTTCTTGCGCGCCTCACGCAGCTGTTCAAGGGTCTGCAAGCGAACCAGGCCGACAGATTTGAGAAACGTGCAATTTCATTCATGCAAGACATGTTATGTTGTGAGGGGGAATGGATTCACAGGCAGGGGGACGGTGAATTTGGTGATTAGAAGTTGGAATACCTGCGCACGTAGGTTGCAGTTGAGCTTCACCTCCAGCACATTCAGAGTGTACGTGTCCTGACAGTGCACCAATTCGCGCCTCATACCAACCACCTCAAAGTGGCTCAAAGACCCGAGGACGTGCTCGTCATCGTCGGGAAATTGCGAGATCCTGTACACAGGCGTGTGATAATAGATTTATGCATTAAATTTACGTCAATGGAAATCGATTAGATATGCCCCTGAACATGTGGAGGAAAAATTCACCGGTCAGGTGTTTAGTGAGAACATATCCTCACCATCTAAGTGCAGCACCACAGTCAAGCTGCCCTGTGCTGATTTCGAGTACGGTGGGCTTGTGCTGGTCGCAGATGCCTTTATCGTGTGCAAAGGCCTCACATTGGGAACCTCTGCAGAAAAGAGCTTTCGAGTACTCCAGGGCAACATGCTTGTCAGTGCTGCAAGAGGAGAATCCCAACTCAACAAAGCTTCTGGGACTGTCCCCACCCGTTTCCAACAGGTCTTTAGGGTATGCCATGGAATGTATCCCCCGATATAACAGCCGTCCTTGCGCCAATTTGATCGCCTTCGACAGTTTCTTGATTGCTGAGTTGATGACAGCGATAGTATGCGTGAAAGAATCGCAGCCTGGCGCGCATTTGGAACAACTCGTGCTTTTATCTCTGCACCGAAACAAATCCTTCCTTGTACATTCATAAACTTGTTTGGCATTGCAGTGACGACAGTCCAGTTTGCTGCATTTCGCGCAGCACTGTGCGCACCTCTTGCACGCACCCCAATCCCTTTTGCCACAACCCGACTCCATTTGCACGAATTCATCGAACTCTTGCTTGTTGATCGCTTGGGAATTGCTGAACCGATGATTGAAGCGTGGACCAGAATCAACCAGAGTTCTGAAATATTTTGTCGTCTCTTGATCCTCCTGAGCCTGCATCACCACTGTAAGACCTTGCTTCAATTCTTCAAGCGTGATAAACCCCTTGCCGCCAACGTCCAGTTTGTTGAATTGCAAACTGCGGAGATCGGGCAGACAGTTTCTTTTGCCCTTCTTAAAGTGAGCATTTCGCATAGCGACATTCAACACCACGGAAGAAGGGCCTGTCCAAAGTCTCAGCGCAAGCACCTCAACGCGCATCAGATTCGCCATTTTGGCGTGAGCGTGCGCCATGAACTTGGAAAGAGGTATTGGTTGGCGTGTGCGTGCGCCATCAGCTTGTAGAGTGGGACCTCTTTTTTGACCCGGATACAGACGTACATACGTTGGCTCCGCAACAAACTCCCATTCTGTGGGGAGATCGGTTTGGAATTTCCCGAGATTAGAAGTGATGTGGAAAACACGTGGGTCTGTGCAATCGTAAAACTCCTGTCGCATCTCCTGAAATAATCTTTCGTCATCCGCGACCAAGATTTGGCCGGTGTGGGCTTCTGGCCTGTCGAAAAACACTTCTTGGTCTCCAAAGATTCCGAAAAAGCCATTTTTTCCCTTGTCCGTGGTCTTACCCATCGCATAGAGTCGATTGACTTGCTGCACTTGCTTCGATGAATCTTGATCTTCTTTAGATTCATCTGCGACGTTCGTTTTTCAGTTCAACCACCAGCTACAGACGACTAGCAACTGGCGAACGCATTCTATCACCACACGCTCATCGTAGAATTTGACCCCCGATTGGGGGCAATTCCTACGATCAAAGTACAATGTTTCATTGTATCACCACATTTACGGCACAGGCAAATGGCTTAGCAGCCAGGAAGTTCTTGCCTTCTTTTACAAATGCTCGTTGGCTCTCTTGCTTGCTAGACATTTCGATCAAAATTCTATTTTGGCATTCCTCGAGCGCGGCAGCTGCTGATTCCAACTTGATCAATATGGGCGCTGCTGCGGCTGCTGCGTGTGCAGCGTGATGAAGAGGACCATGGAGCAGCTGAAGCAGGATGTGTTCCCTTTCCTATACAGTCACGTGTTTGTTTGCACGAGTGAGAAGTGTGTATCTGGATGTAGAAAGGCAGAATTCTCACTCCATGTCCCTCGTACCTGATTGAACTGTGCAACCCTGTGGTGAGTGTGGGCGACATTCTCTGTTAGGTCATCAATTTGCCGATCCAGCTCTTGCTCAAGTGCATCGAGAGCTTGCCCGAATTCCTCTGCGCGTTTCAAGCTCTCTATTTGCCGTTGCAGCTCGGCCTTTACCTTTTCAGTATCAGACTTTGCCATGTCCGTCTGTTGTTTTGCCTTCTCGATCTCAACCTCCAGCATCGTAATCTGTGCATTCGCCACACCTTCGTCCGTGAACACACCACAAGAGAACAGCATCAAAGTCGTACGTGCTCATGCGCGCATGCATGACACACTTGACTTTGATCCTCATATCATCATACCTTATGCTGCTGCTGTTTGATCACGGCACGCTCTTCCCGCATTCGCATGTCAAATGCTTCAATTTCTTCTTGCGCAGTATTTAGACAAGTCCGCAGCTCCACCTTGCAGCGCACCGCCTCATCCAACTGCGCCTTGAGCTCAGACATCGTTTCGACTGTACCTGCAGAATATAGGCCGGAGTGAGCATACCTACCGCTGGCAGGTGATGATGCCCTAGACACGTTTACAAGCAAAGCGCTCACCCCGCAGGAGAGCAGCTTCGGTCTCAAGTTGGGCATGCTGCTGGCTGAGCGTTTCCAACTGGGCCTCGAAGTCAGTTGCACGTTTTCGCTGCTCTTCAGATTTTACGGCGCCTTCAGCACGTGCGTCCATAATCGCTGCTTGAAGCTCGAGGTTGCTCTTTCTCGCGGCAGTTAGGTCACTCCGAAGTGAATCTACCTCGCTTTTCAACAGCCGACTTCGCTGAATTTGCTGTGAGAAATCATGCTTGAGCGATGCCATTTCGGCATTCAGACGCTCAATTATCGCGCTGCTTGACTGCCTTATCTCTTCAAGCTGCACTGCCATGGCGTCGTGGCGATTGCGAAGGCGAGTCATAACCTCCTGCCCCTGCTCTCGCACGTTGTCGAGTGCTGTGGCGTGAGCTCTGTTCACCTCTTCAAGGTCAGCGTCGTGCTGCGCGTGGACACTTTGCAGCTGCTCGCGCATCTGCTCTTCCTGCTGGCGCTTCTGCGCCTCCACACGTGCGAGCTCCTGCCGGTGAAAGTCCTCCAGCTCCTGAAGCTTGAGTTCCTCTGCTTTGATTGCGTCACTCGCCTGCGCGAGTGCGGCTTCGTGTACGGCGAGCTCACCTGCATGCTTCTTTCGCTCTGCCGCCAGCTTCTGGTCATACTCGACCTGCAGCTGCTGCGCCTGTGCCTGCGCTGCGCGCTCCGCCACTGCGCGCGGGAGGAGCAGCTTGCGATCCTTGTTGAGCTGGACTATCACGTCGTCCAGCGACCTCACCTGCAAGCGAAGACGCTCATTTTCATCTGCCAAGTACAGCCGGCGCAGCTGTCCGCCGGGGACAGAGGTCTGCCCGTCGGCACGTGCGATTGTAATATGCGAAGCCCTTGGTTGCGCTGCGCCGCGGGATCCGCGCCTGTTGCTGGCCAGCATGTCTTTGGGGCTTTCCGCAGCCCTTTGCGGACTGTGCGACTCCTCCAGACGCCCGGCGACGTTGTGATGGTCCAGGGGAGCTCTCCTGGAATCGGCAATCGCATGGGCCAACGGCGGCTGCGACTGTATTGCACGGGGCATCAGGAGCTTCGTGGCCCTGGCAGCGCCGTCTTGCCGCTTGAGGACCCCGGCGAACCCCTGGAGACTGCTGGCCGTGCCAAACAAGTCCATTTCCTCAGTTTCAACTACACCTACTGCAAATGTTTCAACGGTTGCGTCTTCACACATTCCGGAAAAACGTAATGGGCGTGCTGCGCTGTAAAAACAAGTACTACTCAGTGCGTGACGAGCGGACTCATCCACACAGGCCTCGGCTCGTTGTCTATCATAGCACATGTCGTCCACTCTCCTCCTCCCCCCCCCGCGAACAGCTTTGTAATAGGTCCTGCAGTAATAAACACACACACTTGTCAGAGTCTAGCTGTTTACTACACGAGTCTCGTACAAACATAATTGTGAATGGACCTACGGTCCCTTGTCGAGCTCTCTCATGGCAGCGCCCCCGGGCGCCTGTCTCCTTGCTGCCTCTGTCTCTTGGGAGCCATGCAACCTGCTCATACTTAAATGTCCACTTTTGTGTTCAGCACAAAGGTGCTGAATACAGTTCCGAGTCACTCGTGCTTGTGCTCATCAGCTGTGCTGCATATTTGTGGTGGTGATGATAAGCCGTCATCAGTTATTGGTAATTGGTAGTTATTACTTGGTGACTTACGAATGGCTTAGTGCTTAGTGCTTAGAGCTGCATTTTTGCGCGGTAACAGTGTCA
>Ga0315899_10007645_pt1 | contig 11612 bp, 12 predicted proteins | sample LakEriMetagenome_2_FD_203518 | JGI IMG/M metagenome (GOLD analysis project Ga0315899, IMG submission 203518) | Freshwater fungal communities from buoy surface, Lake Erie, Ohio, United States - Buoy 4 MA112 | ecosystem: Environmental > Aquatic > Freshwater > Lake | place: USA: Lake Erie, Ohio... | reverse complement strand
TGATCGCACCTGGCATTTTCGCCGGCGCGTTTCTGGCTTTTGTGGCGTCCATGGATAATGCGCCGGTCTCGCTTTTCCTCTCCAGCGCGCGGACGGATATGCTGCCCATCCGCATGTGGGGCATGATGGAAAGCACGCTTGATGTGCGCGTTGCCGCGGTGTCAGGCGTGCTTATTCTGGCGATCATGGTGCTGATGTTCCTGATGGACCGGCTTACCGGGCTGACGCGGCGCATGAGTCTGTAATTACCCGTCTCGGTCTCTGCCATAGGTTCGGTGCAAACTTATCTTGCCCGCGCCCGGAATAGCGCTGAAAAACGCCCATCAATCAGTGCCAGGCCAAGTCCTATCATGCCCATGCCGATAAAATGCTTTGTAGCCAAGCTTTCACCAAGGAATAGACTACCCAATAGAATGGCGCTGATCGGAATAAGAAAGGTCACCAACAGCAGATTGGTAGCACCCGCCGCCGCGAGGATACGGAAATAGAGAATATAGGCGAGTGCAGTGGAGGCCACACCAATCGCGAACAATGCCGCCCAGGTGCCAATACTGGGTGGCGCCAGTGTCCAGGGGTGATCCACCGCCAGCACAAGCGGCAGCATCACCAAGCTTGAAGCGGTGACCTGGCCTGTCGCGGTCGCCAAGGGCGGCACACCCATTCGCTTGAAACGGCGCCCAAAGACACCGGCAAAGGCATAGGAGAGTGCTGCGGCAAGGCAGGCCAATTGCGCCAGAAGCCCAGTCCCCAAGCCCGAGAGCAATTCGGCCCCAAGCATCAGGATCACCCCCAAAAGCCCGAGCACCACACCCGCAATCTTACTCGCGCTCAATTTTTCATCGCGCGTCAGGAAATGCGCAACCAGCACCGTGAAAAGCGGCGTGGTGGCGTTGAGGATTGCGGCCAAGCCACTCGCGATATGGTGCTGCCCCCAAACGAATAGCGCGAAGGGAATGGCATTGTTCAAAAGCCCCATGCCGAAAAAAGCAGGCCAAAGCCCCTTCATGCGTGGCATGCGGATATTCAACAGCGTGAGCACCGCCCAAAGCGTCACCGCCGCAATACCCACGCGCAGAAGAACAATCGTGAGGGAAGGCAATTCCCTGACTGCAACACCATTGAAAAAGAAGGAACCGCCCCAAAGCACGGAAAGCGCGATCAGCATGGCCCATTCCTGAGTGCCCATGGGTGCTTGGGTTGTCGGTGCGGATGGGGGTTGCGTCATTTAGGCTCCGATTTGGCTGGACTGGTCTATGAAAGCCCCCGCTTATGGACCGCGCCATCCGCTTCTGGCTTTCACTTGAACAGCGCCACTCCCCGCCAAGGGTGCTATGCTAACAGCACCTCATGCTGCCTTAAAAACCCAAGTAAGGGCAGCAACGGCATTCCCAAAATGGCCGGCTGATCGCCCTCAATCCGATCAAACAATTGTGCGCCATGGCCTTCCAACCGATAGGCACCAACCGAAGAAAGCAAAGCCTCGCCCTCCGCGGCCAAATAGGCGTCCAGAAAGGCGTCGGAGAATTCGCGCATGGCCAAGCGCGGCTTCGCCACATGCTGCCAGATGCGCTGCCCACCGCGATGGCACACAAGCGCCGTCACCAATTCATGCTGGCGTCCGCGCAGGCGCTGCAAATGGCCGCGCGCCGCCGCCATATCGGGCGGCTTATCGAACCAGGTGCCATCGCAGACCAGCAATTGATCAGCGCCAATCACCAGCGCATCGGGGGCTTGCGCAGCGATGCGTTCTGCCTTGGCATCGGCCAGCATCAACGCGGCATCTTCGGCGGGAATACCCTCAGCCTGCGCGGCTTCCTTGATGGCGACCTCATCCACGCCAGCCACGCGGGTTTCAAAGCGAAGCCCAGCGCCTTCAAGCACCGCGCGCCGCGCCGTGGAAGCAGATGCAAGAATAAGCGCCGGCGCTGCGGCCTGGATCACTGCCGCGTTTCCGGCCGTAGGCCGAGTGCCGCTTCCTCACCCGCCGTTGCCGCCAGATAGGCGGAATAGGCGGCGCCATCACGTAAATCCTCGGTCATGCCAAGCCGCGCCATGACGCTGCGGACCTGCGGCGACCGCAGCGCCGCAGTGAACGCCTCTTCCAGCCTTTTGCGTTCGGCCACCGGCATATTGGGCGGGCCGATCAGCCCGAAGGGGGCGGTTTCGGTCAGCCCATAGCCAAGCTCGACCAGGGTCGGCACATCCGGCCAGCGCGGATTGCGGGTGGGCGACCACAATGTCAGCCAACGTGCTTCGCCTTGATCCACCGCCGTGTGTAGCCGCGCACCGCCGGCCATCACATCGAGATCCCCCGCCATCAGCGCTTCAACGCCATCGGCAGCACCGCGGAAAGGTAGATGTACAGCCTGGATGTTTTCTTTCACCATCAACCGCGCCATGGTGACATGGCCAACCGAGCCAACGCCGACACTGCCGAAGGAAAGCTGGCCCGGCTTTTGGCGTGCTTCGGCCACAAAATCGCGCCAGCCACCAGGAAAGCGATCGGCCTTGGCAATCGCGCCATAAGTGCCGCCAGCCAGGCACATGATGGGCGTGGCATCCCGCCCCATGTTGAAATCCACGCCGCGCTCAACCAAGGCGCGGAGCGTCGCTACCGGAAACAGCATCACAACCGATCCATCCGGCGGCGCGCTGCGCAGCTGCGACAAAAGCCTGAGCCCGGTGCGGCTTGGCTTATTATCCAGCCGCACTTCCTGGCCTAGCGCTTTGCTCGCGTATTTCGCCACCGCGCGCATCACCTGATCTGTGCTGCCGCCTTCGGCAAAGGGCACCAGCAGCGTGATGCTGCGCTGCTGCGCCAGCGCCAGGGAAGGCGCGGCCAGCAGGCCAGCACTCGCCAAAAACAGCCGCCGCTTCATGTCATTTCACTCGCCAGCCTTGTCAGTGCTGCGCGATAGGTTGTGTCAAACAGGGTATCCAGACCGGGATTCACACCCTTCAGCCCAGCGGCCACGCGCCCGGCCCAGCCGACATATTCAATGCGGCGCGCATGGTTCCAATTCGCCGGTGGGCTATCGGCGATGGAGCGCAGGTTCGAAATTTTATCGGCTAGTTTCAACTGCTTGGCCGCTTCGCTATGCTTTGGCGCCTGGCTGATCTGCAAGGCCTTCCTGATTTCCTTAGGCTTTTCTGTATCATCGGTTGCCTCCGCCACCAAGCCCGCAATAAGGGGGCCGAAAACGGCGATAAGGTCGGCATCAGTGGTCTCGGTATCCTCAACCGTGTCGTGCAACAGCCCGGCCAGGATGGCTTCCTCTGGCGCGTCATGTTCGGCCAGTATCGCGGCGACTTCTATCACATGGTTCACATAGGGCTCAGCAGCCGCGCCCTTCCGCACCTGCCCGGCATGGGCGCGGGCGGCGAAAAGCGTGGCGCGCAGGAGCTGCGTGGAGAAGCTGGCTTCCATAAGGGTTCAGTAGCGCCCCAGGACAAAATCGGAAAGGGGATGCAATCCGCCCGCAAGCCTGATAAGGGGCCGCCATGCCGAGAAATATCATAACGCGCCGCGCTTTGATCGCGGCCAGCCCCTTGCTTGCTGCCCCCGCGCTGGCACAAGCACCCTTTCCCAATCGTCCTATCCGCCTAGTGGTGGGCTTCACCCCAGGGGGGGCCACCGATATCTCGGCGCGCGCCTTTGCGCCCAAAATGTCGGAAGTGCTGGGCCAGCCGGTGATTGTGGAAAACCGCCCCGGCGCTGGCAGCAACCTGGCGACCGAGATCGTCGCCCGCAGCCCGGCCGATGGTTATACCATTCTGCTGGCAACGCTGGGCGCTTTGGTGATCAGCCCCATGGTGATGCGCCTGCCGATAGACCCGGCGCGCGATCTGGTGCCGATCTCAATCGCCGTTGACCTGTTCAATATCCTGACCGTGCAGGCGGAGCGCCCCTGGCGCACCGCGGCCGATATCATCGCCGCTGCCAAGGCGCGGCCCGGAGAGCTTTCCTGGGGCCATAGCGGCATTGGCAGCGCGCCCCAATTGGCGGGCCTGCTTTTCGCGAAAATGGCCGGAATTGAGACGATTGAGGTCTCCTATCGCGGTGGCGGGCTGGTCGCGACGGATATGATCTCGGGCCGCTTGGATTACGGCTTCCCGACCTCGCCTTCTGTCATGACGCATATTGAAAGCGGCAAGCTGCGGGGTCTTGCGGTGCCAACGCTGCAACGCTCTCGGCTGCTGCCGAATATCCCGACGGTCGCAGAAACCGGCCTGCCTGGCTTCAATGTGCCGTCCTGGTATGCGGTGGTGGCGCCGCGCGGGACGCCGGAACCGGCTGTTGAAAGGCTGGCCCATGCCATGCGCATCGCGCTGGAAGACAGGGATGTGATTGGCATCCTGAACCGCAATGGTCTGGAAGCCATGCCCTCCACCCCGGCAGAATTCGCTGCCGCCTGGGCTGCCGAGCGCACCAAATGGGAACCCATCATTCGCGAAAGCGGCATCAAGATCGAATAGCCGCGAGGGGCCGATTGGGTTTATGATTGGCCAGAAAGGATCTTCTGCCCGTGAACGCCATGCCCCCCGATCCCACCCAGGCCCTGGAACAAGCCGCGCGCGCCGCGCGTGCGGCGACTATTGCGCTGGCTGGCGCGCCAAGCGCGGTGAAGGATCAGGCGCTGCTTTTGGCGGCGGCAGCCTTGCGCGAACATCAAGCGCAGATCATCGCCGCCAATGCTGAAGACATCGCCGCCGCACCTGGGCTGACACCGGCATTTCGTGACCGGCTGCTGCTGAATGCCGCGCGCATTGAAGCCATGGCGAAGGGGCTTGAGGAAGTGGCGGCACTGCCCGACCCCGTTGGCCGCGTGCTGGCGGAATGGCAGCGCCCCAATGGGCTGCGCCTGCAGCGCGTCGCGCAACCGCTTGGCGTGATTGGCATGATTTTCGAAAGCCGGCCCAATGTTACGGCGGATGCTGCCGCACTCTGCCTCAAATCCGGCAATGCGGTGATTTTGCGTGGCGGGTCAGAAAGTCTGCGCAGCGCTACCGCCATCCATGCCTGCATGGCGCAAGGGCTGAAGCTGGCGGGCCTGCCGGAAGCGGCGGTGCAGGTGGCGCCGAGTGCTGACCGCGCCTTTGTTGGTGCCATGCTGCGCGCTTCCGGCCTGATTGACCTGATCGTGCCGCGTGGCGGCAAGGGCCTGGTGACGCGCGTTTTGGAAGAAGCGCGCGTGCCGGTGCTGGCCCATGCGGAAGGACTTTGCCACACTTACATTCATGCCGGCGCGGATCACGCCATGGCGCGCGCAGTACTCGCGAACGCAAAAATGCGCCGCACCGGCGTTTGTGGCGCGACCGAAACCTTGCTGATTGATGCCGCCATCGCGCCCGCGCTTTTGCCCGCCCTAATTGCGGATTTGCGTGCCCTTGGCTGCGATTTCCGCGCTGATGAGGCTGCACGCGGCATTGTGCCGGGCCTCACGCTCGCAACCGATGAAGACTACGGCACTGAATGGCTGGATGCGATCTTATCGGTGAAGGTGGTCTCGGGCGTTGACGAAGCGCTGGCGCATATCCGCCGCTTCGGCAGTGAGCATACGGAAGCGATCATCACCGAAGATGCCGGGGCCGCGCAGCAGTTTCTGGATGGCATTGCTTCCGCGGTGGGGCTTTGGAATGCGTCCACGCAATTCTGCGATGGCAGCGAATTCGGCTTTGGTGCGGAAATTGGTATCGCCACCGGGCGGCTGCATGCGCGCGGGCCTGTGGGGCTCGAACAGCTTTGCACCTATCGCTACAAGATATTCGGCACGGGGCAGGTCCGGCCGTGATGCTGCGGCGGTTTTTCGCGGCGCTGCTGGGGGGCTTGGCGCTGGCGCCCGCTGCTCAGGCCGCTTGCCCGGATGATGCGGCGATTGCGCGCTTTGCCGGACAGGTCTTGCAGCGCCAATCGCCCACCCCCTTCGCCGCGCTATCGCCCGCTGATGGGCGCTGCGTGCAGGAAAAGCTTGTAGCACTTTTCGCGCAACCCTTGGGCGACGTTGTCGGCTTTAAGCTTGGCCTGACCAACACAGCGATCCAGCAACGCTTCGGCATTGATCACCCCATCCGCGGTGCCATTTTCCACGCCACCTTGCGCGCATCTTCGGGCGCTGAGATCGAAGCACGCTTCGCCGCTGTGCCAGTGCTGGAAGCGGATATGCTGGTGCGTATCGGCATGGGCGGGGTTGAGACCGCGCTCAATCATCACGCCGCGCTGATCCGCCATATTGATCAGGTGATTCCCTTCATTGAATTGCCCGATCTGGTCTATGCGCCCGATTATCGTCCAAGCCTGGGGGATCTGCTCGCGGTCAATGTCGGCGCGCGGCTTGGCGTTGTTGGCCGACCCATTGCGGTCACGCCAAGCGCGGAATTCGCCGCGGCCTTGGGGCGCATGAGCATTTCACTCCATCAGGATGGGCGGGAGGTTTCGCGCGCGCCAAGTGCGGCCATCCTCGGCCATCCCTTGAATGCGCTCGCCTGGATCGCGCGGGATTTGGCGCGGGAAGGGCGGCCCTTGAGAGAGGGGGATATGATCTCGCTCGGCTCCTTCTCCCCGCCACAGCCGGTGGTGGCCGGCCAGGTCTGGACCGCGCGCTATGAGGGGCTTGGTGAGGCGCAGGATGTGGTGGTGCGCTTCCGGTGACGCGGGCGCTTCGCTGAAGCCGCGCCCCCTGCTATCATGTTACCCAGATTTGTTGGCGACCAAAGAAAGACTGGAAGCATGCCCGATACCTCCCCGCTCCACAGCGCAAGCAATCCGCTTTCGGTCGAACATTTCGATGTGCTGATTGTTGGTGCCGGCATTTCCGGGATTGGCGCGGCCTATCACCTCACCACACAATGCCCAGACAAGCGCTTTGTTGTGCTTGAGAATGAGGAAAGCTTCGGCGGCACCTGGTGGACGCATAAATATCCCGGCATCCGTTCGGATAGTGACCTTCACACCTTCGGCTATCGGTTCAAGCCCTGGCGCGGCGCGCCGATCGCAACTGCCGAGGAAATCCTACGCTATATGGGCGAAGTGATCGCCGAAAATGATCTGTCGCGGCATATCCGCTATCGTCACCATATCACGCACGCAAGTTGGGATAGTCAGACCAAGCTTTGGACCTTGGAAGTCCTGGACAAAACCAATGGACTTCCCCGCCGCTTCACCTGCAAATTTCTCTATATGTGCCAGGGCTATTACCGCCAATATCAGGGCTACATGCCTGAATGGCCGAATATGGCGGCCTATCAAGGACAGCTGGTGCATTCCGAGGAATGGCCAGAAGGGCTCGACTATGCCGGCAAGCGCGTGCTGGTCATTGGGTCAGGGGCCAGTGCGGCAACCATCATTCCAGCCATGGCAGCCAAGGCCGCGCATGTTGTGATGCTGCAGCGATCCCCCACTTATTTCCGCGTGGGCCGTAACGCGATTGAGATCGCCGAAGAATTGCGCGCGCTTGGCATTTCAGAAGATTGGATTCACGAAATCACGCGCCGTAAAATCCTTTTCGAGCAAGCCAAATTCGCAAAACAGACCTTCACGCAACCGGAAAAGGTCAAGGAAGCGCTTTTAGATGGTATTCGCGGCATTGTCGGGCAGGATTACGATATCGCGACGCATTTCACCCCGAAATATCGCCCCTGGCGGCAACGCATGGCCTTTGTGCCCAATGGCGATCTGTTCCATGGCATCGCCAGCGGTAAGGCCAGCGTGGTGACGGACGAGATCGAGAGATTTTCGGAAAAGGGCGTTGTGACTAAATCCGGTCAGGAAATCGAAGCGGATATCATTGTCGCGGCCACCGGTTTCAATCTGAATGTTCTCGGCGATATCGCCTTTGAAATTGATGGAAAGCCGCTCGATTTTCATGAAACAGTGACCTATCGCGGCATGATGTTCACCGGCATTCCCAATATGGTTTGGGTCTTCGGCTATTTCCGTGCCTCATGGACCCTGCGCGCTGATTTGGTGGGTGATTTTGTCTGCAAATTGCTGAAGCATATGGATGCGAAGGGCAAAGCACAGGTCGAAGTGGCGCTGAGGGAAGAAGACCATAACATGCCCATCCTGCCCTGGATTGATCCGGAAAATTTCAATCCAGGCTATCTGATGCGGGGGTTGCATCTGCTACCGCAACGCGGCGACAAGCCTGAATGGATGCATAATCAGGATTATTGGGCCGAGAAAGATGAATTCCCCAAAATAGACCTGAACGAAGCTGCTTTTGTTTACAAATAACCGGCTGCCGGGACGTGGTAGGCCAATTCACCTTGGCGCTTAACATGCTTATCCTGGTCGCATGACTCCATCCCGTTTCGGCGATGGCCGCCGGCGTCGCATCGGCCTTTTGGGCGGGTCCTTCAACCCGGCCCATGCCGGGCATATCCATGTCGCACGCCATGCCACGCGGGCGCTTGGGCTGGATCAGGTTTGGCTGATGGTCTCCCCTGGTAATCCGTTGAAGCCCCGGGCGGGCATGGCGCCGCTGAAGGACCGCCTGGCCAGTGCAAGGCGGATTGCCGATGGCAGGCGCGTGATCGCGACGGATATCGAAAGGCTGCTCGGCACGCGCTTCACGGCGGATACGCTGGCAAAACTGCACCGGCGCTTTCCCCGCGCGGTTTTCGTGTTTCTGATTGGCGCGGATAATCTGGTGCAGCTTCCCCGCTGGAAATCATGGCGCCGCATCGCCACTTCTGCGCCCTTGGCGGTGCTGCCCCGCCCGGGTTGGACAAGACAGGCGCTGCGTGGCGCGGCGGCTTCGGTACTGCGCCGCCAGCGTTGCCGGCCCGGCGCGTTGCTTGCCAGCCCGAAGCGGGCTACGAAACGCGCCAGATGGTGTTTCGTTTCCGCCCGGGAACACGCCGCATCCGCCACCGCAATCAGGGCGGCAGCGCTGCACCCGAGACACTTGGATAAAAAGACAGGAGGCGGCCATAGCCCGCAAGCCCACCCCGGCTGAAGAAAGCCCAAAGCGGCGCGTCGCCACCGCGCCAAAACCCAAAGCCGCGACCAAGGCCAAGGCGAACGCCAAGCCGAAAGCCGCAGCCGTGCCAAAGGCCGCGCCGAAAACCGCTGCCGCCAAGCCGGCGCCGAAGCGTGCTGCCGCCAAAGCTGCCGCAGCTAAGCCAGCGCCAAAGCCTGCCGCCAAGGCCAGCAAGGCCTCGCCGAAAACCGCTGCCGCCAAGCCAACGCCGAAGCGTGCTGCGGCCAAAACCACCGCGGCCAAGCCAGCGTCAAAACCTGCCGCAAAGGCCAGCAAGGCTGCGCCGAAAGCCGCGGCTGCCGCGCCAGCGCCGAAGCGCGCCGCCGTCAAAGCAACTGCGGCTAAGCCAGCGCCAAAACCTGCCGCCAAGGCCAGCAAGGCAGTGCCTAAGGCGAAGGCCGAGCCCAAGGCAAAACCCGCCACCAAGGTCACGGCGCCCCGCCCCGCCCGTGGCAGACGCCGCGAAAAACTTGCACCGGACCGGCTGGAAATACTTGTAGAAGCCGCGCGCCAAAGCCTGGAAGACGACAAGGCCGAAAACATCGTGATCTTGGACGTGACTGGCCGCGCTGATTACACGGACCGGCTGATCATCGCGACCGGTCAGGTTGAGCGCCAATTGCAAGCCATGGCGACGCATTTGGATGAAGCGCTTGGCAAGGCCGGGTTGCATATCAAGCGAGATGCCATTCAGGCCTCGGGCGATTGGGTGCTGATTGATGCGGGTGATCTGGTAATCCACCTGTTCCGCCCAGATGCGCGAGAGCTTTATCGCCTGGAACGCATGTGGGGCCCGGAAAGCCCGCTGACGACGGAGACTTCCGACGCCGCGCCCGAGTAGGATCATCGCCATCGGGCGCATAAAGCCTGGCCCGGAAGCAGCCCTTTACGCGCATTACGCGGCGCGGCTGCGCCCGACGCCCGAATTGGTCGAGATACCCGAAGCGCGCGGCAGTGAAGCCGAAATCCGCCGCCGTGAAGGCGCTGTCATCCTGGCCGCCATCCCGGCCGGAGCAGTCCCTGTTGCCTTGGACCTTGGCGGCGCCATGCCCGATACAGAAAACCTGGCAGCGCTGCTGACGCGTTGGGATGAAGCGGGGCGCAGCGCCTGCTTCATCATTGGCGGGGCAGAGGGGTTGGATCCCGCCGTGCAGGCGCGCGCGGAATATCGGCTCTCACTGGGTGCTCTCACCTGGCCGCATTTTCTGGTGCGCGGCATGCTGGCGGAACAGCTTTACCGGGTGCAGGCGATCAGGAGTGGGCATCCTTACCACCGGACGTGGCGGCCCTAATGCGCAAAGAGGTTGCTGCAAAAAATTGGGCCTCTTGCGGACGCCGAAGGCGGACGAGCGCCCGAATGGGCGCCGCTGCTTATGCAGCGAAGCCAAGCGCGCGGAGGCGCGCGCCGGCGTCTGAGGGCGGATCGGCCACGATCCGCGACACAGGAGTTAAGTGAAAGCAAGAAGCGGATGGCGCTGGATGCGCGCTTGGCCAAACATACAAGCATGAACGACACGCCCGAATCCCTGGATGATACCCGCTTCGCCGCCGTGCTGGCGCGCGATGCCGCGCCCGCCTGTGGCGCTTTTCTGTACGCTGTTACCAGCCAAGGGATTTATTGCCGCCCTGGCTGTCCTTCCCCCGCGCCGCTCCGCCGCCATGTGCGGTTTTTCGCCGATTGGGGCGCGGCAGAAGCCGCCGGCTTTCGCCCCTGCAAGCGCTGCGACCCGCGCGGTGATCGTGCGCGCCTGCAAGCGGAAGCGGTGCGCGCTGCCTGCGCCATGATCGAAGCTTCTGAATCCATGCCATCCCTCGCGAGCCTGGCAGCGCGCGCTGGCTATGCGCCGCATCATTTCCAGCGGATGTTTCGAGACATCACCAGCGTCACGCCGCGTTCCTATGCGGAAGGTGTGCGCGGGAAGCGCCTTTCAGCCGCGCTGGCTGAAGGGACGCGTGTGGCGGAGGCCGTGGCGGGGGCAGGCTTCGGCAGTGAAAGCCGCGTTTATGAAAACACCGCGCGCCATCTTGGCATGCGCCCTGGCCGTGCGCGGCGTGGCGGCGCGGGAGAGGTGATCCGCATCGCCTGGGCGGAAAGCGCCTTCGGTCCCTTGTTGCTCGGCGCTACAGATCAAGGCGTGTGCTTCCTTGGTTTTGGCGAGGCGCGCGATGCTTTGGAAGGCGATTTGCGCGCTCGCTTTCCCCAAGCGCGGATTGAAGCGGCGCCAGCGGAAATCAGCGATCTCGCTAAACGCGCCATCGCCTTCATCGCCGAACCACGCGCTGCCTTGGATTTGCCCTTGGATTTGCGCGGCACGATTTTCCAGCGCCGCGTCTGGGAAGTGCTGCGCGGCATTCCGCTGGGTCAAACCACAACATACAGCGCGCTCGCCGCCGCCATGGGTGAGCCTAAGGCAACGCGCGCGGTGGCACGCGCTTGTGCGCAAAACCCGGTTTCGCTCTCGGTGCCCTGCCATCGCGTGGTGGGGAAGGATGGTGATGTGACCGGCTATCGCTGGGGTGTTGCGCGCAAGCGCGCCTTATTGGCGGGCGAAAGGGGCGCGTGAGTTTCCTGGTCGCGTATCAGGTTCCAAAAACACGATCCCCGGCATCGCCAAGCCCGGGGCGGATATA
>Ga0315899_10007644_pt1 | contig 11613 bp, 7 predicted proteins | sample LakEriMetagenome_2_FD_203518 | JGI IMG/M metagenome (GOLD analysis project Ga0315899, IMG submission 203518) | Freshwater fungal communities from buoy surface, Lake Erie, Ohio, United States - Buoy 4 MA112 | ecosystem: Environmental > Aquatic > Freshwater > Lake | place: USA: Lake Erie, Ohio... | reverse complement strand
TCGATGAGGGGAGCAGCACAAATAATTACTACCGGAGACAGCAACACCAGCATTCCACCTTTCGTTAGCAGCAGCCTATGAATAGATGCTCCACCGAAAAGAACAAAAAATAGGAGCACAGGAAGAGCAAAGCCAATAAGTTGTGTAACGTTATTCATCCAAATGAGTGCGTGCGCATAGCGAGGTTCAGGTTGGGAAAGAATCAAGGGTAAATCTTCCAATGGAATATTGAAAAGCGAAGCAGCAACACCCATCGAAACAATGGTTCCCAACCCAATACACGTGAGCGTGAGTGCTGTAAACAAAATGAATTGCGGCGCGGGGCCCAAGCCTTTTAAGATTGAGTTCATGCTACAAAGGAAGCAAAGTATCTTTGCATTCCCTTTTTGGAATGATTAAAATTGGTAACATAGAACTGCCCGACTTTCCTCTGCTACTTGCACCAATGGAAGATGTTAGCGATCCGCCCTTCCGTTTGGTGTGCAAAGAGAATGGTGTGGATATGATGTACACCGAATTTATCAGCAGTGAAGGCCTCATACGCGACGCAGCCAAGAGTCGAATGAAGCTCGACATCTTCGAATATGAGCGGCCCATAGGGGTTCAAATTTTCGGTAGCGACACGGAAACCATGGTGAAGTGTGCTGAAATCATTGAACAAACTAACCCGGATTTACTCGATATCAATTACGGATGCCCGGTGAGCAAGGTAACGTGCAAAGGCGCCGGAGCAGGCATTCTGAAAGATATTCCGAAAATGGTATCGATGACCGAAGCCATCGTAAAAGCCACGAAACTTCCTGTAACGGTGAAGACCCGATTAGGTTGGGATGAGGACAGCAAAAACGTGGTAGAGGTAGCAGAGCGACTACAAGACATAGGCATACAAGCACTTACTGTCCATGGTCGCACACGTGTGCAGATGTACAAGGGTTTTGCCGACTGGACGCTCATAGCGCGGATAAAAGAAAACCCGCGCATGCGTATCCCCATATTTGGTAATGGCGACATTGATTCGCCGGAAAAAGCTGTAGAGTATAAAAACAAATACGGGGTGGATGGTGTGATGATAGGTCGCGCCAGTATTGGATATCCGTGGATATTCAACGAGATTAAGCACTACGTGCGCACCGGCGAAAAACTTCCGCCACCCACCGTAGCCATGCGAGCCGAGGCATGCAGGAAGCACTTCGAATTTTCACTGCAGTGGAAAGGGCCCGTACTCGGGGTACTCGAGATGCGCAGGCATTACAGCAATTATTTCAAAGGTCTTCCGCATTTCAAGGAAGATCGCATGGAGCTAGTGACCACCAACGATGCAGAAGTGATTTTGCGCAAGCTGCAGGAGATTGTTGCCAAGTATGACGGGGTGGATTTTCTAGTCTAGTGGCGCATTCGAACCGGGACGTTGGGGCGCACTGCGCGTCCTTGTTCACTAACAACCCTTTTGTGAATCGGCATCTCGCACGCACTGCGGTGCGTCATTACCGCGGGATTCGATGACGAGGTCTCTACCAAACCGGGGATAGGAGGTATACACGCATTATTTCAGGTCCTTGCCGAGATCCGAACGATAGTACTTACCCTTCCAGGTGATAACCGCCGCATTTTCATAAGATGAAAGCAGCGCATCATGAATGTCCTTTCCATACGAAGTAACTGCGATAACGCGTCCGCCATTGGTGACAATTGTGTCGTTCACTTGTTTTGTGCCTGCATGAAAAACCAGGCTGCCATGAACGTGTTCAAGGCCAGAAATTGGGTCGCCCTTTGCATAGTCTTCAGGATAGCCGCCAGCCACCAGCATGACAGTGGCCGCCGCGCGTGTGTCGATTTCAAGTTCAGCATCTTGAAGCGCTCCTGTTGCCGCTGCATCAAGCAGAGGTAACAAATCGCTCGCAATGCGTGGCATAACCACCTCCGTTTCCGGATCGCCCATGCGGCAGTTGTACTCAATAACATACGGTTCGCCTTGCACATTGATGAGACCAAAAAACACAAAGCCCGTGTAGCGCATGCCCTCTGCGTGAATACCGCGCATCGTAGGTCGGACAATGCGTTGCTCCACTTTCTGCATAAAGGATTCATCCGCAAATGGCACAGGGCTCACCGCTCCCATACCGCCGGTGTTGAGGCCTGTATCGCCTTCACCGATACGTTTGTAATCCTTCGCTTCCGGCAGCAGCACATAATTTTTACCATCGGTCAAGGCGAAAACGGAAAGCTCAATTCCTGAAAGAAACTCCTCAATAACAACTCGGGCGCTGGAAGCACCAAATTGTCCTTCTAACAGCGTTTTCAAAGCGGCTTCAGCTTCTTCAAGTGTCTCCAGAATAAGAACGCCCTTACCGGCTGCGAGCCCATCGGCCTTCAACACATACGGGGCTTTCAGAGCATGCAAGTATGCAATACCCTCTGTCAAACTTGCATGTGTAAATGTTGCATAGCGGGCTGTAGGAATGTCATGTCGCATCATAAACTGCTTGGCGAAATCTTTACTACCTTCCAATTGCGCCGCTTGTTTATCAGGACCCACAAACTTTACCTGACGAAGGGATTCCTCAGCCAAAAAATAATCGGCCAAGCCTTCTACCAGCGGAACCTCGGGGCCTACCAACACCAGCTCAATTTGATTCGCAAGCACAGCATCACGGATGGTAGTAAAGTCGCTTAGTGAACATGAAAGATTCGTAGCGATCGCAGCAGTGCCTGGATTTCCGGGTGCTACGAAGAGCTTACTCAGTATTGGACTCTGAGCGATTTTCCAAGCGAGCGCGTGTTCTCTTCCTCCCGATCCTAGTATTAATACGTTCATGGTGTGTTCTATGTGGCGCAAATTTCTTCTGAAACAACCATCCGATGCGGCATTTTTTTAAACAACGCTCGAATCGCGCAGCAAACCGCATCATATGCTTTGCAAGTACCGACAATTCCGAAGCAATGAAGTGCTGCACTTTTTGCGGCACGGCAACAAAAAACCCCGCCGATAAGGCAGGGTCGATATTCCATTCAAAGAATTATACTATACAGTAGTCCCGTCTTTGATAGCTTTTGCAGTGTATGCTTGCTGACGTCGCAACCAGTAGATGATGGCTACAAACGCAAACACGATGCATATCCAATTCATGGTGGGTCCAATTGGATCTATGATATGCTTGAAGGTCCACTGGAAGCCATCGGCTATCGGTTGAAGGATGCTTTGGAGGTTCATGGTTGAAAAAATTGTGATGCAAATCTAAGCCAGGTTGATTAAACCACCTAGCCTTGCCTTCATTTTTGTTGCCGTTCTTTTGTTGATATGATTTTACGAACCTATGCATCCAATCAACCGCTTTCACTGGCAATCCTGCCGGTGACAACCTTAGCCGTGTTGCTGGGCGCAGCAGCCACCGGAAAACTGGAGGCTTTCAATGCAGGGTTCCCCATCGACTATTACCTGGGTGGCTGGTACGACGGACATTATACCCTTGCTATGCTGAGTGGCGCACTCATATTGGGAGGGGCCTACCTAGCCAATACCGTTTTTAATCGCCATGAGTTTTTCAATGTGCCGGTTTTTGTGCCTGCATTTATTTATTCGCTCTTGGCTGCAACGCTAACACTTATTCAGTTATCGATTCCTGTGTTAGTGGCCAACATTTTCGTGTTGCTCGGGCTCAATAACCACCTGAAAATTTTCCATCAGCCCCGTGTGCTTGCAGAGTTTTTTGAAACCGGTTTCTGGTATGGTTTGGCAGCTGTTTGTTTTCCCCCCTATTTCGCATTAATCGTTGCTCTTTGGGCGGGCACCATCATTACACGGGCTTTTCATTGGCGCGAGTATGTGCTTCCTGCAGTGGCTTTTGCTGTTCCTTTCGGCTACTGGGTTTCTTGGCTATATTTTCAAGATAGCATGGAAGGCATGGTTCTCTTTCGCAAATGGGTTAGCTTCGATACACAGTCTTATTTCGCATCGTGGGATAATTCATCGCGTGTATTCGGATTCATTGCCATTGCTTCCATGCTCTTTGCTATTCCCCGATACTTGTTCTTATCGGAGCGCTCTTCCAACAAAGCCAAAACAATTCGTACCATTTTCTTTGTGGTGGCGCTTACGCTTGGCGCATCTTACTTTCTGGCCTTCATTCTTCTTTGGAAATGGATTGTGATGGCGTTGTTGTTGCCCATCGCATTTCTGTTGGGTTACTGGTTTGCCAACTATCGCGTATCACTCGTTGCGCCATTTTTCTTTTACGCTTTACTTGCTACTTCATTGTGGTGTGTGATACACGCGCTCATTTAACGAAGTAATTCTTTTCGTTCAAAGCCACTGGCAACGATATTTGATGTTCCGTAGCTGCTTATTCAACCTTTCGATTGAATTTGCAGTCTTTCCTCGGCATGCATCGCAACGCAGTACATATACTCTTCATACTCGTGCTCATAGCACCCGGAATGGTGGCGTTGGGGCAGCCCGAATGGGTTATCAATCGAGGACAGTGGGCCGATTGCGTTGCTTTTCAAACGCGCCTCAACGCCGGAGTTTTGTGGACCGAGCGCGCAGGCTTCACCTATCAATTATTCAATCCGGAGGAATTAGGACGCTTGCACACCACGCGCGAATCGGGTGATGTCGAATTGCTGCACGGCCACACTTTCAAGGTGCGCTTTGTGAACGGATTTGCGCAGTCGCTTGCGGGTGGAGACGAGCAGCAGCATTATTACAATTATTACACATCACCGAATCTGTCGGCTCATGTTTCACATTGTACCGCCTATGGAAGAGCCCGTCTCCTTGAGGTGTATCCCGGAATCGATGTGCAACTGTACAGCACCGGAAAACAACTGAAATACGACTGGATAGTCGCTCCGGGCGCACGGCCGGAAAACATTCGTGTGGCCTACGATGATGCGAAAGTTTCACTCGTGCACCGTGAGCGTGGAAGTGAGCTCGTGCTGGAAACATCCGTCCAAACCATCATCGAAAAACAACCCTTCGCCTACCAAATCGTGAATGGAATCATGCAAGAAGTTTCCTGCGATTACGTATTGGAAGGCAATGTTGTCAGCTTTCAGTTGGGGCATTACAATGAAACATTGCCGCTCATCATTGACCCCGAAATAGCATTCTCCACGTATATCGGTTCCCCGGCCAATAGCTGGGGATTTACAGCCTGCGATGATTCACAGGGAAACTTGATTGCCGGAGCGGCCGTTTTTGCACCCGATTATCCAACCACTACAGGAGCGTTTTCGGTTACATTCAACACAGCATCTGCCAACTATTTCGATGCAGCAATTTCCAAATTCAATACCGACGGCACTCAATTGCTTTACAGCACATATCTCGGCGGTGAATTGCAAGAAACCCCTCAAAGCGTGGTTGTCGACAGTCAAGACCGAATAATTGTGTTTGGGGTAACAGGCAGCGCTTCTTTCCCTACTACCTCCTCGGCCTATCAGCAGACCTTCATTGGCGGCCCCTTCTTAAGCATGAATGGCTTTTTTTCAGGGCAGCATCCCAATGGCACCGATTTGTTCATTACCAAATTCAACTCCGACGGCTCGCTGCTGGCTTCGACATTTTTAGGTGGAACAGAAAACGACGGACTTAACAATGCCGATCAATTATTCTACAATTATGGAGATGCGTTTCGGGGCGAGGTAAATGTGGACGCTTCGGACAATGTATATGTAGCAACCGTTACCCGTAGCACCGATTTTCCGGTTACGACCGGCGCGTTTGGCGGGGGTGATTTCGACGGCGTACTACTTAAGCTTTCACCCGATTTAGGCAGTCTGATGCAAAGCAGATTCATTGGAGGAAATGGACGCGATGCCTGCTACGCTATTGAATTCAATACTTCGGGGCAAGTTATCATTGCCGGTGGTACACAGAGCGCCAATTTTCCGTGGGTATCGCCTACTGCTGCTGATGCCACGTGGAATGGAGAGACCGATGGGTATGTGTCCATTCTGAATCCAACCAACCTTACACTCGTTGCAGGAACGTTTGTGGGCACCGCTTCGTACGATCAAGTATACTTCGCTCAAAGCGATGAAAACGGATTTGTCTATACCTATGGCCAAACAACCGGCAATATGCCTATTACTCCCGGCTGTTATGGCCAATCCAATAGTGGTCAATTCATCTCCAAGTTTGCACCAGACCTGAGTAGCATGGAATGGAATACCACCATAGGAACAGGAAGTGGTGCGATTGATATTTCTCCCACTGCCTTCCTAGTAAGCGATTGCGAGCAGATTTATTTAAGTGGTTGGGGAGGCGATATCAATAATAATTATTGCTCGGGTGTGGGCGGCGATTGCTACGCCAACCAAAGTACCACCTTTGGTTTGCCTATAACGACCGATGCTTTTCAGAGCAACACCGATGGAAGCGATTTCTACCTGTGTGTACTCACCCCCAACGCGCAAGGGTTACTCTATGGTTCTTTTCTGGGAGGGAATGAAAGCAATGAGCATGTGGATGGTGGAACCTCGCGTTTTGACAAGAATGGATCCGTGTATCATGCAGTTTGTGCGGGTTGTCAGAACAACGATGATTTTCCTACAACACCCGGTGCTTGGAGCAGCACCAATGAAAGCACGGGATGCAATCTGGCTGTGTTTCGCTTCGATTTGAACGCCATTCAAGCGGAAGTTTCCATCGATGGTCCTTCGCAGGTATGTGCAAACACCGATGTTGCTTTCAGCAATCTCACGGTAGGAGCCGCCAACTATCTGTGGAACTTTGGTGATGGAACCACTTCCGCAGAAGCTGAACCCACGCATCAATTCACACTGGGAGGATCCTACACCATTCAGCTGGTGGGCTATGATAACGGCACATGCATCACGGCCGATACGACCACTATTGATATTGAGGTAATACCCGATGTATCACCCACTATTCAAGGCGATGTGGTGATTTGTTTGGGAAGCAATACGCAACTATCAGCAACGGGAAGTTCCAATTTGCATTGGATTTATGATGTAACGCTATCGGGAACCGATATACCCGACCCCGTGGCCGAGCCATCGGTTACCACTACGTATTACGTAGTGGATGAAAACGAATGCGATGCCGAAACACTCAGTGTCGTTGTGGAAGTGAGCAGTGTGAACATTAATTCGTCCAACGATACTACGCTTTGCGCAGGGCAGGGTGCCAACTTGTTTGCCGCAGGAGGGCTTACCTATTCCTGGTCTCCACCCGATTTTCTGGATAACCCTCTGGTAGCAAATCCGGTTGCAACTCCCCTTCAGTCCATAGATTATACAGTAACTGCAACGAATGAACACGGATGTTCGGACGCTTCCGTAGTTTCGATTGTTGTTTTTTCGAATATCCCCGGTGGCGCCATGTATGCTCCACTGAATGTGTGCGAAGGACTGGAAGTGCAGCTTCAGGCTGAGCCGGGAAATGGGTGGAACTGGTTTCCGGCAGAATCCTTAAACTCCCCGGTTGTGCAGGCGCCATGGGCCTCCCCGGCAGACACCATGCTGTATGTGGTAGAGGTGACAAACTCATGCGGATCGGGCTACGATAGTGTAATGGTGAATGTGATACACCCCGTATTACAAGCGTATGGCGGAGGCAGTATTTGCCTGGGTGATACAATTGGCGCCTGGGCCACCGGTGCTCTGAGCTATACCTGGACACCTACCCTGTGGGCATCGCCTGCCAACGAAGCTTCGACCATTCTTTCGCCCCAAAGCACTACCCTGTTTTCGGTAACCGGTGTCGATGCGTTCAATTGCCTCTCGACCGATAGTGTTCAAGTATATGTGTACCCTCAAGCCGACATAGATGCCGGCCCAGACGCGTATATTGATTTCCCCGATAGTGCAATGCTATTCGGAAATGCGCTGGGTTTCCCCTGCTACTGGTGGCCTTCCGAAGGATTGAGCTGCGATACATGCGAGCAAACATTGGCTTCACCATCTGAGCCCACCACTTATCACTTGGCAATCGTCGACGATTTCGGATGTGTGAATGAAGACACTGTTCGAGTGCATCCGTATTTTCCATTGTTTGTTCCGAATGCGTTTACACCCAATGCCGACGGTATTAACGATGTATTTCTGGTAGGTGGTATTGCATTGAGCGGTTTTCACCTTATAATTTTCGACCGTTGGGGAACAACCGTGTTCGAATCGTTTGATATGAATGAGCCATGGCTAGGTGACGACGGCGGAGGGTATTATGCGCCCAATGATGCCTACAACTGGATTCTCGAGTTCGACTCGCGTGAGCGTCGCACAAAACTCATAGGGCATGTGATACTGGCACGTTGATTCTTTTTTATTTGCCTTGCAACCAAGTGCGCTAGCCCAATATCTTAGCCGCACTTTTAACTTACTTCCATGGCCTACGAAAATATTCTGGTCTCGATCGATGAAACGATTATGACCATCACCATCAATCGCCCATCACAGCTCAACGCGCTGAATAGTGCAACCATTCAGGAACTCAACAAAGCAATGGCGTTGGCAGAAGTAAACCACGAAGTGCGCGTTATCGTGGTTACCGGAAGCGGAGAGAAGGCCTTTGTTGCCGGAGCAGACATTAAAGAGTTTTCAGATTTCAGTGCCGAGCAAGGTCGCTTACTGAGCGCGCTGGGGCATAAGTTGTTATTTGATTTCGTAGAGAACATGAGTAAGCCTGTGATCGCAGCGGTGAATGGTTTTGCCCTCGGTGGCGGTCTTGAACTAGCTATGTCATGCCACATGCGCATCGCCTCTGATAGTGCAAAGATGGGATTGCCCGAAGTGACACTCGGAGTAATACCGGGCTACGGCGGCACTCAGCGATTGGCGCAGCTGGTTGGCAAAGGAAAGGCAATGGAAATGATTACCTCGGCTGCTATGATTACCGCAGATGAAGCGAAGGATTGGGGCTTAGTGAATCGCGTGGTGCCCCAAGCGGAACTAATGGCAGCAGCGAAAGAACTAGCGCAGAAGATTGCGAAAAACTCACCCTCTGCTATTGCCGCGGCTATCCGCTCGGTAAATGCCGGCTTCAAGCCCGGAGCAAATGGATTCAATGAAGAGATTCGAGAGTTTGGCCGCTGCTTCGGAACAGCCGATTTCCGAGAAGGCACAACGGCCTTTCTTGAGAAACGCAAACCTGTTTTCGAAGGTAAATAATGTCGGTTTCCATTCAAATCATCAACAAGTCGAAGCATCCGTTGCCTGCTTATGAAACGGAGCAAGCTGCCGGCATGGATGTGCGTGCCAACATCGAACAGCCGATGCAGCTTGGGCCACTGGAGCGGGCTATAGTTCCCACGGGATTATTCGTTGCACTTCCAGTTGGATATGAGCTACAAGTGAGGCCCCGCAGTGGATTAGCCGCCAAACAGGGAATCACAGTCCTCAACTCGCCCGGCACGGTCGACTCCGATTACCGAGGTGAAATCAAGGTTATTCTCGTCAACCTTTCAAATGAACAGGTGCAAATAAATGATGGCGATCGTATTGCTCAGTTCGTTATAGCTCGGCATGAGCGCGCAGCCTGGGAACCAACCGATGCGCTCAACGAAACTACCCGCGGGACAGGTGGTTTTGGCAGCACCGGAAAATAAAAAGTAGCTCCTTATATCGAATGAACCTAAATTGTGGAGGTTGGTTTCTACATTACTTTGTGTAGCATAAATTCGCGCAACATTTTTCAATCCAAACCACGCTATGGCAAAAGGTCTTTTTGGAAGCTCGTTGATGAAGAAGTTCTGGATGTCGATTACCGGTCTTTTTCTCATTTCATTTCTCGTAGTGCACTGTGCGTTGAACGCATTGATTTTCGCCAATGATGGCGGAATGTTGTTCAACCAAGGAGCACATTTCATGGGAACCAACATCATCATTCGCACCATGGAAATCGTGCTTTTCGGGGGCCTCATCGCTCACGTTGTGGATGGTTTGATGCTCTATTTTCAGAATCGCTCCGCACGTCCTGTGAAGTATGCTTATGAAAAGCCTTCTGCAAGCAGCAAGTGGTATTCGCGTAGCATGGCGCTGCTGGGCACACTCATTTTGTTGTTCCTCATTTTGCACTTGTATCACTTTTGGTTGAGAACGCGAATCACAGGATTGACCGTGCAGCCGACACACGTTTTCTTTGAAGGACACAAGTTGGAAGATTTGTACGGCGAGATGAAGTTTGTATTCAGCCACTTGTGGGTTGTTATTGTATATGTGCTTGGATGTTTTTCACTTTTCTGGCACTTGCTGCATGGTTTCCGCAGCGCGTTTCAATCGCTTGGGCTGAACTACACCAAATACAAAGGCGGAATTGCCTTCTGCGGCGATGTGTTTAGTGTTATAATTCCAACTGTATTCGCTGCTATGCCGGTGAGTATGTACATGGGATGGGTTCAGTAATGATTGTAGATTAAAGCACCTTAAAAAGAATGGAGCTCAATTCGAAAATACCCGATGGATCACTTGATCAGAAGTGGACCAAATACAAGGGAAGTGTTCGCCTGGTTAATCCGGCCAACAAAAGAAGCATTGATGTGATTGTAGTAGGAACCGGTCTGGCCGGGGCCTCTGCAGCGGCATCGCTGGCTGAAATGGGGTACAGTGTGAAGGCACTCTGCTTCCAGGATTCACCGCGTCGTGCGCACAGTATTGCCGCTCAAGGTGGTATCAATGCTGCCAAGAATTACATGAACGATGGTGATTCTACGTATCGTTTATTCTACGACACCATCAAAGGTGGTGACTACCGTTCACGCGAAGCCAATGTGCATCGCTTGGCGGAAGTAAGCGCCAATATCATCGACCAGTGTGTGGCGCAAGGTGTTCCATTTGCTCGTGATTACGGCGGATTGCTCGACAATCGTTCGTTCGGTGGTACACAAGTATCGCGTACGTTCTATGCAAAAGGACAAACCGGACAGCAATTGTTGTTGGGTGCTTATTCAGCATTGTCGCGCCAAATTGGCAAGGGAACCGTTGAAATGCTCAACCGTCACGAGATGCTCGATGTGGTAATCGTGAACGGAAAGGCACGCGGTATCATTGCCCGCAACTTGGTAACGGGCGAGTTGGAGCGTCACTCAGCTCATGCCGTTGTGTTGTGCACCGGTGGATACGGCAACGTGTTCTTCCTTTCAACCAACGCTATGGGAAGCAACGTGACAGCTGCGTGGCGCGCACACAAGCGCGGTGCTGCTTTCGGCAATCCGTGCTTCACGCAAATTCACCCAACCTGTATTCCGGTGAGTGGTGATCATCAATCGAAGTTGACACTCATGTCGGAATCGTTGCGTAATGATGGCCGTATTTGGGTGCCTAAGCATAAAGAAGATGTAGAGGCAATTCGCGCGAAGCGATTGAAGCCACAAGATATTCCCGAAGATCGCCGCGACTATTACCTGGAAAGAAGGTACCCTGCGTTTGGTAACCTCGTACCGCGCGACATTGCATCACGCGCTGCTAAGGAGCGTTGCGACGAAGGTTTCGGCGTGAACGCAACAGGAGAAGCAGTGTATCTCGACTTCTCTTCAGCCATTATCCGTTACGGTAAAGCGCAAGCGAACGTAAAGGGAATTCACAATGCTACTGAGCAACAAATAATTGATCTCGGAACGAAAGTGGTAGAGCAGAAATACGGAAACCTCTTTC
>Ga0315899_10007642_pt1 | contig 11615 bp, 8 predicted proteins | sample LakEriMetagenome_2_FD_203518 | JGI IMG/M metagenome (GOLD analysis project Ga0315899, IMG submission 203518) | Freshwater fungal communities from buoy surface, Lake Erie, Ohio, United States - Buoy 4 MA112 | ecosystem: Environmental > Aquatic > Freshwater > Lake | place: USA: Lake Erie, Ohio... | reverse complement strand
CCCCACCAGGCAAAGGGATTACCGGGTTACTCGGCGACACCGTAATGCTCTTGACCCTCGGTGCTGCCATGTCCAGCTTAGCTCCTGCTGCGATCCATTGGCGAAGCACCAATGCATGGTTATCTCCAGGCTCGATGAGCTTACCCCCAACATGCGGAACGATACCGAGCGGCTTGGTCAACATCATCGAATCAATAGGCGAGGTCGAATTGATCCGTCGGCCAGCCAAATCGTCGGCCAAACTGCGCACGTCATAAAGCGGGTCATACCCTCGCAACGAAAGCTTGAACCCGTTCTTGCCAGCTTGTGCACCATGGCAAGTCCCCGAGTTGCAACCGAGCCGGGACAGCGCAGGGTTCACATCGCGAATAAAGTCCACGGAGTAGTCCGCAGGTAGCGCCGCGTTCAAAGCAACGGCTTGAGCATGCCCGCCGACAACAACATTCACCTTTGCGGTACCGCTCTGCAGCGGCTGAACCCAACCGCGATCCGAGATCCAGAATGCGTCCCCCTCCAAACCAAATGCGGCTTGCGACGTCACATCGACCATCTCGCCAGAATCGAGTTGTGCCATCACGATGATTTGCGCTGAGTCATTCCAAGCGGCAAACTCGACAGAGGCGGGCTCGACACGAATCGCCGCAATCCGCTCGGCTGGGATCGGCCGATGAACCAGTTCAGCATCACCCTTGGGAGTCGCTGCTGCGTCTCGTTCGAGCCGATGCGATTCTGCGATGACCTTCAGCCGATCCACTCGCATGCCCGCCAGCGATCCTGAAGCGATTCCTTCTAAGGATCCTGCAGGAGTCACATCGACATCTGCGATCTGCTTTCCATCGGCAATGTTCCAAACCCGAAGATGGCCGTCGGAAGACCCACAAACCAATCGGCCTTGAGCATCGATCGCGATCGCATAAACGGCATTCGGCACAGGATACGTCGCCAAGAGCGGTGGTTGTGGCGTTACGTAATCTTCCAATTTCTTTTTCTCTGCAGCATCCAGCGTTCCCGCTGCTTTCGCTTGTATCCCCTTGATCTCTTCAGGCACTTGCCCTTCTACATCGTAGCCCCATACCTTCACTTCGCTCTTGTTGTCCAAAGTAGACGCGGCTGCGAGATACTTGCCATCCGGGCTCACAACCACATCAAACACGCGGCCCACCATCGGCTCGAGCTTGCGAATCAGGTTCGCATCGTCCCCAATAACTCGCGCCGTTTGTCGGAAAACTCGATAAATCTTGGGCACACCATCCGCCCCTCCCACAAAAACCTCGTTCCGCTTGGGATGACGAGCCAACGCTTGTATCCCTCCTCGGAGCGCACCAGGGGTAATCGAAGTCACATTGTCGATGAATCGCTCAGTCTCGAACTCGGTCAACTTGACCGTCATGTCGCGACTTCCCGAAACCAAGTGCTTGCTATCATTGATGAACACTGTCGCTCGCGGCCAATCCTCGTGTGTTCTTTGATACAGCTTTTGATTGCCATTGATATCGAACGCGCGAACCGAATTATCGCTCATTCCCAAAGCGATCAACGAGCTGTCATGCGACCATGACAATCCGAACAAGGTATCTCCACCCAGCATGAAGCTGCGTTCGAGTTGCTTCGTCTCGTTATTCCAAATCTGTAGCTCACCAGCCACACCGGGCTCACCCGCACCAACGGCAATCCACTTCCCATCCGGAGAGTACTTGATCGACTCCACACGTGGACTCATGCCGACCAATCGATTCTTCAGCTGCCAGCTCTGGGTATCAAAAACCAAAACCTCATGGAAGCCACTTACTGCAACTTCGCTACCATTCGGCGAGTAATCAATACTCCCGATGCTGGGTGGTCGCGTGTACTTAGGAGGATTCTGGGCCGTGAAGCGAGGGCCGGAATCGACTTTGTCTTGAATAGCGCCCGCCGCGATCCAACGCTTGATCGTTTCAATCTCAGCCGGCTTGAGCGGCGGAAGGTTCTTCGGCATCTCCGCCTTACCCTCCACCGGGGTGATTTCACTCATCAAGTGACTCGTCGCAGCATCGCCGGGAACAATCGCTGCATCTCCTGACTCACCACCCTTGAGCATGCTCGCGAAATCAGTCATCAAGTAGCCACCTTGCTTCTTCGCCTCTTGATGGCAAGCAAAGCAATTAGCTCGCAAAATCGGGAGAACGTCCTTCGACCAAGTGGGTGCCTCTGGCTCAGCCGCTCGAATCGCACCACCGAGCACGGCGATTCCTAAATAGCTGAAAACAACGAGCATCCATCGCGATCCGTATGCCGAGGAGAACAACGACACCGAAGCAAGGCGCATATGCAGATCCTATGTTGTGAGCGTTTGCGGATGGGAGCATCGGCGTCGATAGAGGATCCGCCAACACGATCGCAAACGGTGTTTGAGTCCGGGAGGGATAATCAGGAGGTGGGTCAGATCCCTTATTTCAAGCGATCTTTTAACGAAAAAGTCTACATTCGAATATAACTAGAAAGCCCTGCGGGGTCAACTTTATCATTACCGGACAGCAATGCCGCCATTCACTCCGTTGATGGGATGCAATAGTCCCAGACATTAACCTGTCTCCATCCCCAAAAAGTGCAACACGACGAATGATCCCAACGGTGCTTTCGACGGAAAACGGGATTTCCACAGCAATCACGATGCGAGGAACGGTTGCATCATGAACGCCTCGGACCAACGGTTTCTCCTCTACTGGCATTTCTGGATAGGGTTGTTCGTTTCCCCCGTCCTGTTCGTGCTCGCAGTCACCGGCCTCATCCAACTTTTTCGAAGTGACATCGAATCCCGGATCTACCGGGACATTTTGACCGATTCAGCACCGACGGAGATTCAGGGATCCACTTCACGCCGTGGGCGCGAGCCCTTTCAAAAGCGACTCCATAGAGGTTACTACCAATCAGCATTAGACATCGCCGCTGCCGAGCTCGGGCCGGGAATTCGCACAGCTCGCGTCGAGATCAACAACGGGCACGAACGGTTACCAGCGCTCTTGGTCGCCCCCGTGGAAAGACCGTGGCCCCAGCGCAGAATTTACGTCTCACCTGAACGCGGAGTCATTACTGGCTCGCTTCCCGAACGCACATTCTTTGCTCGGTCGCTCGATCTCCATCGAACCTTGATGGGAGGATTAACCGGTCGGCTGATCGTCGAGTTCACAGCCAGCTGGATCATCGCGTCGATCTTGATTGGCTTCCAACTTTGGTTCCGCCAAAAAGATTCTCAACAACGAACCAACAGCGAACAGACTAGCGACGGCAAAAGCTGTCACGACATCGATCGCAAATCCAACTTGAATCGATGGTGGCGATGGCGTTCGCTGCACGTCACCATCGGTGCATCCACTGGGTTGCTGATCATTCTAATCGCATGGAACGGCCTTCAATTCTCCGAAATTTACGGCACCCTGTATCATGGGATCGCCCGCAGCACGGGCCAATACGATTACCTAATCGACAAACCAAAACCAGTCTACGATGACAACTCGCAACCCACCTTGGCGCTGGATGACGTGCTCGCACGAGGCTTAGCCAATGGGATGCACTGGCAGCGTATTGCTATCCAATTGCCCTCCAATGCAGATGATTGCATCACCATCGAATCAGGTGGTGACTTCCCCCCATCGATGACGCAAACCCTTTACCTGGATCGCGTCCGAGGAGATGTTCTACGCCGCTACGAACTCTCCGACCTGGGCCCGTTGGCGCAATGGAACAAGTGGAGCTACCCAATTCATGTGGGAACCATCGGAGGTATTGCCACACAATGCGTATGGGGCATTGCAATGCTAACGCTGATATCGATGCCCGTGTCGGCTAGCGCCATGATCTATCTTCGCTGGCGTCGCGGCGTACGGATAACACCAAATCGAACAGCTCCAGAGAGTCTGGCGATGCGAGTGTGGGTCGCTATGCTCGGCATCCTACTTCCTGCCGTTGGATTGACCATGCTGGGCATCATCGCTGCCGATTGGCTTTTGGTTCCTTGGCGACGGTCTCGTAGCCGTCACCCCCGATCCGAGTGAATCAACCGCCGACAGCCGGATCCGATTATCCTTATTTTTACTGAGATAAGCGCCAATTACGGTAAGCCGTTGGACTTGCGTTTCCTCGAACTACACTAGAACAAGCGATTCTGATCCTGTCCTCGCTCGGAGTATGGATCCGCTCACGAGATCCGCACAGATAATTCCCCATCGGCGACCTATGAACCGATTCCAGCATCAACAATTCACTTTTTGGCATTACGTTCGACGCCAGTACACGCGCCTGTCCCAATGCTTTTGGGGCCGTATTGTTTTCGTTTTAATTCTCTTCGTTACCGTCGAATCACCCGCCCATGCGGAACTAGTAACACTTTATTCCGGCTCAGGGCTTCCTTCTGCAGAGCCATGGCTCGTGTATGGCTTCGATTCGGTCACAGGGGCATCCCAAACAAATGTCGCCGGTGGCGTACGACTGGTCACCGATGAAACCACAAGAGCTGGCTACAGCAATTACAACGTCATCCCAACCACCGCACTCAAGAACCCCGCCTTTCCATCGCTGAATCGAGCCAACGGCTTCGAACTCTCATTCTCACTAGCACTCACTGGAGAATCGCATACATCCAACGATCGCGCTGGATTTTCAGTAATTCTGCTCGGGAGCGATGCCAAAGGAATCGAACTAGGATTCTGGCAAAATGAAATATGGGCACAGAATGCAGGATTCATCCATGGTGAAGGTATCGCATTCAACACCGTACCGACCCAAGACTACAAGCTTCGGATCGTCAACGACAACTACACGCTCAGCCAAGGAGCAAACCAACTCTTGACTGGCAATCTACGGTCGTACGGAAGCTCACAACCTTACTCGCTCTCGAATTACATTTTTTTAGGTGACAACACGACGAGCGCCCAAGCCAACGCGTTGATCGGAGCGATCAAACTCGAGTCGAACCTCGCGTCAGTGCCAGAACCCAGCACTTTCATTCTTTTGGGTTCGGCTGCGATCGCGTTGAGAGGACTGAGATTCCTTCGACGGCCCAGAGCTTAGCGACGCTAAGCTCCTTTCGGACTTCTCCCGCTCTAGGAAGGGTGATCCCGCGCCGCAATCGGCATGGTTACAATTGAGATTCGTTAATTTCTGAGATTGGTTAATCTCTTTCCACCCTGATCTCTATCCACCCCAACTTATTCAACCCAGCCGTATTCACCCCGAACTTATTCCGCCGGCCCCACTGCTTACCATTCACCTTTTTACCTACTATTCATGGTCATTGCCGAGTCCCAAAAAGGGCAACGGAGTCATTAGTATGCGTCATCAACGAGTTTCGCTCGGTCCTGTCGAATTGTCATTTAACGCCATTCGTCACTTCTTACTCGCCGGATTTGCCGTGTGGTCATGCTGTTCGCCGATTGTCGTGCATGCGTACTATCAATCTGCAGAGAAACCCGATACCGTCGCTGCACCCCACGACCCAGTCCCGAACACGCCGGTAGCCCGTTGGTGGAAAGGCAATTTACACACGCATTCTCTATGGAGCGACGGAAACGACTTTCCTGAAATGATCTCCGAATGGTACCGCGAGCGAAACTACAACTTTCTCGCGATCTCCGATCACAACCTCCTTCAGGAAGGCCAACGTTGGATGAAGCAAAGTGCGTTGGCCTCGCGCGGAGCTGCGAACGCCCTGGAAAAATATCGCGCTCGATTCGGAGGAAGTTGGGTTGAGACACGTGGCGAGGAAGGTACCGACTCGTACCAGGTTCGCATCAAGCCGCTCGATGAATACCGTTACCTTCTCGAACAGCGCGGTCAATTCATCTTGATCCCTTCGGAAGAAATCACCGATCGCGCCGACGGCAAACCGGTGCACATGAATGCTACCAATCTGAACGAAGTCATTCAGCCGCTCGGAGGTAAGACGGTTCGAGAAGTGATGGAAAACAATCTGAGATCGGTCTTGGAACAAGAGAAGGCCAAAGGTCGAGAGATACTCGCTCACCTCAACCATCCCAATTTCGGTTACGGAATCACCTTTGAGGATCTCGCGGCGGTTATGTCGGAACGGTTCTTCGAAGTCTATAACGGCCACCCGGGGGTCAATCATCGAGGTAACGCAAAAAACCCTGGGGTCGAACGCATGTGGGATCTTGCAAATCATCTGCGAGTCAGCAAGCTAGGGGGTAGCCTGCTGATGGGCGTTGCTACGGATGACAGCCATGAGTACCACGGAAAGCCGGGGAGTCGACCCGGCCGAGGTTGGGTCATGGTCCGAGCTGAGTATCTAACGCCTGAACATCTGATCCGCGCGATGAAAGCAGGAGACTTTTATTCCTCCAGCGGAGCTACCTTGAGCGATGTGCGATGGGACGCGGCCTCGAAGAAACTATCCGTGACAATCGACCCGACGCCCGGGGCTAGCTACTGGACAGAATACCTTGTCACGACCGACAGCGGCGAACCCGAGGACATTGGTCGTGTTGGTCTGGCGACTCAAGACCTTTCATCATCGTACACGCTCAAGGAAGGAGAGACGATCGTGCGGGCTGTGATCACCAGCAGCCTCGCACCAGTCGACCCCGTGTTTGATGATCAGAAGCAACAAGCTTGGACGCAGCCATTCACCATCGCGCCGGCCGAGTAGCTTACGCTCCTACCTCCGACCGACTACTTTTTCTTTTTCCCTAGCACTACGCCGCGAATGTACTCAACTTCGCTTTCACGGTAGGGTGTGCCATCGCGTCGGAAGATATCATGGAACCACAACTCGGGTTCCTTATCGTACGGCTTTTGCCAACTATCCCAAGGATAAATAGTTTGGCTCTTGCCGTCGACGAATCCCCAGTTGTGAGCGCCTACATTGAGATCTTTAAGGATCTGCAGGTTGGGCTCGAACAAACTGTTGTTGCCCCGCGCCATATACTCAGTGCACAGTATGGGACGATCGTAGCGACTCAACGCCTTCACGGCTCGCTTCAAGCTTTCACCATCACCGTAGTTATGAAAGGTGATGATGTCGGACTGCTCCAAACATAGTTTTTCCATGGGGCTCAGCTTGCTTTCATCCTCCCATAGCCCGATCCAAACGCCGCACGTTAAGGGTTGCGACGGGTTGACTTCTCGTGCCCACTCGAAACAACGCTTTGCAAACAATGTTCCCATCTCAGCCTTGTTCGGAAGCTCAGTCTTCGTTCCATTGCGACCATAGCTGTTTGCATTGTCGTTATCGAGTTCATTGACCAAATCCCACGCTTGGATTCGAGCATCATCTTTAAAACGACGAAGAATTCCCTGCAAGTAAGGCTTCATCATGACGTGCTTTGCGGGATCTCCAAGGATCGATGCCCCCGGGCTCTGCACCCAACCACTATTGTGAACACCTCGCTTAGGATCTCGCTGCTTGCCTGCGACAGGCTGTGGATCCCAGACCGAGTCGAAGGGGACAAAAACGATCCCGATCTTATGCTTGGCAGCAATCGCAAGGAACTGATCCATGCGTTCGGTCAAATCCTTTCCGTCACCCGTCCACAAAAGGTCATGGAGAAAGACCCGCATCGAATTGAATCCGAGGCTTTGCGCCCAGCCCAATTCTTTATCGATGCGCTCAGGATCATAGGTACCAATCTGCCACATCTCAAGCTGATTGATCGCATACGCGGGGAGGTAATTGGCACCGACCAGCCAACCCCGTTCCTCTTGCCACTTCTTCGCTTGCTCCACCGTCCATCGCTCCTGGGACCAGCTTACCGCTGCCGAGCAAACGAAAACGACCAGGATCGCGACGTAGCTTGCGAGTCGCAAAGAACGAGCATGTGCGCGCTGAGCAAGCGCAGCAGTCTTTGATGGAACAGCAAAATTCATAGGGCTTCGTACCTCGACGTTTGGAGCATGTTTGAACGAAGGGTCGATTGTAGCCTAAACAAGCCCCATATCTATTCCGGGCGATCGAATAGCAAGAATAGAACCTCGCAGCGGTCGCGTTGTAGGTCCTAGGGAAAATATGCGGGCAGACTTGGTTATTAGCGCAGATCCGAGCAACCAACATCACGACGGTACATCGCGAATGTCAGTGCAGGTTAACTCGCCATTCGTTCGAGATCCGGCAACTTACGGCCTTGCACCTGGTAAACGTACTTCAGCACTTCAGCAACCGCAGCATACTCCGTCACAGGGATCGGTTTGCCAATATCGACCTGCTTGAATAACGCTTGCGCCAATGGCTTGCGCTCGACGATCGGAATTCCATGCTGAAGGGCGATCTTACGGATGCGAGCCGCGACGAGATTCGCCCCTTTGGCAAGCACGATCGGCGCCTTCATCGTCAATGGATCGTACTTGAGTGCAATCGCCAACTCGGTTGGGTTGGTCACGACCACGTCTGCTTTGGGAACATCCGAGTTCAAACGCTGGTTCGCCAACTCCCGCTGAACACGACGGCGGCGTGCCTTGGTATGCGGGTCACCCTGGGTCATTTTATACTCTTCGCGCAGCTCCTCATCTGTCATGCGCAAATCCTGCTCATACTTCCAACGCTGAATCGCATAATCGACAACCGACAAAATCAATAACGCCACAGCAACAGTGCGGCACAATGAGATCATGGTTTGCCATACAAACTGGGAGACCGTCTCGAGGCTTGCTCCGCCGAGCGCCAGAATCTCATCCCATCTCGACCAAACACCCATTGCGAGCAACCCAACCACCAACCCAATTTTGATCAATCCAAATCCTAATCGCGATGCATTAAGGATTGAAAAAATGCGTTGCAGCCCACTCAGTGGGTTGATTCGGTTCCAATCGGGTATCAATTTATCTGGCAGCCAAAGCGAGCCTACTTGGGCATAGTGCACGATGATTGAGGTGAGCAGCACACCGGCAAACAATGGCAGCAACGCGAGGGAGCTCTTCGATGCCATCAAAAGCATTCGAGTCATCCACGTGCGTGGATCCGTCGCCCAATCAAACGGCTCTCGCAGTTGATCCCTCAGGATCTCCGACAAGGCCTGAAAGACACCTGGACCGGTTGTATCGAGCAAGATCACGCCGACCAACAGCAGGGCTGCCGAACCAAGGTCCTGGCTGCGCGCTACATTCCCTTCCTCGCGCGCTTTGCGACGGCGATACTCAGTCGCTTCATGCTTCTTGTCACCCGCCGAATCAGCCATGCCGGACCGCTAACCTTTCCGAATCCGCGATAGTTGCTGAGTCTCTTAGCACGTGCGCGACAGAACGCGGAAACAAATCCACAGTTCGCTCAACCCACTCGGCAAGCTCGTTCTGAAAAACCCAACCCACGCTTGCCACCGTCAATCCCAACACCAGCATCATCACCAGCACGTTGATGTTGAAACCGACCGCCATAATGTTCAATTGAGGTAAAGTCCGGCCGATCAGCGCCGTCACAAAATTCGCTAATAACAGTGCGATTGCCGCCGGTGCGGATGCCCGAAGTCCCACGGAAAAACCGTGCCCGACAAATTCATGCAGGTGCATCAGCCAGTCGCCTTCGGCCAAAACCTCGCCCGCATGATAGAAGGCAAAACTGTCCAAACACGCGCCGATCATGATCCGGTGACCACCCAACAGAACAAACATCGCCATCGAGAAAAGGGACATCAACTGCTGGATTACGGAGACCGTCTCCTGGGTCGATGGATCCGCGGCCTGTGCCATTTCCATACTGCTCAGCGAACTGATGACTTGGCCGCCTACCTGCAAACAAGCCATCACCAACATTACCGACGTTCCAAACAATGCACCTAGAAGCATTTCTTTAGCGAGGGCTACCACCAAATCGAATAGATGGAGAGGCATATCCGACGTCTGAGACCAAACCATCGGTGAAACAGAAGCGGAGATCATCAGCGCCAACATCACCTTCACACGATTGGGGATCATCGACCCTTGAACCGGTGGCATCATCGCTAATACAGGACCAATCCGACACAACACGCATAGAAAGGTCCACACCGGGCCGAACAACGTCGATGAAACAGAATCGAGTAGTCCCATGTTGGCTACGATCTCCCTCTAAAATCGCCCTATCGAGGAGATACCAACGCCGGAATGTCGCGGATCAAATTGCGGGAATACTCGAGCATCTGATCGGTCATCCATGGAAGCGCAATCGCAATGGCAATTGTCATCGCAACGAGCTTCGGTACCGTACTGACTGTCTGGTCTTGAATCTGCGTAAGAGCTTGGATCAAACCGATCGCCAACCCAACAACCATACCGATCACCAGCAACGGCGCACCGATGATCAACGACATCATGATCGCGTTGCGTACCAAATCGACTGCGTCTTGCACTACCATGGGCTGGGTTTCCTCTTTCGGGCGAGTATCGTTTTAGTGCTGGTTTTCTGCGAAGCGACCCGAGACTGATTTCGTCAGGACGGCAAGGTGCCAAAGCTGTCCAGCAGCATTTGCACCACCAAACGCCAGCCATCAACGAGTACGAACAACAGGAGTTTGAACGGCATCGAAATCATTGCTGGCGGCAACATCATCATCCCCATCGACACCGTGACCGACGCAATGACGATATCCAGAATCAAAAATGGCAGATAGATTTGGAAGCCCATCATGAACGCGGTTTTTAGCTCGCTCAACATGTAGGCTGGCAACAGGACCTGCAGGGGAACTTCATCAAAGTTCTTTGGAGTGGGACTGCTCGGCGCATAGCGACTGTAAAACAGATGGACGTCATCGTAATTGTTGGCCATCGCGATCTGGCGCGACATAAACTGGCGTATCGGTGCAACACCGCGGTCCCACGCCTCACTCGTTGTCATGCTGCTTCCATCCGCCGTGTAAGGCTCAATCGCATCGGTATACACCGATGTCCACACCGGACCCATGACAAAAATCGTGATAAAGATCGAAATCGCCGTGATCACCTGACTCGGTGGCAACTGCTGCGTACCCATCGCTTGCTTAAGCAACCCAAATACGACGATGACACGTACGTAACACGTCGTCATCAAAAGAATCGCAGGAGCAACACTCAGAATCGTCAAAAGCGCGACGATCTGCATGGAACTGGTCAAGCCCTTGGGACTCAGCCACAAATCCGGTCCCCCAAGCAGCGTCTTTGTTAGGTCTTCGGCACTCTTTGGATCGGAGTCCTCCGCGTTCGTTGCGGATAAATTCTCTCGAACCGCTTGCTTCACCGCATCGCCGTCACGGTTCCGAAGCGCACGCCCAATCACGCTCTCACGAGGACCCGCTCCCGTCGTGGTCTGAGTCCTCGACGTCGGGCCAGAGAGAGATTGGCCGAAAGCTTCCCGCGATCCGACGAGCCACACCCCCCATACAACCATCCAAACGCCACACACCTGCAGCGCCCATCGACGATTCGATTGTGTACGGTTATCGGTCATGCTAATGCAGCGAGTCGCAACGGAGAAACCAACGTCCGAACTGGGCAGATGGAAAAAGTGACCAGCGGTGAAAATGGACAACCAGGGAAGGATGTACATGATTTCCATCGGGCGACGCAAGCGGAACTAACGCCGACCGATGCGATGACTCGCAGCACGATGACTCGCAGCACGATGACTCGCAGCACGACGACTCGCAGAACGACTTCCTCGAAAATGCGTTCGGTTTAATTCT
>Ga0315899_10007641_pt1 | contig 11616 bp, 14 predicted proteins | sample LakEriMetagenome_2_FD_203518 | JGI IMG/M metagenome (GOLD analysis project Ga0315899, IMG submission 203518) | Freshwater fungal communities from buoy surface, Lake Erie, Ohio, United States - Buoy 4 MA112 | ecosystem: Environmental > Aquatic > Freshwater > Lake | place: USA: Lake Erie, Ohio... | reverse complement strand
ACCATTGCAAGACCTTTGCGATTCCCTGCTCGGACGTGGTCGTGGGCGCCTACATTGGCAAGGGCGCGTTCGGCGACGTCAGGCGGGGCGCCTGGCGGGGCCGGGCAGTTGCCATCAAGGCCCTTTCAGCGGCCGCCTGCGACTCGAGCGCACATCACTCCCAGTCCAAGGACATGATCAAGGAGATTGAGCTCATACGCAGGGCCTTGTCGACCGTGCGCCACCCGAATATCGTTGGCTTCTACGGTATCTGCGTGGACAGCCGGCAGCCGTGGCTCATCATGGAGTACGTGGGCGGCGGGTCGGTCGAAGACTTCTTAGCCAGAAGGGAGACCTGCTACAAGAAATTGCGCAGCCAGGCGCTGACGTTGGCGCTCGACCTCGCACGCGGCCTGGACTACCTCCACTCGCAGGAACCAGTGATCATCCGACGAATCTGAGCATTGTCCCAACCAATGATCAAGAGAGCTGCAGTATTAAGCGGTCCGTGAAGCATGGGCAGTGGAACGAACCTTGACAACGGTGTCGGTCCATTGACCTCTATCTGCACATATGGTTCATCCTGCGGCGTCGTCGGATTTGTAACCTGTTGCGCACAAAACCGAAGTCACCGAGTCAACACTACAATGTGCAATCTATTTTCAATTCAAAAACGATCATACAAAGGTATTGTGAGTGGCGGGCCGTCTGCGGTTGCGCGACAGTGACCTACTGCGACCTTCGTCCGGAGGACTGCTGCGGGAGCAAAGGAGCCTGAGACGTTCGTTTACAGCTTGAAGGCTCTCTTGACAGCATAGAGCACACGCGGCGGAGACGAGCAGCCATCGAGTGTCATCCAACAGACGGCCTACGAGTATGCGCCGTCGACTAACGGCAGTGTCGACCGACGGGCGGTCTGCCGCCGTCCTGCGAGGGGCGCCGCCAGAGGTGCGCAGTGAAGCGGTCATCTGCCGTTTTGTGAATAAAAACCACTACTCATCAGTCTTGAGGGCGCTCAGCAGCGACATTAAACATGTGTCGAATGCCACCATTACACTCTGACGCCCATGTTTCGGATTTCTGAGTCTTGGCTTGTGTGCCGGGCTTGGCAGGTGTCTCGAGAAGAACACTGCAGGGGCAGTGCGCTGCGACAGGGCATCCTACAAACACGCGCTCACGTTTCTGAGCGTTGTCCAAGCAGCTCAAGCATCTGTATAGTCATGCGCCCAGCGACAACAAATCAGAAGGACATGAAGTTCATGGGTGGGGGTCCTATCCTCAAGTGCGTGTTTGGTACAGTGCCAGTCAAAGATAACGCAGGACCCAACAACCAGCAGTTCTGGAACAAAGGTGTGGCGAGGTCCGATGACATCAGGTGCAGTATGCCAGAAATAGTATCGCCTCTCTTCCTCCTAGTAGGTCTCTTTCAACTCGACGTTAAGCAATGTGGCTGTCGCTGAGGCTAACACTTCAACTAATCAACTAATCAGCGTTGTTGCATGTTTCTCAAGATTCGAATCGACAACAAAAACCCTGCTAACTGACGGCAGCTCGTGGAGGAAGAACTTGAAAAAAAAGAGGGCTGCGTAGAGGCCCGGTTCAGTGGGGCGGGTGGCAAAATTCAGGTAATCATGGCAAAATTCAGGTAATGCCCGAAATTCGGGCTTAAGCCCGCAAGTTTGGGCATTGATACCAACGAGGTCAAGGTGTGATCATCAGGCCAGGGGTAATCATGGCAAAATTCAGGTAATGCCCGAAATTCGGGCTTAAGCCCGAATTTGGGCCAGCCCGCTGAGCCGTTAGAGAATTGGGGTCAGTGAATCAGGCTCCTTGCTCAACTGCCACGATGATGTGACACAATGTACCGGGATTTGCGCAGCGTCAAGCGCGCGGTCTGTGTCTCCTGAGCAATTTGCTGGTTGCCGTAGCGTCAAGAGCTCGGAATTGTGTTAATCGGGAGAGTCTGATGTTTGAAAAGGAGGGGGTGTGCTGAGACGGAACCAGAGCAGTCCTCTCGCACAACGAGGCCGGTGTGGGGACACGACGAAACATGGAGAGAAGAGCAAACTACCTTTATTGCGACTGTCCAACGATTAGTACAGATATCGTTCGCACGCTTTTCGTTTAGGGTTTAGGCCCGAATAGGCCCAAATACCAAACCACCCAGTATGACAGACTTCGTCACGTCACACTGTATCACACTTATTCTCATCGGTCAAACCATCAAGCTTCTTGGTAAATCTAAAACCCAAGAAAACTGGGGACTCTTCGTGTCAGAGATGACATTCCGGGGTCTAGACATTCGGGATCTTGAGATTCTGGGTAAGGGTTCGTGGACTTAGGGGACCAATTTTAGAACAATTGAGAGAATGGGCTGAGGACCGGCGCCAGCGGTACCGGGCACGGACCGAACACAGAAGGAGCGGGGACCCGGGTTTGTGGGCACGTCAATAAAGAAGAGTGAGTCGAACGTGGACTGCTCTCGCCAACATACACTTGCCTGTGCGGCGTGAACTCGTGCGGATCTGAACCTCAGGGGTAGCAAGGGTGGGTCAAGGACGGAACAGGCCCGTATCGTAACAAGTGGTCGCGAAGTCACTGTACGGGCGATCGTCGCGCATCATGGAGTTGAGGTCCACGCACCAAGCTTGTAGGCCGGTCGAGTGACTGTCCTATCCTATCCTCCTCCCCCCACGCGCACAGCTTTGTAATAGGTCCTGCAGTAACCAAGCAATCGTCAAGCACTCTCTCTCTGTGACACTCTCGTTCACATCCTCAGACAGGTCCGCCGGACAGCGCAACCAGCCCAGTTATAGTACTGTACTCGCACTCCCTGTTTGCCCGTTTGCGTGTGTTATCGGTGCCTCCTTCCCCTGCAGGTTTTTGGATTAGGGTCTCACCTTCCTCCTCGCCTCCGAATGGTGCACAAGCGCACGACTATCTTTTCCCGTTGTATATATAGGTGTAGTAAAATGCGCGACCGCCTCCCCCTACACATACTCCTCCTCCACACACAGGTTTCCCGATGATCGCACACCTATCGAGGCTTCGCCTCTTTCAGCGACATCTACGGAGCTTGATTTGGGTTGGGGTCTGGGTTTGGGATTGGATTCACTCTCACACTCCTCCTCGCACGCGATCTCCTTCTTCTCGCCACCCTCCTTTCACACACTATCCCTTTCCCCGCGTTCACTAGTGTGTGGTGGTCAGCCTAGTCCACTCAGCCATGACCTCTGCCGTGGGCGACAATCATCTCCCTGAATCGCTTTCTGGGCCCTGTGGATGATTCCGTTACCACGAACTCAACCGTCACAAAGTCACAAAGTCACACAAGCCTCTGCTCGTCGTATCTCATAGCACATGTCCTCCACTATCCTCCTCCCCCCACGCGCACAGCTTTGTAATAGGTCCTTCAGTAATAAACACACACAGTTCTTAATCAGGGTTTCCCCTTCTCACTCCTACAATGCAGACAGGGCAGGACTCGGATGGATGAGTGGGTAATTTTGAAGAAATGTGTACGCTGCATGCAATGATTATGTTGTGTAGTATTTTTGTAACTATGTTACCGGACACGTTTGATGATTCGTTCACAGGTACAAGAGGTTTGGTTTGCACCGTAGTCCGTCTCAACCCTGACTTTGTTTAATAAAACGAATAGGCAATTTCAAGGTGTCCTATTTTCTAGTAGCTCGCTGACCTAGCCGTCACTGTTTCTTCCGAGCCTTCTTCAAGTTCAAGTTAGAATCATCTTAAACTCTTTAACACCCGGGCCCGAATCTGGGCGGTTTTGTTCATTTTACGGAAAACGCAGTTTCTCCCTTACTACTGCGTGCCCGAGGCCAACTAGGGTCAATACCGAACGTTTAGCTGAAAGGGAAACGATTTTTGTACCGTTTAGGTTCCGAATTAAATCACACCGTTTTCAATTCTTGTGGAAACCCCATCATCCGTAACGCAAATAACACGTGACTTTTCCCGCAGCCAGGTTTTTTTGCGAACAGAGCCATTCACACCACAAAAGAAGACAAAAAAGGAAATTGACTATTTTTGGAAACACCAAACAAGTAATTCAAGACTACGACACAGTATTTGACAATTCGATTCCCTTCCGCAAAAATGACCTACTACGGATTACGTATTTCAGAATACCGGGCGTGCCGGGCGGGTGTCTCAGTGCCGCCGCCCCGGTCACCGGGGAGGGCGCAGACGAGTATAACCTGAATGTTGTTGACTGTAACGCGTCTGTCACTGTCGCACGCCGGTCTTCCCGGGCCATCTCAGTGAGTGGGGGTCTGGGGGGTACCCCCAGCCGCCGGAGGCAAACGTGAAAGATAATGGTTTTTCGTGGCCTCCCCTGGTCCTGCTGGGATTTGTTTTGTTTTTTTTATTCAACTTGGGCACTATTTCAACTTGGGCACATTGGTTGCCGCAGAGAGGCGCAGAGGCGCCGGGGGGATGTTTGAGGATATCCGCCATTGGCAGGAATTGCGTGCATCGTTTGGCAGGTGAGGACCCCGAGACCGCAGCACTCGAAGTTTCGATTCCCGTGTGTATGAAAATAGGGGTCTCTGACACCCCCCTCGTCCCCCCTTAAAAATCTCAAATAGAATGAAAAAATCTCTTATGGACCTCGTCGTAATTTTTTTCAACCTCAATTCATTAAAAAATCTCTTACCAAAATGGTCGGTATTAATTTTTTACAAAAATAATTCAATCTCCCTGAGTTTATTAAACTTGTCTGGAAAAAAAATCCGTCATTCAGCCACTAAACCCCCTACCTACCTATACTCAATGCGCACCGCCGCCATCGCCACCGTCACCTCCTCCGTCACCTCCTCATCCTCATCCTCATCCTCGCTCTCCTCGCTCTCCCACTCAGGCGACTCAGCTCTGGTTTGCGAAGGGGAGTCAGAATGATTTTTATGCAGCGCCACCCGATGGGCTTGCAGCAGAAGATATGTGAATCACACTGAAGAAGCTGACAAGCGCGCATACAAGCGCGCGGAGAAGCCCTCTGAAAAGCCCGCTGAGCAGCTGAGAACGCAGAAGGGCTGGTATGACCCCAAACTCGTGGCCTCTCACAACAGCCATTTGAGCGACAGCGTCGCGTAAGCTACCCAGAATGTAGCTCTGAGTGGAACTGCCAGGATTTGTGACGGGCGGGCATACACTGCGCTGCTTCTTCTTCTCGTCGTCCCCCGCTGCGTCGCCGGTAGTACCGCCGCCAGCCGCCTCTGCAGGCGCAACGCGCTCCACCGAGCGGCGGCGCGGTCTGCAGGGAGCCTAAATGTGGCACCTTGTGCTGAGACGCCCTTTCCCACCCCGTCGCTGATGCAGTCCTTGCTCAAGCTCCTGCGACGCTTGTGCCGATATGTTTGCGACCCCCCGTGCTCCCTACAATCGTGTCTTCACGTTCTCACAGTTGTGCTCGCATTTCTTGCTTGCCTTATAGAATCTTTGGCACGCGCAGCGCGCTCCTCACCCGCCACAAGCCGCCTTTTCTACTCACGAACCCAAGAGTGTGTCAAAACAATAGTTGGGTCCGGCAAGGCTTGATCGAAGAAGCCCTGCGACAGCGGAAATGACGGACAGCAACGGTCAGAACGCATCCGTACCGCAGCACTGTATCAGGACAAAGGCCCTTCCACTCTTGTTTCTCCCCACCGTACCTGCGCACCACGAGCCCTCTTCTCGCCCACTTCGTCCCCGTGCGGACCATACGCATACAGCCAGGGTTCGTGAGTGTTTTTGTTTTTTGCAACCTGCAAGCAACCGCCCTGAGTTTTTGCAAGGAGGCCGGGGGACGGACCCCCTCCTGCATGGAGCGAGTGGGGACAAGGAGCAGCGCCAATCTCCTGGCGGGCAGCAACTTCTGTCCCATCCGGGATCCGGGTGTATGAGTCTCAGTGTGCTTTTGTGGGCTTTACTATTGATGAGTGGCGATGGTGCGTCGGGGTTTCTGCCAGTCTCTTCTTTCGCAGTCTCTTCTTTCGCTGCCCAGCCCACAGCATCTGCTCCCACAAACCCCGCACGCCCGACCCAGTCGACCCTCTCCCCTAGCCCTGTGCTCGGTCTCCGAGGAGGAATGCAGGACGTTGATGACTGGGGTCCGGCAGACGAGCATCACAAGTACGATCTCTCGCGCCTCGTTGCCGACCCGGCGGAGCGGGTACTCCTCACATCCCGTGCGTTATGTCTCTCTTGCATCGATCCCACAACTGATGGCTGCACTCGTGTGGGAAAGGTGTATTCACAGCTGGCGCTGAGAGACAGCTGGCTGGTTGACACGTAAGCAGGTAGCAGGTCCACCTCTGGCCTTGATATTGGTGAATTACGAGCTGCCGCGGGCGCTGATGGAGCGGCTGTGGTTCAATGCCACGCTGCGGGTGTGTGCCGATGGTGCCATCAATCGACTGCACGATTTGTTTGCCACGGACGAGGAGCGGGCGCGCTTCATCCCTGAATACGTGCGCGGGGACTTAGACTCGGTAGAGGAGAAAGTCATCGACTACTATCGACGACACGGCAGCATTATTATAAAGGACTCTGACCAGGACACAACCGACCTGGAAAAGTGCATCCTCTTGATCCAACAGAACTGGAGCGAGGAGCAAGTGGAGGCACGGCAGGTCTCTGACGCCCTTGCCATCTCTCATGTCTTTGCCCTCCTGTCGCTCAAGCCTTTGCAGCGTCTTGCCAGCCACTCCCTTGCTCGCTCGCGTCTGTCTGCCCCAACGCGGCGCCCGGAAGCGTGAGAAGATGGGCGCTGACCTTCCTGTCACCCTCCTGTCTCTTTGATGGCGTCTCCTCCTTGACCGCTCTGCTCTCTCTCTGCGGCGCTGCGTTATGTGTGCTTGTATGTTGTATGTGATTGTGTTTTTCTGCGCGCGCGTGTGCATGTGTGTTTGGGCACGCGTGCATGTGGATGCTGGCGCGTGTGGGGAGCTTACATAGCGGACATGGCAGGTGGTAGTGCTGGGGGCGTTTGGGGGGAGGCTCGATCACGAATTTTCGCACTACCACGTGCTCTTCAAGTTGCTCTCCCTCCCCCTGCCTCCCCGCGAATACCGCTAGCGGCTCTGTCCTAGCGCCTCTCTCCTCACTTGACATGCTTCCCAACCGCCCGCCCATGCGTGCAACGAGTGGGTGAGAGACAGAGGGAGTGAGAGACAACACCAGTGAGAAATAGAGGGCGGGAGCGCGTGCGAGAGCGGGAGCGGTCCACTCGCGCCCTCTCAATGAATGAGCGTTGCTGCTTGTTTCTCAAGATTCGCAACATCTGCGCGTGCACTGAGTGCAAGCGTGAGGTGCGGACAGGGAGCGAGGGAGGAAGAGACAGGGAGCGAGGGAGGAAGAGACAGGGAGCGAGGGAGGAAGAGACAGGGAGCGAGGGAGGAAGAGACAGGGAGCGAGGGAGGAAGGCAGACAAGTCCACGCTTGGAGTGAGAGACAGGAAGCGAGAAGCAGGAAGCGAGAGGCAGGAAGTGAGAGACGCGCCTCGAGAGACGCGCGTCGAGAGGAAGAGAGAGCCAGAGCCCGCCTGTGCAGGGTGCGACGAGTAGGAGACTTTGAGCGGGCGCGCCCCTCACGCTTGTGCCTGAGAGAGTAAGGGCTTGGTGAGAAGGGTGAGAGAATCGTGAGAAGGTGCCTTGCGCCTCAGGTGAGGTGCTGATGGATGAGCTGTTGTGGAGGCGGGCAGGTATTCAAAGATGAGATTGATGCTGCTGGCACCCGGGCGGGCGGCCTTTGTCCTGGTCTCGGGGCGGCACGTGATGGAGACCAAGGCGCTTGGCCGCTCCTGTGGCCTCATTCCCCTCGGCGGCCCTGCCGGGTATCTTCTCCCGTCCTCGCCTGCCATGGCCTCCTGCCATCGCTTCTGGCGCCCACTCGCCTCTCTGTGTGCGTGTGTGCTCCAATGTGCGCTGGCGCGGCAGTGTGAGTCTCAGCTCGGGGGCTCTGGCAGGCGGGTGTGGACGCGCGGTCTCGAATGGAACCTCGACGGCCGAGAACACTCCTCCCTTACCTTTGGCCTCTTTATTTCCACGTCGAACCGCATTTGTCCGAATGTCTCTCCCGTCCCCATGTCTCCCGACACCATGTCTCCCGTCCCCATGTCTCCCGTCCCAACTCTCGAGGCCCTCCATGCCTCTCCAGTCACCGCTCAGTCTCTCTCTCCATCATCACTCCAGTCCCAACTCTCCAGTCCCGCCCCTCCTCCCTCCCTCCGACTGCGCCCACTCTGCGCGTATCCAACCACGCATGCGCAAATACGCACAGGCCCATACGCATACAAGGACGCATGATGCGCGCACGCTGCATGCATCCATCCATCAAGCACGCCAGCGTGCGCGATTGCGCCGACGCACTCACTTGTGGACACTAAAGGGAGAGGAGCGGGCGGCAGAGCAAGTGGAGGTGCACACTTGGGTCACGTGACTGACGTCTGTGGTAAACACTTGGGTCACGTCACGCACGTCTGCGCTCACAGGCCGAGCAAGTGGAGGTCAACACTTCGGCGCCGCTCTTGTGGGTGTCGGACTTTAGTTGTCCTGGAGGCGCCGCATGACGCCATCAAGCACGGCATACATGCTGCCCATGTACATGTGGGCCTATGAAGCACATGACACATGACACATGACACATGCTGCGCATCAAGCACATGCCACATAACGCTATCTATCAATCAAACACGTACCGGTCGCCCTTTTGGCGCACGCCCAAGGAGTTCTGTACGGGACGGAACTCGGCTCGGTGACCTTAAAGAGAGTTGGTTTATTTTTCCAATTAAACACTCAACACACCCCCCAAAAGGTGTGTGTGTTTGTGTGTGTGTGTGTGTGTGTGAGAGAGAGAGAGAGAGAGAGAGAGAGAGAGAGTCCTATGCAGCTTGGCTGCCCGCTGCTCGTCGGCAGCCGCCGCACGGTTGACCATGTCTTTGAATTTAGCCTGCATCTTTGATTTGAACTTGGCGAGGGCCGCTTCGATGTCCGCATCGCAGCGCACGATGATCGCATTCATGACCACCGGCATCACCCGCTTCCACATGCTCAATGACCTCGAGGATCGACCCTTCCCTCCAACACAAAGCGAGGAGGCGACGAGGAGAGAGAGAGACATCCTGCCCTCATCTGTCTGTCTGGATTTTTACTAACCACCCGTGCCCACACGACGGGCGCCCAAGCATGGACTGTCACGAACGGTGGCCTAGCACAGACCCCGCGCCCAGCACATCCCTACAAGTCGCTACGACCAACAGGCAGAATGAAGTGAAAGGAGAAAGAACCTCTTGTTGAGCTGCCGGTGCGTCAGCTTTGACCCGAGGGGGGCTGTTATGACACTCTAAGATTTACGACTAGAAGCCTGTGCATGTGCGCGCGGGAGGCGTGTGCTTTTGTGTAAATGGACGGGGGGAGGGAGGTGATGCGCCCTTGGCGTGGTCCCTGCTCTCCTGATAAGGGCTTCCTCAAGAAGCGCGGCATGCCTGCACGTTGCACGAGTGTTGGAGTGATGTTGGGTGTGGGTGTAGGCGTGTGTGTGCGAGTCTGTGCATTGTGAGAGGGTGCGCAACAACTGCAGGAGAAAGCGAGAGAAAGAGAGAGACAGAGAGAGAGTGAAAGAGAGAGAGAGAGAGAGAGAGAGTGTGTGTGTGTGACACACACACACACACACACACATACTCAAAAACACACACATACGATCTCCCCGTACCCCATGGACATACCTTGCGTTGCCCAAGGTCCATCCCGTCCTCCTCCTGCGCCTCGCTCGCGTCCTTCTCCTGCACCACCACCTCCTTGCAGCAGGACCTTGCTCAGGTACACCTCCCGACATACTTGGCCCTCCCTTCTCTCCCCCGCGGCCTATCCTGTCACATCCGATGGTCTCTCCCCTCTTCAGCTCCACCGCCGTGACGTACCTTTACCCCCCATACCCCCTCGCCTGCCCCGTGATCAGCATGGCAACCTAGTGTTGCAGCCGGGAGATTGTTGTTTGTTGATACTGCAACGCCCCTGTGCATCAAATGGTGGGGAGGTGGATTTGTGTGTGTGTGTCAGTGTGTGTGCGCGCTCCTCATAAACGCTTGAGTGCGCGCGCATTCGCGCTCTCTCTCTCTCTCTCTCTCTCTCTCATGCATGCATGCATGCACCAGCGGATGTGGGCGCACACTGCGCACGCCTACACTCGCAAAAACCACACAGCGGTCCACGTCCATGCTGGGACGCGACGCAGGCCTCCTGACTCTCTCTAGCACGCAAGAAACGCCTGCTCTTGGTCGAGTCAATGGGCAATGCACGACCACAGGCTCAGTGTTCTTCATTGAATGACAGTGCGCGTACCTCGCCCAGAGGCAGTGTTACCCGACAGGGCCTTCAGTCACTTGATTTGGCAATGAAACAGCTCTCCCTCCCTCCCTCTAGCACGCAAGAAACTCCGGCTCACTCTAGAGTGCACCTCAAAGCCGGCGTAGAGAAGGGTGGCACAGCAGGCAAGAAGATGATTGCGATCGCACACGCCATGGCCATTGCCGTCCCAAAGCCACCCGCCGACCCACTCGAAACGCGCGGCTGCCCGGCATCGATGCGCTCGGGCAGGGGATTCGACCGTTGAATCACTTTCAAATCTGAAATCCCGCAAGCCCCATGGCAAACGCCGCCTTTGCCGTGCCGCTCCCGGTGCTGGTGGTCAATGACCGTGATGGCGTGCAGCACCGCGGGACGCTACAGCTGCTGCGCCGCGCGCTGGCCGCCGCGACAGGCAGGCCCTCGTCCGCCGACCTGGCGCTGCTCCGCCCTTTGATGCGCGCGCTCGGGGACGCGCTCGCCGCGCAGGAAGAGGGCCTCGACCCGGAGCGGCTGAGCCGCACCTACGCGGCTCTGATGGCGGAGCTGCAGGAGGTGGCGAGGATGGGCGTGCACGCGGTGGAGCTGACGCCGGCCACGCTGGCGCCTGTGCTGCCCGAGGGCGAGGAGGAGGGCAAAGCGCAACTGGCGGCGCTGCCAGAGGGGCTGCGGGCACTGGCAGGGGAGGTGCGGGAGATTGTGGTGCGGAGCACGCGACTGGCCATGGTGCCCGGGTGGGTGGGGGAGCTCACGCGTCTGGAGGTGCTGGAGGTCAGAGGTGTGGATTATGAAGAGCCAAACTCCGTGCTCAAGTCGCTGCCGGCGAGCCTCGGGCAGCTAGGGTCGCTCAAGCAGCTCACGCTCGCGTGGCTGGGCGGGCTGGAGGTACTGCCGGATGCCGTGGTCAGACTGACTACGCTGGGCAGCTTGACGATTAAAAACTGCGACAAGCTCAGGGCGCTGCCGAGGGGAATCGGCAAGCTGGGGGCGCTGAGGGAGCTCTCGCTTTACGTGTTGAATGAGCTGCAGGAGATGCCGGATCTAATCGGGCTGACTGCGCTGGGCAGCTTGACGATTCAATACTGCGGCAAGCTCAGGGCGCTGCCGAGGGGAATCGGCAAGCTGGGGGCGCTGAGGAAGCTCACGCTTCAGTGGTTGAATGAGCTGTAGGAGATGCCGGATCTAATCGGGCTGACTGCGCTGGGCAGCTTGACGATTGGATACTGCGGCAAGCTCAGGGCGCTGCCGAGGGGAATCGGCAAGCTGGGGGCGCTCAAGAAGCTCACGCTTCGGT
>Ga0315899_10007638_pt1 | contig 11617 bp, 9 predicted proteins | sample LakEriMetagenome_2_FD_203518 | JGI IMG/M metagenome (GOLD analysis project Ga0315899, IMG submission 203518) | Freshwater fungal communities from buoy surface, Lake Erie, Ohio, United States - Buoy 4 MA112 | ecosystem: Environmental > Aquatic > Freshwater > Lake | place: USA: Lake Erie, Ohio... | reverse complement strand
TCCATTCTTTGTAAATGTGTTGATACTTGTCGTTGGTTTTTAAGTAGTGTGATAAAAGTCTTGATGTAAGTCTTGATGGTTTAAAATACCAAAGGTCTGAATTTTTAAAACGTGCTGTGGATTTAAACCACATCCAACCAAAAAAATAACCTTCTGTATGATAATTGAAATTATATATTACTTTTCCTTTCTCTTTAGTTTTTTGCCAATCAATTGGTAGGTTAACAAACTCTTTTCCATCAGCTAATTTTATTTTTCTTCTTTTCTTTTTATTGATAGAGAATTCTCCAAATCCATAAGGTAGCTTTGCTTTATCACCTGTTTCTAAAACATACTCTTTAAACGATTCATTGTATGTGTAGAGAATGTTTCTCCACTCGTCATATGTAAGTTTTATAGAAGGATGCTTTTTGCAAAACTGATTATAGTTGTCTTTACTAGAGCTTCTCCAATCAATCTTTGTTCTACTCATTAATTAGTTGGTTTTGAGTTTGGTGATTGACCATCTATTCCTTCTGAACTTACATCTGTCTTAAGATTAAAATAAGTCTGAAGTAATTTCTTAGATGTTAGTTCAAGAGTTTGTTGTTCTAAGTATCCAGGAAGGGGAAACTCTTTGTCCAAAGGATTTTTACAAATCTCTTCAGTAGTGTATTCTGGAGTTCCACATCCGCATTCTGGATACATTATTTCATTCTCTACATCTTCTTCAAATAAAGCTACAAATCTAATTGCTTTAAGTAAAGGATTATTTACATACAGATATCCATTAGATATCCAATAGTATTCTTCTTTCTTAATTACAGGAAGCTTTAATAAATTAATGTATCTATTGATAGTTATTTCTTTTAATTTCTTTCCTAGACCACTCATAGCATTAATAGAATAAACTCCCTGTATTATATATTGGTAGTTACCTTCTGATATACGTGGAAGTTTAAATTTAGTTCTAGCTATTGTACATTCATCTACGTAATTACAACATTCAGAAATAGGCACTTCTATCATCTCTAAACAAGGAATAGTAGTGAACAATGTATCAGTTGCCCAAAGTTTTCTTAAATTGGTTTCTCTCTTTATAAGTAATAAAGCATTGTTTCTTATTTCAGATGCAATTGCTCTATCTGTAATAAGACTATCTGTAGAAAGTATCTTGTGGACACTTCTAACATCTGATACTAATTTTCTTAATGTTGCCATAATTATATTCTAGTTTCAAACTCTGCTATTTTACCTAGATTAAGATCATAGACTAAAGCAAGAGCTGCACGTACTGAATGTACGTAGTTATTATCTAAGTGCCATCTATCAGTTCCTGAAAGACTAGGCATTTGTTGTATTCTTACTCCCTTAACCTCTTTAGCCATATAGTGATGTTTATCACCTGTATGAACTTCTCTGTAAACAGCATCACCAAATTGAGAACTATATTTTGGATGTGTTGCAAATAATAATGGAAGATCTTCTATCTTACAGTTACCATGATGCCATCCAATAAATGTATTTCCTAATGTCAAACCTTTAACAACACTATGTTCTCTAATAAACTCTACATCTTCTGCATCTTTAAAGAATACATCTAATGCATGTGCTAAGTAAAAAGATTTAGTTCTATCGTGATTTCCTTGTACTAAGACTACTTGTACAGTGCTGGAATGTTTTCTTAATATATTGATTGTATCTACAAGAATAGCAAATCCTAATTCATACTCATCAGCATAATCCATTATAGTGTCCTGTGGAGTACCATTTGTAGTTTGATGTTGGTAGTTATCAGTGTGAAAGTAATCATTTGATATAGGAAGAACAACAGTGTTTATGTTATAACAAGCTTCTACTTTATCAATTAAAGACTGAGCCACAGTAACATATCTTAAAGCTCTTGTGGTTACATCATTATCTTTATCTACTGTTCTTTTAGCTAAGTGATAATCTGATATAGAAATCTCTACATCTACGTAATCTTTAGTATTATTACGATCTACTTTAGTAATTGATATATTGTTTGGTTTGTAGTTTTCTAAGAATCTTGCAAAGTCTTCAGGAGAGTAATCTTTTGCTTCTTTTCTTTTTGAGAAGATTGAGGAAGTGAACTTCCCACTTGGTAACATCTTAGACCAGTAATTTGTTATAACATACTTATCTAAATTTATCTTATGTAGCTTAGCTAATTCAATATCATCTTTAGGTTCATAGTCTATAACTATTGTACTTTCTATTGTACCTCTTTCAAGATTTACTTTGCGTTCTCCTGTAAAACTTTTTACTTCTTCAGTATCTTTTTCTTTAAGTTCTTTCATGAGCTCATTGACCTCAAATTCACTTATTCCAAGTTTCTCAGCATAGAACTTTTTACTTTTCTTCTGACTTAATAACTCTTCTAATCGTCTTAATAAGCTTTGATTTTCAGACATATGTGTTCATGTTAGTTAAAAAAATATTGTAAAGATAAACAATAGTTTTTATATATTCCAAATAATTTTAGTTAGAGGGCTAATTCTTTATAACTAAAATAGTTAGAAACAAAAACTCCCTAGACAAATGTCTAAGGAGAAACTTAGTAAAACCAACAAAACTGAAGTTTTTTATTTACTTTAAAGTGGAGTTGTAGTGGTAGTTGTTGTTGGTGCTATTGTAGTAGTGGTTGATGTTGTTATAATTACTATATCTACATAATTTACACAAATTCCAGTTGATACAACTCTAATGGTTGTTGTATAATCAGGAACTGATGCAGAAGGATATCCTGCAAGTAATGCTGATTTAGAAACTCCTGTTGCAAATGCTGATATATATCCATCAAGATTTGAATAAAGATTAAATGGTCCTGAATCAGTTCCTGCTGTTGTTAATGTTATTAATACTGTCATATGTTATTAGTTTTAAAATTAAATTATATACATGTTATAATACTTATAATTATACCAAGATCATTAATTTGATAAACTTTACCTTCATCTGGAGATAAAAATTTATACCATTTAGAATTTCCAACAAAAGGAGTAGTTAGTCCTAAATTTGTATATAGTACAGAATTTAAAATAAGTAATGAATCACTAGAATATAATGTATATGCTGTTACAAACTTAGGACAAGCTATTTCTGGTGTTGTTGAACTATTTGAAAAATAATGAGTAAATATTTCAGCTATTGTAGTAGTTGATGTTGTAGTAGATGAACTAGTAGTAGTTGTAATAAATGATGATGTGACACAACTTTTTTCTATAGATGCACCAAGCACCTGTTCAGACAAAACATTAACTTCATTTATTTCATAAGGATAAGTTGGTGATATAGAAAATAATTTACGAATTGCATCAAATATGTAAATATTTCCATTATTTTCTGTTAATCCCCATGGTCCATTTACTATTGGATAAAGATCTACAACAATTTCTAAGTTCATTGTTGTAAAATCATATTGTAATAATCTATAATGATAATAATTAGGAGATCCTTCTGTATAAGTTTCTACTGTACATATTAATTTGTTATTAACAGTTAGCATTATATCTCCAGATATTGAAGAACCATAAGGTGAACCAAATGTAGGTAATGTAGCTATTTCTGTATATGTAGGAGTTGTTCCAGATATATCAATTAGTATTATTTTACTATACATACTTCCTATCAAAAAATCATTATCAACAGCAGTTAATCCTGGTCCTGGACTTATTGCTATATCTCTATTAAAAGATGCTGTCCAAGGATTAAATGTTATATCATATTCTTTAATAAGTCCAACCTTTGAAATCCATAATTTATTATTAGTATTTGCTACATCACTCCAATTTCCAAATCCTTCAGAAAATAAATTAGTAAATGAATTTGTTTCAAAATTATAATAACTAACATGATTTCCAGATGTAATAAAAGTTGAACATTCTGGAATAATTATTGAACAACATATACCTAATTGATCATTAATGTTAATTACATCATCAATTATAATCATTAAATCTTCAGTAGCATTTGTTATGTCTTCTGTAAGTGTATTCACACTATCTGTAACATCACATATGATAGCATCAAACTTAGCAAGAACCACATTTAACCCATCACATGTATTCACGTCTGTACAAGGAAGTGGAGTGCTATCGTATGTGACAGCACTCGTTCCTTTTATTGTTGTATTATTTATCTGAGGACAATTAGCCATTATATAATTTTATTTAATATTTATCTAGGTACACATTCTCCATTTGTTGAACAAAGAGTATACAATACATTATATCTACTAGCTGTATCTGGATAGTAAATTGGAATATCATTTTTATAATAGAATAACTGTATTGAACTTACTGCACTTGTTAGTATACAGAAACCATCTGAGCCAACTGTTGAATATTCTCCAAGTATATCACCTCCAGCACAAGCTGAACTTTTAACAGTTTCTAAATACACTTTACCATCACGTCCAGGATTTGAAATATTTCCTCTAGCATCATCTAAATCTGCTTGATCTATCCTAACATGGAAACATGTACAACGTCCATCAAATGTTGTTGTAGTTGTAGTTGTTGGAACTGCAGTTGTTGTAGTAGTTGTGGTTGGTGTTGCAGTAGTAGTTGTTGTTGTAGTTATAGAACAACAAGCTCCTGTATTAAAATCATCACCAGTTCCTATAATAATAACACGATAATTATTGTCAATACAATACACTTGTGGAAAAGCTCCAATTGTTACACTTGTATATTCTGTATTTCCACATTCTACAAAAATAAACTCAGTGTCTCCTGTTAAGTCTCCTGTTAGTTCATGATTCGTACAAGGACAAGTTGTAGTTGTGGTTGTTGTTGAACTAGAACTAGTTGTAGTTGTACTACTTGTACTACTTGTGCTACTAGTAGTACTTGTTGTTGGAGATTCTGGACAACATTGTTCATATATTGTAGAAGGACCAAAAGAAAGATTTACAATTACTCCATCAACTAATGCTAAAGAACTTATTCCTGGAATAAAGTTTACACATCCTAATAAATAGAACCCTGCAGTGTCATAAATGTTTTCTTGATAATTACCATCACAATCATCAAAAGTAATTATAATTTGACCGTTATCTGTTACATCTAACACTTCTTGTTGTATAGTAACACCAGCATAATAACAAGTACATTCAGCAATTGTTGTAGTGGTAGTAGTTGTACTAGGTGTAGGACAAGATCCATCTATACAATTAGCTCCTACTGTAATTGTAACTAAAGGATCACTAGCTGCTCCAGAACCTCCACAAACTTGTAAAGTTTCACGTGAAAGAATATCCAAAGGTCCAACGTTTACATTACTACAATTTTTATAATTTATAGTTTGAGTAATTTCACTATCATTATAGAACGTAAGACATTCGCAAGGGTATGCTATTGTAGTTGTAGTACTAGTTGTACTTGTACTTGTACTACTAGTTGATGAGGTAGTGGTTGTTGTTGGACCACAAGGACCATTTGCTGTAACAATCACTGTACCTGGAACAGTTAAAGGACTATTTGTTTCAACACAAATATTTGTAACTCCTGGTAACAATACAATGGCTTCTTGTTCTCCTGTATCACAATCAGTAATAATAATAGCTACAGGATCTTCTCCTGTATTATCTAAAGAGAAGTTTTCACAAATAACTGGTGCTATGGTAGTACTGGTAGTTGTAGTTGTAACACTACAACAAACATCTAACTGATTGTTTATATTAATTATATCACCATTGATAGTTATTATCTGTGTAGTGATATTATTAACTTGAACAGTTAATATATTAATTTGTGTAAGTAGATTACATATAATTTCATCGATCTTTTGTAATATCACATTAAGCGTATCACATGGTTCAGCTGTTGTGCAAGTTAATGCAGGACCATCGTAAACAATAGTACTAGATGCAGTTAAATGAGTTGAACATGGATTGTTAGTGTTACAACCAGTATTGGTAATAACAGAATTGCATCCACAAGGATCATTTAAAACTACATCTGTACAGCAAGGATTTACTGGTAAATATGGATATGACATATTGATAAATTAATTAAGGTATGTAAATAATATAATAAGTTGCTATTACAGGTTGAATATTATTATGAGGTAAGTTTCCTCCAGTTTGAGAGTTAGTAGCAGTAGTGGCAACAGTTATTCCTGTAATATTTGGAATTTGTGTTCCAACAGTTCTAGGACCATTTGGTTCTTGAGCAGAAGTAGCAAAATAAGGTCCTGGATCACCATTATCATCGTTTGATCCAGTAACTGTATGTGTATGTCCAGGATCAGTAACTGTAGAAGTAGCTGTAGCAATATGTGTATGTGAAGGAATTTGATTTTCAGTTAATGTAACTTGATTTGCTCCATATGATGTATCTCCTAATGCATAATTAGGATTTCCAGGACTTACAGCAGGATTTACAGCATTACCTAGTGTAGGTCCAGGAACACCATTAATTGCACCAACAATAACTCTACCTCTTAAATCAGGAGTACCATTGTTACCATTACATAAATATATTTTATTCCAATCACCAAGACCTGCTCCAGTCGAATCAAAATTGCTTAAACTTCCAAAATAAGGAAGAATACTGTAAGGAATCATTCTATTACTATAGTTAGATGTTCCAGGTTGAGTATTTAAATAATTTTGAATAAGTGCATCTAACTCATCATATCTTACATAGTTTGTAGAAAGATCTAAAGCTAATAATCCTAAATCAACTTCTACTTGACATAGTTTATTAATAACAGCTTGTACAATAGCATGTGTATCTGAAGATGCAGTAACACCTGTTAAACATCCGATTGTATAATCAGCATTTAATGTTACAAGTGTAGCATCAATAGCATCAATCTGTACTTGAAGATTACAAGCAACGTTTATCAATGCTTTTGATATATCTACAATAGTAAGATCTCCACATGTAGGAAGATATTGTTGTACAAGATTACATATCACTGTAGTTCCAAGATCAATTTTTATTCCTGTACCATCTAATGTAGATGTAAGGAATGTAATTAATGCTTGTTCTACAAATGATAATGAATCACCTGTTTGTATTCCTAAGACAGGAACATCTATTCCTGTATATCTAACACATCTATCAGAGACAATCTCTGTACATCCGTTATAACAATTTGAGCAATTTGATGACATATTATTTATTTTAAAGATTTGATTTATTATTTTAACAAGGATTATCTAATGTTCCAGTAAATCCTACTTGCCAATATTCTTTTGTTAAGCAATTTAATGTTTTATTTGAACTTCCTCCAACCGTTGTTTTATATTCAATAGATGTAAGATCTACAACTGTCAATGGTTCTGTATTATCCCACCATTCAATTCCTAATTGAGCTGCTACTTGATCTATTCTACAAGCATAACCATATAATGTATTTCCATTAACATCTTCACCTCCAGCAAAATTTAATCCTATCACTTTGATAGTACCACCTATATCTGCTAATAATAAAGATCCTGAATCTCCAGGTCTAATTGGACTAAAGCATTGAGGAACTTGAGCAGTTGGTGTAGCTGGATCAGGTTTAACAAACACAATACAATTAGTAAATGTACATGGTGTATCAACACCTTGTAATTTAAAATTAATTAATGTATTAGTACCAATCTGATATATAGTTAAAGGACACAAAGGTCCACCTTTTGGGCCTGTTGTTCTTCCTGAACTATATAGTTGTGGATTTGTAGCATATAAGTTATTGATTTCTGATGTTGTAGCAAAAGGAGGATTTTGTGTTAATGATAAACCGACTTGATCCCAAGAAGAATCTACATCAACTACATCTTCACTTAATGAAAATATTGCAGCATCCACTTGATTTACTCCTGTACCAAATTGTACAATTGGTACATATGTTAAACTTTGTCCAACTATATCCAATACACCAGGTAAACTTGGTTCAGTGTTTTGATAAATAACATTAGTAGGATCGTATTCATTTTGTAATAAACCACTTTGACTTCTCTGTGATGTATAGAATGCATCTTGTACAATTACGTGGTTATTTGTAAGACCTACAACAGCTCCACTTTGTGTATGTTTAACTAAACAACCTATTGTTCCTCTAGCTGGATATTTATTAGATGTTGTTATAGATAGAGCTCCTTTAATAGGTCTTGTGTAAGTTCTATTAGGAATAGAACTTGGACCATTATCTTCACCACATCCAACATTACAAACAAGTGAATTCACAGCAAAGATTTCAACTATATCTGTTTTTATTAAATCTTCACCTATTTTAATTTCAGAAGGAATTATTTCTTCTGGAGACAAATCAACAATATTCTTTTTTTCTTTTAATTGATAAATTATTGCTGAGTCTCCTGTAGCTTCTCCATTTGAAATCTTGGGACCATATCCAATAGATATAACATCAGGATATAAATTCCTTAACTCATCTATCTTATTTAATATTTCGTTAGTTAATTGCATATTGTTTTTATTATGGAGTTATTCCTTCAAAATATGTAAACACTGTATTCACACCTGCTATTGTTGTAGTTGTTGTAGTTGTAGGAGGAAAAAGTGTAGTGGTTGATGTAGTTACTACAGGATTATCAAAACATCCTAATGATACAGGACCACCAAATCCACAATTTGTACCTGAGAACGTTATCTCAGTAAAGTCAGAAGGTGCTGTTATAACAAATTCACCACTACCACCACCGCCACTAGCTAATCCTGTAATTATATCATTACCTGAAACAGTCATAAAACAAGCAGTATTGATTGAAATACTTGGTGTACCAGAATTTGTTGTAAATCTAAAATCATCACCAAAATCACAAATTGATAACCTAAAAGGAAGATTATTAACTGGTGTTGGGAATGTTAATGTATAATTATATGCTGGAGTGTCTAATGAACAAGTTCCATTTATTCTATTAAATACTACTGTATTTTCTGCCATATACATACCAGTACAATTTGTAATATATCCAACACCACTAGGTTGTCCAAGCATACCAAAGAAGTTAGTACTGCTAGCTTGAACAGTCATTCCTGAATAATTAAAACTAATTGGACCAATATAAGGTCCTGAAGAACCATCTCTAAGTACGGGTAATGCTGTAGGAGTACAATTAGGTGCGTATGGTACTAAATCTATATTTGAACAACCTGTTGATGCCCAAAAAGTTTGTGTATCAGAATATCCTAAACCTGAAGTTAATAAAGAAATACCATAAGTTGCATTTTGATCTATTTGATAAAAATTAGAAGTTTCTGGATTATTTAAATAAATTTTATTATTCCAACCAAATAAATCAAAAGCTTTTCTTCCAGTATAACCAAGAGTAAAATCAATTGTATTCTGCACTTTAATTGTAGGACCTTTTTGCCAAGTTACAAAATTACTAATAGGCATTATTCCATAATATTCTGTTATATAGTTTCCTACATTATCAGATGCAGTGTTAAAGTTTTGTCTAATACTAACAAATAAACTTCCTGAATTTGTATATGTAAGTCCTGTAACTTCTGAAATTACTCCATAAGTATTAGTAATTCCAAGAGGTCTTTGTGCAACAAAATTGGAAGAACTTATTGTTGCAGTAGGACTACTTATATCCCAATATCCTACATATACACTACCTCCAGTTGATGATGAATTACCTAAATAAATATTAGTATCATTTATTGCTGCAATAGCATTTGGTTGAGTTCGATTAGGACCAAAATTACCAACAGTAATATTTCTAACAAATGAAAGACTTAATGTCTCTTGCATTATGTTCCACTCCTTAATTGTATTTAATCCATCACCAATCCACAATTTATTATTTGTAGAAGCTTGCATTGTAATTCCTGTAGGTGTAGCAAAATCATTTGGTACAGATATACTTACTGTTGTATTTGTTACAACATCATATACATCTATAGACCCTACTACATCTATATCTCTAGTCCAGACACAAGGTGATGCACTTGGAAAAACTAATGTAGTGGTAGTTGTTGTTGTACTAGAAGTAGAACTTGTACTAGTAGTTGTGCTAGTAGAACTAGAACTTGTAGTTGTACTAGTTGAACTTGTACTTGTTGTAGTACTTGTAGAACTGCTAGAACTAGTTGTAGTTGTAGTTATAGGAAGTGTACTTGTACTGGTTGTTGTAGGATTTGGTACTATTGTAATGTCACAAGGAACTTCTAAACAACGTTCTGGTTCATTACATCTACTTACACATCCTGCAGTAAGTCTTATCACTCTACTAGCAATCATATTTACTGAGTATAAATGAGCGTAGTTAGGGTTTATATATTTATATTGTAATATTCTTCTATATCCTATTAGTTGAAGTATGTCACCACCAGGCACAGGTTTATTCAACATATATGAAATATTGTTGTATAAGTTATTGCCAAGTTCTGCTAACTTGCAATCTATTTTTCTAAGTAAAGAAGGAATGTTTGCACATTCTGGGCAATTAGTTAATCTTGGTGATAACATAATTAGTTTTATTTATTTTTCAACTTTAGATGCACAGTGTCCACATAACCCATTAGTTAATTGACAACCGCATCCCACATTAGCTCCACAGCCTAAACATTGTGCTTTCATATTAGTAAAAGTTTATTAGGTAGTTGTTACCAGAACAACCACAGTTTGATTTTAAAAAGTTGTTTAACATGTTATCTGCTTGAGCATATAATGTGTTTGATTCGTATTCTGCACAGTTATTAGCTGCAGCAATAGCTCCTTGAATAAAGAAGTTAATTGTATTTAATTGGACACTAGACTGAGTTTTAAGAGCTCTGTCACATTCCATCATATTTAATTGTAAAAACGCATTGTCAAACTTCTCTTGAAGTCTATCAACACGTAATATTGTTTTTTCTACATAGTTTGCATATGCAGGAGCAACTGAATATTTAATTCTATATACTCCATCAGGAAGTGGTTGATTACAACCAGGCTCTGTAATTCCTAAATTAGAAGATGTGAATACATTTAATTGGTTAGGAACAAATGGTAAGATTTTAATTCCAAATCCTGGTATTTCAATTTCAACAGATGGTGCTGAAACAACTGGAGGGTTAGTAGGATATACAGAAGCATCTGCAACACCAAGAGTATTAACATCGTAAGTAGGAACTACTAATATATCTAATTGTAAGTTTGCCATGTTTGTTTTAAATAAATATGCCAGAGGAATATGAGATTTATCCTCTTTCCCCTGGCATAGGTTATTAATATTTATCTACTGTTTATTCTTAAGGAATTTGAGTAGAAGTAGTAGTAGTTGTTGATACAGGAGCACTAGAAGTAGTAGTTGTAGTTGTAATACAAGGAACACCTTGATCTACTACAGTACCTAATCCAGCTTCTAATACAGTAGTGATTGCAGCAGAAATACCACTTGTTGTAGCATTTGGAGCAGCAATGATCACTGTAGAGTCTTCCATAATATAATCACCCCATTGGTACTCAGACTTGTTATACTCATTAAATCTAATGTAGTATGTGTCATAAGTTACACCATCAGATACCCAAGTCTCAAAGTTCTCGTTGTATCCATTCATTCTGTAAAGGTGCTTTAAATAACCAGCTTGGTAGCTATAGAAATTTTTCTCTAATTGAGCAATTTCTGCAGATGTACCAGTAGCATAAGAAGCACGTTGTCTAA
>Ga0315899_10007637_pt1 | contig 11618 bp, 10 predicted proteins | sample LakEriMetagenome_2_FD_203518 | JGI IMG/M metagenome (GOLD analysis project Ga0315899, IMG submission 203518) | Freshwater fungal communities from buoy surface, Lake Erie, Ohio, United States - Buoy 4 MA112 | ecosystem: Environmental > Aquatic > Freshwater > Lake | place: USA: Lake Erie, Ohio... | reverse complement strand
CCAAGCAGGAGACATCGACGTCTCAACCGCCCAAAGAGGCTGCCACGGCTGTTCAAGCACCAGCTAAAGGTGAGCGACCGACGCCGGGGGGAAGTGATCAGCCACAACAGTCATCCGGCATCAGCGGCCCTGTGACGCATGGTGGACCGGGAGCTGCGGGGCCACAGGCGGGTGCTCAGGAGAGCGCGAAAACGGGCGAGCCCAATCCAAAGCCTCAAGCTGCAGCGCCGCCGCCCAAGGATGTGGCCGCTCCTGCGCCCGGTCAGGCCAGCGCGGATGCGCTGCAGGCCGCGCGCGATGCAAGCGGGCAGAAGGATGTGTTGAACTGCCGCAAGGCAGCGCAAGACCTTCGCCGGGCTGGGCTTGATCTGCCTGCAGATCTGCTGGCGCTCAGCGCGCTGGATCCCAAGATCCTGTCTCCCGTTCAGGAAAAGTGAGGCTCGCGAATGGGCGCTGACCGTGCCATAAGGCGCGGCATCCCCAACTTCGCGAAGCCGCCATGATTCGACTTGAGAGCATTTCCAAACAAAATGGTCACCAGATCCTCTTCATCGAGGCGTCGGCTGCGCTTCAGCGTGGCGAGAAAGTTGGGCTTGTCGGTCCCAACGGCGCAGGCAAGACGACGCTGTTTCGCATGATCACAGCGCAAGAGCTGCCAGACGAGGGGCAGGTGAGTGTCGATCGCGGTGTCACCATTGGCTATTTCAGCCAGGATGTCGGTGAGATGAGCGGTCGCAGCGCGGTAGCAGAAGTGATGGAGGGGGCTGGCCCGGTCAGTGAGGTGGCAGCGGAGCTGCGCGCGCTGGAAGCACAGATGGCTGATCCAGATCAGGCAGATCATATGGACGAAATCATCATGCGCTATGGCGAAGTGCAAGCACGCTTCGAGGAGCTGGATGGTTATGCGCTGGATGGCCGCGCGCGCGAAGTTTTGGCTGGTTTGAGCTTCTCTCAAGAGATGATGGATGGGGATGTCGGCAATCTATCCGGCGGCTGGAAGATGCGTGTGGCCCTTGCCCGCATTCTGCTGATGCGCCCCGACGTGATGCTGCTCGATGAGCCCTCAAACCATCTTGATCTCGAAAGCCTCATCTGGCTTGAGAACTTTCTGAAAGGCTATGATGGCGCGCTTTTGATGACTTCGCATGACCGCGAGTTCATGAATCGCATCATCAACAAGATCATCGAGATTGATGGGGGTGGGCTGAATAGCTATTCGGGTGATTATGAATTTTACGAGCAGCAACGCGCTCAGAATGAAAAGCAGCAACAGGCGCAATTTGAACGCCAGCAGGCGATGCTTGCCAAGGAGATCAAATTTATCGAGCGCTTCAAGGCGCGTGCATCTCATGCAGCACAGGTGCAAAGCCGTGTGAAGAAGCTCGACAAGATAGAACGTGTCGAGCCGCCGAAGCGGAGAGAGACAATTCTGTTCGAATTCCCACCCGCTCCACGTTCGGGTGATGATGTCGTGACATTGAAGAACGTGCACAAGTCCTATGGCAGCCGCATCATTTATGAAGGGCTGGACTTCGGCATTCGGCGCAAGGAGCGTTGGTGCGTCATGGGTGTCAATGGTGCGGGAAAATCGACCTTGCTGAAACTTGTGACGGGCACCACTGATCCTGATCAGGGCAGCGTTACCATTGGTGGCAGCGTGAAGCTTGGTTATTTTGCTCAACATGCGATGGAGCTGCTGGCTGGCGAGGAGACGATCTTTGAATCGCTCGAAGCCTCGTTCCCGCAAGCGGGGCAGGGATCATTGCGGGCATTGGCTGGTTGCTTCGGATTCTCTGGTGATGATGTTGAGAAGCGGTGTCGCGTTTTATCAGGCGGAGAGAAAGCGCGTCTGGTCATGGCGAAGATGCTGTATGATCCGCCAAATTTTTTGGTTCTTGACGAACCGACAAACCATCTCGACATGGCAACCAAGGAGATGCTGATCAAGGCGCTTGCTGATTATGAAGGCACGATGCTTTTCGTCTCGCATGATCGGCACTTCCTGGCGGCACTTTCCAATCGGGTGCTTGAGCTGACGCCCGATGGTGTCCATCAATATGGCGGCGGCTATACCGAATATGTCGCCCGCACCGGCCATGAGGCACCGGGCATTCATGGCTGATCATTGCCAGCTGGCAGCAAGCATATCGCGGAAGCGTTGAGCAGCGGGTGAGAGGCGGCTGTGGCGGCGCTCCACAATACCGATCGTGCGTGTCAGGACCGGAGCCTTGATGGGTTTCGTCACGATGATTGGATGGTCGCCTTGCGGCGTGGCAAGTTTGGGCAGCACAGACGCGCCCAATCCCGCTTCAACGAGGCCCAGTGAGGTGGAGAGGTGGTTTACCTCGCAGAGCCATTGCAGCTGGATATTGTTTTTCATCAAGGCCGTTTCCAGCAGGATCCGGTTACCGCTGGCTCGGCTTACGCCAATAAGCTGGATGCCAGCCAGATCGCGCCATGTCAGCTCATCCACATTGGCGAGCGGATGATCCCGTCTGCAGGCAAGGACGAAAGGATCTTCTGTGAGAGGCGTGAAAGTGAGATCAGGGTCTGAGGCGCCGATCAGATTGAGACCGAATTCAACCTCCCCACTCGCAACGCTGGCAAGACAGGCATTGGCACCTTCATCAACGATACGAAAGCGAATGCGGGGATAAAGCGCATTGAATGCCTGCACAACACGCGGCAGGAAATAGAAAGCTGCCGTGGGAATACAGGCAATATTCACCTGGCCTTGTTGTTGATGACCAAGATCACCGAGGGAGAGAAGCGAGGTTTCGAATTCGTCGATCATCCGCCGCACCAGCGGTTCCAGCCCGCGACCGATTGCGGTCAGGATGACCTTGCGGGTGGAGCGTTCAAAAAGCGGCGCGCCAATGGCGGATTCCAGATTTTGGATGCGGCGGGAAAGGGCTGGTTGTGACAGGCCCAGATGCTCGGCTGCTTTATGAAAGCCGCCAAGATCTTTCACCGCCAGAAAGGCGCGCAGATCGAGAAGTTCGAAATTGAGGCGCATGTGCGGCTCGAAAAAAGAAGGCCCCGAAGGGGCCTTCCTATGGATCAGTTCATTTCGATATTGGCGGTCTTCAGCACTTCAGCCCAACGCGCGGACTCACGCTGCATCATCTCAGCAAACTTGTCGGGAGCAATGCCGAGCGGGTCAGCCCCTTCATTGGCGAAACGATCGCGAACGATGCTTGTGTTGATGGCATCGACGGTGGCGGTGCGCAGCTTGTCAACGACAGCCGCAGGCGTGCCCTTGGGCACCACGAAGCCATACCATGCACCGCTTTCATACCCCGTCACGCCGATCTCAGCGAGTGTGGGCACATCAGGGAAGCGCTTGGTGCGTGCAGCGGTCGTGACCGCAAGAGCACGAACTGTCTTGCCGTCAATCTGGCCTGCCACTGAAGGAAGGGTGGTGATCATGAAATCGGTTTGGCCCGCGACGAGATCGTTCAGGGCCGGACCTGCGCCACGATAGGGGACATGGGACATGTCGAGCTTCGCTATCTGTGCAAGGAGCACCACCGCGAGATGGCTCGCTGAGCCATTGCCCGCGCTGCCATAGCTAAGCTTGCCAGGGTTCTTGCGGGCATGTTCGATGAATTGTGCGACTGTGGTGATGGGTGACTTGGCGGGCACCACAAGCACGAGCGGGGCAGAGGTGATCAGCACAACCGGGTCGAAAGCCTTGAGCGGATCAACCTTCAGATTCTTGAACAGATGCGGATTGACGACCATTGGGCCCTGATTGGCCATCAGCACTGTGTAGCCATCCGGCGGTGCGTTGGCTGCGATTTGTGAAGCAACATTGCCGCCCGCAGTGCCGTTATTTTCCACCACCATGGTCTGGCCCAGCTTTTCACCAACCGCATTGGCGATGAGGCGGGCGATAGCATCCGTGCCGCCACCAGCAGCATAGGGGACAATCAGCTTGATGGGCTTGTCGGGGTAGCTCTGTGCAATTGCTGGAGCAGTGAAGGCAGCCATGCTTGCGCCAAGGCCGAGCGAAAAGGAGCGACGATTGATCATGACGAAACTCTTTCCTCAGTTGTTTTGATAGAGTCGAGATGGCACCAGCAGATGCCCTTCAAAGATGCGACGCGCAGTGCGGACAAATTCTGCGCGCGTGATTTGCCCCTCCGCCGCCTTCATGGCGATCTCGATTTTGCCTGAGGGATGTTCAATCACCACAGGAGCGTCACCATTCAGCACAGCAAGATCATGGGCAATGGTGCCTTCGATCCTGGCTGCCGCGGCAACGCAGAGCGCGCCGGTTGCAGAATGGCTGCGATGGCAGGAGTCTGGAACCAGATAGCGCGAGGTGATGGACCCACCATTGCGCGGTGCCGAGAGCAGACCAATCTTGGGGATCACCTTGCCCCGCACATCACCAAGCTTCATGCGCCGACCAGCTTCAAGGCGCATTGCCTCAAGCCGCTCAAACAAAGCTTTGTTTGCATCAATCTCGGCCGGGGTTTCGTCGCCGCGCAGGCCAACCGATGAGGCTGCAAGCAACATCATCGGCATGGCATAGTCGATCAGTGTCACCGCCACGCCGTTGATTTCTTCACGACGCTGGCCGGTCGCGAACAGGGCACCCGTCTTGCCGCCAGCTGCATCGCCAAAAGAAAGGCGTATGGGTGCTGCGGGACCATTGACGCCATCAATCAGCGTCGTGCCTTCATACTCGACCTCGCCGCCCGGCGTCTGGATCGTCGCCTCGATCATGCTCTTGGTGTTGCGGTTATAGATGCGCACGACCGTCTCGCCATCGCGCGCCTGCACGAGGCCGCTTTCAATGGCGAAGGGCCCGACACCCGAAAGCATGTTGCCGCAATTGGGGCTGGTATCGACAATGGCTTCGTGGATCGACACTTGCGCAAAGAGATAATCCACGTCAGCGCTTGGCACCGTGCCTTTCGACACGATGGCGACTTTGCTCGTCAGCGGATTGGCGCCGCCCAAACCGTCAAGCTGCAGCTGATGTGGAGACCCCATCGCAGCCAGCAAAACCTGATCACGCGCCGCGGGATCGCTCGGCAGATCGCTTTCCAGAAAATAGGGGCCGCGCGAGGTTCCCCCGCGCATCAAGACGCATGGCACGCGCGTCCAGCGGGAGCGCGGGCTGATTTTCGGAGCGCTCTGGGCGCTGGTGGGGGATGTCTTTTGATCGTCCATCCTTGCCTCTTATAGCGCCAGCTTCCATCCGTAAAATGCAAATAAACAATTGATTGATAACATTTGTGCATCAAAAGCCATGCTTGCGATCAATCAGTCTTTCTGGTGACTTGGGACCGGAGAGGGAGGCCACCGTGACATCATTTCTCGCTGAAAATAGGGCACAAACGCCCGCTGGAGACCGGTTCCGGGCCTTGCTCGAACGCCCCCGGATCCTCCAGCTGCCGGGGGCCTATAACGGCCTGTGTGCCTTGCAGGCCAAAGGTGCAGGCTTTGAGGCCCTGTATCTGTCCGGGGCGGCCATGTCCGCCTCCATGGGCTTGCCCGATCTTGGTGTCATCACCATCGAGGATGTTTGCTTTTTCATCCGGCAAATGGCGCGGGCGAGTGATTTGCCCATTCTCGTTGATGGCGACACTGGCTATGGCGAGGCGCTCAATGTGATGCATATGGTGCGTAGCTTCGAGGAGGCTGGTGCAGGTGCGGTTCATATCGAGGATCAGATCCTGCCGAAGAAATGCGGCCATCTAAATGACAAACGCCTCGCATCCCCGCAGGAGATGGCGGAGAAGATTGCAGCGGCCCGCAAGGCGCGTCGTCATCTCTACATCATAGCTCGCACCGATGCGGTTGCCAGCGAGGGTATGGATCGCGCGGTCGAGCGTGCCAATCTTTATCTGCGCGCGGGCGCTGACGCGATCTTCCCCGAAGCGCTCACGAGCGAGGCTATGTTCCGCGAATTTGCCAGCCGCATGGATGCGCCTCTTTTGGCCAATATGACGGAATTTGGCCGCACGCCTTTCTTCACGGCTGAGCAGTTCGAATCTTTCGGCTTCAAAATGGTGATCTGGCCCGTCAGTGCCTTGCGGCTGGCCGGCGCCGTACATCGCAAGCTTTATGCAGAACTGGCCTCACGCGGGACTGCGGAAGCACTGGTCCCGCAGATGATGACCCGCGCTGAACTTTACGAAACCATCCGCTATTTCGAATTTGAGGATCTGGACAAGTCGATTGCAGCGACTGTTTTGCCTGAACCTCATTGAAAATATTTGCGCGCCCGCTTTTTCGCAGCCTCTGATGCAGTCAATGCATTGTTGACGCTTTGCGTGAGGCTCTCTGCGCTGACAGGATTGATCATGAGGCCGCGCGCATCGGCTTCCTTGATGAAGTCTGGGTCACGCAACATGGCGGCAAAAGCCTTTCGCAGCGCTTCTACACGCTCGGCTGGTGCATTGGGTGTTGTTGCGAAAGGATGACCAAGTGCGTCCCCTGTTGTGACGATTTGCGCGACCTGCTTGTCTTCGGCATGGGTGATGAGGTCATCAAGGCTTGGCACGCGAGCAAGCTCTGCGGGTTTTGGCCCGGAATGAACCAGCACATTGACGAGCTTGTCCTTGATCCAGTGCGGCTTGGAATTGCGCAGGCTCGCCCAGCTTGAGGCGCGGGCACTCACTTCGCCACGCTCCATTGCCAGATCAATCGCGCCAGATCCCGTATAGCCGAGAACCATCTTGAATTTGGTCCCCACAAGATCGTTGAGCATCATCGGATAAGACAGCGTGATCCCGGAGGAGCCCACGGCGCCGGTGATGACTTCCACGCGTTTGGCTTCTTCGATCGTCTTAACGCTGTCCTTCCAGGTGAACATGGTCTGGCTTGAAGGGGCAACAGAGCCCAGCCACAAGAATTGGCGTGCATCAAATTGCACACCCTCCAAACCGACGGCCTGGGACGTTGGCAATCCATTCTGGATGAGGCCAATATAGGTGCCATCCTTGGGGGCAACGCGCGCCAGATAATTCGCCATCACAAGGCCCGTTGCGCCTGTCATGTTTTGCGGGACGATGGTGGGGTTGCCGGGAATATGCTTGCCCAGATGGCGAGCGACGAGGCGCAGCTGAAAATCATATTCACCGCCCGGACTAACGCCAACCAGCGCCGTGACGGTTTTTCCCTTGTAGAAATCGGCAATGGGATCGGCCTTGGCACTCAAAGTCACCACTGCCATCGCAGCGCATATCAGGACGGGCAGGCGCATATCTCTCCCCAAATCAGCTTTGTTATTGGTGCTAATCCTATCCCCAATCGCGCAAGTGGCAAAGAGTGGACAGGCGGGTCTTGCGCGTTATTGTGCCGAGAGGAATGGGGGAAAACCATGTTGAAGCTACCGGCTGGCGCCAATTTCAAACGGGCAAACATCCTGTGGGAAGTCGGCTTGCATATTGCGGCCAATCCGGAGGTGAAATATGGCGGCAATCGCGATATGCAGATCATCGTGGGAAGTGGTGCAGGGGAGCGCTTCAAGCGCTCCATGAGCCTGTCCACCGGCTCCGCTGTCATGGCCTATTCGGTGGCAACCGGTGATGTTGATGTCGCCTTCGTCAATCCTTCCGCGCTGCTCACACAGGCCTATCGGGGCACAGGCCTGTTTGCGCGCCCCTTGCCGCTACGGATCATCGCCAATTACCCCAGCGTTGACCGTTTCGTCGTAGCAATCCGCGCTTCACTGGGTTTCCGTTCACTGCATGATGTCAAGAAGGCACGTTATCCGCTGCAGATCTCCGTGCGCGAAGATCCGACCCATTCAACCCTGGTGCTCATTCAGCAATTGCTTTCCATCTATGGGATGAGTCTTGCGGAGATTGAAAGCTGGGGTGGGCGCATCCATCCTGCCGGCCCTCCAAATGACAAGCGCCGCCTCGATGCAATCCGCGATGGGACTCTGGATGCTGTCTTCGATGAGGGGATTAGCATCTGGCTCGCTGAAGCCCTTGCGCATGATTTCAATCTGATCCCCTTTGAGGCAGACACATTCGACATCTTGCAGAAAATAGGTTGGCGCAAGGTGGGGCTCAATACAGGGCGCTTCGCGCATTTTCCCGCCCATGATTGCATCGACTTCAGCGGCTGGCCACTTTACGCACGCGCGGATCTGCCGGAGAAAATGGCCTATGACATTTGTGCGGCCCTTGCTGCCCGCCATGATGAAATGGTGTGGGAGGGAGGTACGCATGTCGGTGTTGCACATCTGGGTCTGGAAACAGATGCAACGCCCATGGATGTGCCCATGCATCCGGGTGCTGAGCGCTGGTTCAAGGAGAATGGTATTCTCTAGTTGCGCAGCCAGTCGAGAAAACGCTGACGCCATGTCTCGAAGAGGTCTCCCAATCCAAAGTCCGGGAGAGTTTGCACAAGGTCAATCAGCGTCGATACAAAGGCGCTGCTTGGCAAATCATTGAGCCAGACGATCAGGGATGACTTCATCGACACCAGCAAGAGCAGGCTTGTGAAAGCGAGGATGGCACTGGTGCGGGTGAGAGGTGCGGTGAGCCTCGTCATCGGGGATCCCTAGAACTGGAAATAGATGAAAGGCGGAATGCCGGGTGGCGCGAGCAGGGCCATGAGCCAGATTGCCCCGGCAATGATCATGACTTGTATTGCCAGATGCAGCCGCTCAAACGCTGTGGCAACTTTATCCCGCCAATGGCAAGGCGTGAAATGCATTGCCATTCCCAGCGCCACGAGCGCCAGAATGAAGGGTTTGAGAATGCTGGTCTCGATGTCACTGGCAAAGAGCAGGCGCAGATAATCAAGCGCGGCTTCAAGCGAGGGGGAACGGAAAAAGATCCACGCAACCACGACGAAGGTGAAGGTGATGGCCCAGCGATAGACTGTCTGAACCATGCCCAGCCCGTCATGTTTCAGACGCAGTGCACGTTCCACGGCTAGTCCTGCGCCATGCAATGCGCCCCATACAACGAATTGCGCACCAGCCCCATGCCACAAGCCGCCGAGCAACATGGTCAGCATCAGATTGCGATAGGTCTTGTAGCTGCCATGACGGTTGCCGCCCAGCGGCACATAAAGGTAATCCCGCAGCCAGCTTGACAGCGTGATGTGCCAGCGCCGCCAGAAATCCTGCAGGGAAAGCGCGCGATAGGGCTGATTGAAATTCATCGGGAAGTGATAGCCAAGCAGATTGGCAATGCCGATCGCGATATCCGTATAGCCGCTGAAGTCGCAATAGATCACGACCGCATAGGCAATGGCCGCCAGCACAAGGTCGAGGCTTGAATAGGAATTGGGGTCAGCAAAGACAGGATCCACCAGAAAGGCCGTGAGATGTCCTGCGACGATGATCTTCTTGAAGAGGCCGCTGAGGATCAGGATCGTGCTGTCCCCAATCCGGATATTCGACGGCTTGGGCGCTGTTGCGAGCTGTTGAAGGAAGTCAGCGGCCCGCACGATGGGGCCAGCGACGAGATGCGGGAAAAACGCCATATAGAGCATCACATCGCGGATGCTTCGCGAGGCTGTGACCTGTTGGCGGTGAACATCCACGATATAGGAAATGCCGTGAAAGGTGAGAAAGGAAATCGCAACTGGTAGAGCCACGCCCGTCTGCCCAAGATGAATGGGAAGACCGGCAAGCGCGAAGAGATTGACGATCTGTGCGGTGAGGAAGTCATAATATTTGAAATAGCCGAGCAGCAGCAGATTACCGCCTACGGCTGAGATCAGCACCGGCTTGAGAAGCCTGCTGTCGCGTGCACGCTCAATCAGCAAGGCGGCGCCGAAATTCCACGTTGCGCTCGCCAGCAAGAGGAACACGAAAATCTTGTCCCACTGCGCGTAGAAAAAATAGCTCGCTGCCAGCAGGAGCCATTTTTTCGATACGTTATAGCTGTTGAGTGCCCAACTTGCCGCAAACACGACAAGGAAGAACAGGAAAAACTCAATAGTCGGAAAGAGCATATTGGATCTTTCGCATCTCGTTCACTATGGGCTCAAGGAACTTCGCGAAATGTTTCGCGCTCAACTCATAGCCCGCACGTGTCAGGTGTACATGATCAGAGGCCATGAGCTTCGGATTGGCCGAGGCCCAGGCCTGCGCACCGCATGACTGCGGCATGATGGAAGACCAATCCCACATCTGGAGTTTTTCGTCCTGCGCAAGCTCGATCAGCTTGGCGCGCACGCGCTCCAGATTGGGAGGGGAATTGCAGGGGCCGCCGCGTGATGCAGCCGGAGGGGCGACAACAACAATCTTGGCGTCCGGTAATGTCTGCCTGATTTTGCTCACGACGTTAAGATAGTTATTCGCGTAAGTCACAAGATTCAGGTTGTCGTTAAATCCCTCATTCGTGCCAAAGGCGAGGACGACCAGATGGGGATTGATACGCCGCAATTCCTCGGTGAACACACGGTCATCAAGCTTGTTGAGAATATCGACCGTTGCGCCCGGATAGCCGACCTTGCTCAAGGACAGGCCAGTTTGCGAATTGAACAAGGCTACACTGGCGATGCTGACTGGCGAGTCATTCAGTGTCTTGATGGTCAGCTGGTGCAGATTGATCGGCCGACCATTTGTGGAGGTGCGCAAGACCATGCGCTCCTTGCGGTCGGACTTGAGTTGATGGGTTGCCACGGGCACGCCATCAGTGCGCACTTCAATCGCACCATGATTGGGGCCGGCGAGAACCTCGATTTCCATAATGTCCCACTGCACGCCCTTCTCGGAACGGAAGGTGAGCGTTTCGGCCGCTTTCGCGGCTTGGGCATTATAGCCAGAGAGATAAAAGCCATCCTTGTCGGACGTCCTTTGCAGGGCTGTGTAGGTCCAGCCAGAAGAGGCATCAATATTGATGGCTGAGTGGCGTACGCCTGCGTGGGGACGTCCCGCCTCCATATAGCCTGTACCACCATCGCCGAAGCGTGCCTGCAAGAGCCGGCGTACTTCGCCCGTGAAATAATCTGCCGCCGTGTGGCTGTCGCCAATCTGCAAGATGCGCAAGCTTCCCTTGCTGGCGCGTTGCGGTGGTTTGCGCGCACGATTGCGATCGAGCGGGATCCGCTGTTCCTGCATCCTGATTTCAGCATCATATTCATCCTGAACCGGGGCAGGCGCTGCGACCGCGGGCGGCTGGGATACCGCTCCAGTGGGAGGTCTGCTGGGAGGTAGCAAGGCAGCTACCAGTTCCGGGCCACTCATTTGCGCTTCATTGGGGAGCGCAGATGCGCCAGTGTTGCGCGATGGGGCGGCGATGATTTGTGGCTTGGCGATGAGAAAGCTGTCAGTGCGCGCGGGAAAGGCCTGACGCTGCACGACGGAGGAGAAGTTTGACGTCGGATAGAGCGGATGTGGTGGTGGCTTGGTTGTGCCGAGTGTTGGTGACAACAAAACCGCAAGCGTTGAGGCGCGGCGTTGTTCTTCTTTCTCAGGTGGGGACGACAAAAGGAAAGCAGCAACGCCCGCAACCGCGCCGATGCCGACGAGGAGGGTAAGCGCATATATGCTGCTCCCTCGCATCATCATCTACAGCTTGCCTCCAACCCCTGCGCGCCGCCATGCACATCGAGGTGACTGATCATGCGCGGCCAGACATAATTGGAGATCAGGTCATAGCCTGCGCCGGTGAAATGAATACCATCGG
>Ga0315899_10007635_pt1 | contig 11620 bp, 16 predicted proteins | sample LakEriMetagenome_2_FD_203518 | JGI IMG/M metagenome (GOLD analysis project Ga0315899, IMG submission 203518) | Freshwater fungal communities from buoy surface, Lake Erie, Ohio, United States - Buoy 4 MA112 | ecosystem: Environmental > Aquatic > Freshwater > Lake | place: USA: Lake Erie, Ohio... | reverse complement strand
TTCCGCACCCTTGCTGCCTCCCGCCCCCCCCCATCTTCCCCCCCCTCGTACACTAGCAGGCTCTCCCTCAATCTCTCTCTCTCTCTCTCCCACTCTTCCTCTCTATCAGCGTTCCTCGCCACCTGCAGCGTCCAGTCCCTCTCTCTCTTTCCCCACTCCTTCCTCTCTCTCGCCCTTTCCTCTCTCTCTCTGGTCCTCTCCCAATTCATCTCCGCTTCCTTTCTGCTGAGTTCGTCCTGGAGAGTTTCTATCGTTTTCGAGTTCTCCCACGCCACGCTTGCCTGCATCACGGGAGTCACGAGCGTGCATCAATGGTGCTTATGAGGAGGAGGACACATGTGTTTAATATGAGGAGGAGGACAGATGTGCGTGTATTGCTGGGAGTCACGAGTGTGCATCATCACATGGAGGAGAAGGGGAGGAGGATGAGGACGCATCCCATGAACACAAGGGGGAGAAGGGGAGGAGGATGCATCCCATGAACAAATGAAGGAGAAGGGGAGGAGGATGAGGACGCGTGCATGCCTGCATATGCCTGGGAAAGGCGGAGGAGGAGGAGGAGAAGAAGAAGAAGAGGAAATGAGAAAGAAAGAAACAGGTTTAGTTCAGGAGGTTTGCAGGGTACGTACCCCTTTACAAAGATTTGGCATGCAGTTCAAAACATATAATTATGATGTTTGTTATCTTCATCATCATTTAAAAAGATTCGGGCATGCAGACCCACAGCAGAGATGTTATTGAATGTATATTAAACTTGCTATTAAGAGATCGCCTTACATGTGCTTATGAGGAGGAGGACACATGTGTTGCATATGAGGAGGAGGACACATGTGTGCGTATTGCAATCAAGAGATCGCCTGACATGGTGCTGGACTTGAAGCTGACAATCCAGGAAAGCGTGCTCCAGCCGAGCCATGTCTCTGTCATCCCTGCATGCTCTCACCTTGTGTGCCGTGGGAATATAATTTTGTATGACCCGCCCCAAAATGCAAAAAACACAGAGAGAGACAGAGAGAGAGACCATACAATTAGAATCTCCAGAGCAGTTCTGGCCTGGGTCTCTCTAAATATATGTGTATGTGTATCTGGAGATTCTAATTTTATGCTCGAACGTAAGAGAGAGCATGAAGAGCTCTCTTGAGAGAGCATAAAATCAGAATCTTCTGGCCTGGCTCGCTCGAAATCTCTCTCTCTCTCTCTCTCTCTCTCTCTCTCTCTTGAGAGAGAGAGCATAAAAGCAGAATCTTCTGGCCTGGCTCGCTCTAAATGTATGTGTGTATTTAAAGCCGCGTGATATGTATCGAGGTATACATGCAGCATGCATGCATTAGAACTCTCTCTCTCTCTCTCTCTCTCTCTCTCTCGTACACACACACACAATATACGCAGCATCAATTCTCTCGATGCTGCATCAATGCCAAATAAAATAACAAAACATCGCGCGCACGCACGCACACACACACACAAACACGCACACGCACAAACAGAGAGAGAGAGAGAGAGAGAGAGAGAGAGAGAGAAAGAGAGAAAGAGAGAAAGAGAGAGAGAGGGAGGGAGAGAGATGAGTACCTCCTTATCCCGCTGCACCAACAGTATTCTGACAGCTTCATCCTCATTTCGGCTGTCTTTCTCTCTCTCATCACCCCCTCCTGTTTGCAGTAGCACGCAACCCGTGCTGGAGTCAGAAGGAGAGAGACCACCAGTTTTCAATTCGGGCAACGCCCTGGAGCCTCCCTTGATGGAGTACTGTATCATTCTTAATAAACGCTCTCACTCTGCTGGAGCAATCATATAAAAAAAAACTGTTTGCGCTTCTGCAGGTGGCCTACCTGGTTGCTGGAGCACGTAAATTTGCGAAAGCATCTCTCTTTCCCTCTTCCTCCACGCCTGCTGCTCTTCTCGAAGAACTTTGACTTGATCCCTTTCCTCGCTCCACCTCTTGGTCTCGGCTTCTCTCTCTCTCTCTCTCTCCTTCCGTTGTTCCCTCTCGGTCTCGATCTCGCGCTCTCTTCGGCGCCGCATCTCCGCTGCCAACTCTCTCTCCTCATCTCTTTCGTGCATCGAAGCTGTAAAGACACACAAACGCCGTATCCGTCAAAAGCGTGAGCAGAGTGGGTTGTGAGTATGCGGGGGCAATGTGTGTGTGTGTGTGTGTGTGTGTGTGTGTGAGTGCGTGCGTCTCAGTAGTGCGTCTGTGCGCACGTGATGTAGCCATTTGCATCAAAGAAGAGCTTTGTACCGCGAAGACGCATTTCGAGATCGTGGATCACATGCTGCTGGCGGTGTAAGTCTGCCAATGTTCTCCAAGGTTACACATCGATAAATGAAATTCATGTACAGACAATCCTAGATCGTTACAGTTACCTGTCACTAAAAAGTCCATCTCTTCTTTCGATAGTGTGCTACGAGCCGCATGTGACGCTCCTCGATCTGACTCAAGATCGTAGTGTTGTAGTTCACGCCTGTGCGTGGATGCCAGCATGCGCTTGTCCGGGTGAGTAGTATGTCCAGTCCTGTGAGTGGCACTGAGTCTCATCATCAAGACTCTAGTGTGACGTAGCGTGACGAAGTGCGCACGTGAGCCTTGTCACTTATCAACTCTCATGCGCAACGCTGCTAAGTTCGCTGCAATGTTGACCTTGTAAGTTCATCACTTGCCATCGAATCCTGCAGGATTTGCAACTTGTCCTCCACTGTTTCACGCCGCCGCTCTTCTTGCCTCAGTAACCTTGCCATAGCTGCCAACTGGAAATACAGTCAGAGAGGGACAAGAAAATCGGCACTACAATAAACCTCGCAAGTGAGGATGGGTGCTGTACAAGCGATTCTTCACAAAAGCTGCGCTGATCCTCATTTTGACCCTGACACGCAGGCGCGCTGTTGACGCTAAGTCGCGCTGTTAACTCTACCGCGTGTAACGAGCAGATATGTCTGCGATCAGACATACAGACCTGCTGGCGAAGCAGGTTCCGTTCGGCCCATGGATCGAGACTCAGACCGAGTCGATCCATGGGCTGTTGGCGGTGCCTTGCCGCCCTTTCTCCCGCAATGCGCCAAGCGCATCAGGCTCGACAGCCTGCAATGGATCTCGACGTTTGGATGATGTTATTGAGTCTGACCTTAACCGTGACCTTTAAAGAGAATTGGTCGGCGTTTCTTTTGCCAGTGTCACGGTTTTCAAGTCCCATTAAACACTCAACACACACTGAGACGGTAGAGGCCCTGTAACTCGCAAGGGTTCCGGATAGGAAAGAGCCAGGGGAAACCTATGCAATGACATCCGACGTGGCCGGCAGCCATCTACCTGAGTTGCTTTCTGGGCCCTGTGGATGCCCACGTAACCACGAACTTCCCACTCCAAAGTCCAAAGTCCAAAGAGGAGTTAGGGGACTACGGGTGGGGGTCCCCGGGCCGGGTAGCCTGAGCCTGAGGTCGCCCTTTTGGCGCGGACTCGGCCCAGTGACCTTAAAATTAAACACTCAACACACACTCAGCCCAGTGACCTTCAAAAAAAACACTCAACACACACACACCAAACACTCAACACACATCGGGTAGGTCGCCCTTTTGGCGAACGCCGAAGGAGTCATGTAAGGGGCTCGGCCCAGGTGACCTTAAAAATAAACACTCAACACCAACAATTCGGGCCGGAATGCCGACCCGGGCAATAGATCCTCGGCATATGTAAATGGAAAGGAAAAAAGCACCAAATCGAACACGTGTGGGTCTCTTTTCACATGTTCTGACGCCCTACTTGTTTCATGGACGAAAACTGCAAAATTACAGAACCCATGCATTTCTGGACATGGGCGCTTTTGCGTGCATTTTGTACCACGTTTCGACACAAGAGATTCGTCGCCAGAACCTGAAACACCACAGATTTTCGGAACACGTCCTTGACAATTTCTAGGATGGCAAAAAGCACAGAAAAACGGCAAACAGTGGGTCTCTTTCAACGTTTCTTTCACCTCTCCATGTCAATTTTTGGGCGTTGTTAACGCCGTTTAGGCCAAAATTGGTTGAAAAAAATACAGTGAATGCAAATGTTTTTTTTTAGTTGTTTTTCGTATATATACTTGTACGAGTGAAATCAAATAGAAACACGATTGGGTCACGGTGGACAGATCATGCAAGGATCATGGCGGTGGTAAATTGACATGGATTTTTTTTTCGTATATATACTTGTACGAGTGAAATCAAATAGAAACACGATTGGCACATCGTGGACATGGCGGTGCTAAATTTGTTGAAAAAAATACCATGAATTGACGCACGAGCAGATCTGGCGCACTAGCAGGATCAGACATGCGGGACTGTAGAGAGTCACCTACGAGGCCGATCGGGGCCCTCACCCGCGGCTGCTCCTCGCATCAGCGCACTGTCCGTCTGGGAGGCTCCAATGTCGATGTCCGGGTAAGCCGGTCCGCGAGTGTGCCGTCCCACACGCGCTCTAGGTTTCGTGCAGAACCACTCCGCGTGGACTGCGGGGGAGGACTTGGGAGGTATTCAGTATTCAGTAATTGTGCATCCATGGTAACGGTGTCACCCTCAGGACCCAGAAAGTTATTCAAGGGGGTGACAACGGCCACGTCGGGCGTCCTTGCGAGGTTTCCCTGGCTCCTCCCTGTCCGGAACCCTGTTGCGGGTTACGGGGCCTCTGCCGTCACGGAGGACCAATGGCGCAGCAGAGGTCGCAGCTGCTTGGACGCTTGTGCTGGTGCATGCTTCGAAGCGTGCAGTGCCAAGCAGCTGCGTGCGCGCGCAAGAAGCGTGCAGGGCCAACCAGCTGCGTGCGTGTGACCTTGTTTGAGTCGATGCATGCCAGCCACCTCTCCCCGTACTGACGCCGGGGCGTGGGTGGTACAGGCCGTGCCGATGAGCGCGATAACTGCGCTGATCAAACAGACGTCGGACGCTGAAGGCTTCCGCCAGGTCAGGCCGTGCGCATCCGCTGCGACCTTCATCAGGAAAAGGTGCCGTGTTTCAACATGCATGTTACAGATGCCAACATGCATGTTACAGGTCCCAACATGCGATTTTGCAAAAATCACATGTCAACATCATGGCAGAGTTTTGCATGATGTTGCAAAACTCCGACATCACGTTTCAAAACTTCAACATGGCGTTTCAAAACTTCAACATGGTGTTTCAAACATCAGAACATGATGTTTCAAAACTCCGAACATGGCGTTTCACTCGGTGCAGGGCACGCACCAGCAACGACGCTGTGGAGGGCAAGGGCATCGGCCAATGGCTGCTTCGATTAACACCAGTTTATTTGCGCCCTCAAAAAAAATCACCCCACGGCCTCCACCATCTCCTATGTTACGATAGGCTTCCTTCACCACAAACGTCTTGGGCGTACCCTGCGTGGCCGCGCACACCCAACATCGACAAGCCGTGCGTGCCCTGCGTGGCAGCGTGTGCCGCGAGGCGCTGGCGAGCGACGCGTTGGGCTTCACCCGCGCGAGCTGCCAGGCGGCCTTCGACGCAAGCAACACGTCGCTGACGCTGCTCGGCCTCGAGCGGCAGCTGCCCCGGTGCGCATTCTGCAGCCTTGCGGACGCGCTGGAGGCGGCGCGGCACAATCAGCTGGCGTTCCTGCACCTGGCAAACCCGCGCACGCTTTGCCTCGTGCTGCACCGCCACGGGCCGTTCGGGCAGCTCGCGCAGCTGGGTGCCATCGTGCACGAGGGCATGCGCAACGTCGCGACGCTGCTGGCCACACGCCAGCTGGCCGGGGAACGCGACGGGCGCCGTCGCGGTCGAGCGCCGCTGCGACGAGCTCCTGGTGCGTGTCGAGACGCTGCCGCTGCCCCTGCACGTGGTGTGCGCTGGAGCACCTGCTCGAGCCCGCGTTGCCACCTTCAACCTCGAGCGCGCGGATGTTTGCGCATAAAAAGTTAAAGTTTGAAATGGGGGAATCCATTGGGATTTTCCCATGTCAACATGCGATTTTTTTCCCAACATGGAGTTTTGAAAAAATCCCATGTCAACATGGAGCACCTTTTCCTGATGTCTCTCTCTCCCTCTCTCTCTCTCTCTCTCTCTCTCTCTCTCTCTCTCCTGCCGAAGATGCACCCCGTGCCCGCTGCCTGTGCAGCGGTGATGTGAGGAACAGTGGTCAGGGCCCCGCTCGGCCGCGCAGATGCGCGGAAGCGTGCATACTTCTACATTCGTGAACACTTGTGCGCATGCTTCTGCATTCGTGAACGCTTGTGCTCGTGCATGCTTCTGCGCAGAGAGTCCGGGTCTCGAGGAACCGGCGCACTCGCTAGTGCCTCTGCGTCGCTGAAGGCTTCCTCCAGGTCAGGCCGTGCGCATCCGCTGCGACCTTTCTCTCTCTCTCTCTCTCTCTCTCTCTCTCTCTCTCTCTCTCTCTCTCTCTCTTTCTCTCTCTCTCTCTCTCTCTCTCTCTCTCTCATATGTATCAAATATAGGTATGGAGGATCAACCGGACGATCCTGATCGCAACAGGGCCGTCGGTAGCAAACGACGGGCACGTGCCCGTTGTTTGTTATCGGAGTTTGACACCCGTGAGGACCACTTGTTCGATGAGGAACTTTGGCCCGATGCGACACGAACTCCGTCACTTTTGGGAGAGCCATCGTCTGGAGCGCGCGCGCTCTCGATCTCCATCTGCACGACCGGCGGCCTGCCAGCAATCTCCACCTGCACGACCTGTGCGTCCGCCTTGGGAGAGCCGTCGTCTGGAGCCCGCGCGTTCGCGCGCGGGGAGAGCTGTCGTCTGGAGCCGGCGCGAGCTCTCGCTCTCCATCTGCACGACCTGCGACCAGCCAGCAATCTCCACCTGCACGACCTGTGCGTCCGCCTGGCGTCCGATCTCTTTGTGTCCTGTTCATTTACATGGTCGTTTGCCTTGACGTGATCTCCCCGCCGGAAGAGTTCGTGGCCATTCCAGAGATTGGTGCCAGCCCGCCCATCACCAAGTTTTTCTCCTTTCACGGCCTGCCGGGCGTGACACAACCTCACGATATCTCCACAGGTGCGTTGCATCCCTTGTGATTCGCGTCACTCGCTTCACCCGTGTCTGTTATCTTGGTGATGTGTTGTTAAGGTGTTGCTAAGGCGTTGTTAATGTGCAGTAACGTTTGTTGAGGTGTTACTAAGGTGTTACTAGGGTGTTGATAACGTGTTGTTGGGGTGTTGTTGTGACAGGTAAGGTCAAAGCGCCCGACCAACACCTGTTTGATCAGTGGAGTTCAAGTGTGGTGAAAGTTCCGGACAACGACGACCTCACCCAAGGAGAGGATGGTGTGGAGTATCTGGCCAAAACCAAAGCCCTCCTTCAAGAGCTTTGGGATTTCCTGGTGAGTCGTAGCGGGATTGGACATGCGGTAGTTGTTCCAGACAACGCCAAGAAAGCGTCCGGACAACCAAAGAGTCCACGACCTCACATAAAAAATAAACCCCAAGGCGAGTCCGACGGCGAGGTCGGCGCTGACGTCAAGGAGTCCGATGCCCAGGTCGAGGCCCAGGTCGACTCCAACGTCGAGGAGGTCGAGGACGCCAACGTCGAGGAGGTCGAGGAGGTCGTCCAGGTCGACACCGACGCCAACGTCGAGGAGGTCGAGGAGGTCGTCCAGGTCGATGCCGTGGCTCAGAAAGACGCCGAGGGGTCCGATGCCACACATTGTCTGAGATTGCGAGATGTCATGAGGGTCCTCGACCAAGAGTTGAGTTGCGACTTCGACTTAGATGGTGAAGGGGGTGAAGACGACGGAGATCTCGCACAAGAGGATGATGTCGAGCCCGAGTCGCGGGAGGACATCTGTCGCAAGGCGAGGACAGGGGTCAAAACCAAGCGCAAGTCTCTGTCCCTTCTTGCATTGTACTGTTGTCCTTGTCCCTTGTCAAGCACCTGTGATGACCATACATTTCCAAATCTGAGTTGTGTGTTGTTTTGAAACTTGCCCCCTAAAGACTGACATTGCATGTCGATACAGACGATCGAATGTGTTTGACTCTGTCAAGAAGCTAGCGGACAAAGACAAGGTTTTGTCTGCGGCGTCTACAGCGGTTCTCGAGCGTGCGATGCAGCAAATGGCTCCCCGATTGGAGGGTGCAGTCCACACACTGACACGAGATGCTGTTGCTGCCTCTATGGAGATCGTGGCCACATACATGTATGTCGGGGGAGATTGTCTCCACCAGTTACGTGATAGTAAACCGTGGAGTCGGTCGGGAGTTGCTTGCCAAAGAGACCAAGCTGGTCCAAAACGTCTTGCAGTTGTGGCCTGAGTACGCTGACTTTATTCGCGCGAACCTCGTCAACGGAGCAGAAGTGGACGATAGGGAGCCGACCCTTACGATTGACTCTTTATATTTGTCTTTATATTTTGCAAAAAAACGTGCCCACTTTTGTGGCAAAAGGGTCGTACGTTCCTGTGATTATTTGTTGACGTGTACTGTTCCAGTCTCTTGAGAAGTTCGTGTACATACTGATTTTGCGATTTCAACACAGTGGAACCAGCTGAGAGGCGAGTCGGGACTTGCTCCCACCTCCGACAGCGGTTGCTTTCAACAGGAGATGCTAGGACGTGGATTGTCGGGGATATTGGAGAGTGGCTCCAAAAGTACGCAAACATGGGATATCCAGTTGGTGGATACCTGTCCCAGGTTTCCCGGCAGGTGATCATTTTGTCTGTTTGGGGACAGAGTCTGTGTTTGTGGTTGTTGACGTGCCGATGGTCTGCCCCAAATTCTCAAAAGTCAGTGCCCTAGTACATGTATCCTCCTCCTCACAAGTATCCTCCTCCTCAAAAGTCAGTGTCCTAGTACATGTATCCTCCTCCTCACAAGTATCCTCCTCCTCACATGTATCGCGGCTGACACAAATTCTCAAAAGTCAGTGCCCTAGTACATGTATCCTCTCAAACCCCGTTTGACCGTCTGGCACAGGTTTACAAAAGGCACTTCAACTGACCAGGGGCAGGCGTCAGTGGAACGCGTTTTCAACGAGTACCACCCCATCGGCAAGGAGATGCTCATGATCACAGCGTCGCGGATGACGGCAACGGTGCTCGCCATCCATAACAAGGCCCACTGCTAGAAAGGGTTGGATGAGCTGCCTCTTGTGTCGATGGGCAGATTTGCCCGCGACGTCTTACAATATCAAGCTGGAAAGACCTGGATCCCAGCGAAGATCAAGCACATGATGCACCCGGAGGCGTGGTTCCGCACGGACAGGATCTACTGAGTCTCCGAGGGTTTGATCGCCACTACGACCGAGACTCTCTCGGCCCTGTCCGCGGCCCACGGGGGCAAGCGCATCACCGTCATCTTCGATGACTGGACCAGGAATCAGGAGAAGCGGTGAGTTTTTGTGCTGGGCCCCGGTTTGAACTCTAATGTAATCCGTCTGGATTGTTGCCGTACACTCGCGTTGACTGTGTCGCACTCGCGTGATGTGTGTGTTTAGGGAGATTTGGCTCATGCAATGCAGCGAAAGAGGACGTATAGGAGGAGAGGCATCGGCCGAGGCATCCATCGTAGCTGCGGCAGAAATCGGCGTATTAAACAATAACCATGTGGGCGACGGTCTCGGCGTCGTGCTTGCTGGAGGGGCAGCACGTGTTCTCGCATCTGATCGAGAGTTTGACATTTCGCCCGGTGTGTTTCCCTGCGTGGTCGCCATGTGTACTGGGATTCTGTATACTGTGTCTGTCTCCCTCCTACCTGCATCTCGCCCGGTGTGTTTCTCTGAGTGAGCGCCATGTGTACTGGAATTCTGTATTTGCTGTGTCCCTCTCCCTCCTGTCTGTCTACCAAGTATGCCTGGAGTCTGATTTCATTGTATCTGCTCTCTCTCTCTCTTTCCTTGGACAGTGGACGTCGTGTTCGCTGCTCGGTGCGTGGCCGGAGGAATGGACGGCAAGGTCTCGAGCAAAGTCTCCCAGCGTGCACCCGAGGTGATCGAGATTTTCCTTCCAAGCGGTCAGGGCGACGCACTTGGTTTTTGCATTGCAGGAGCACTTGAAAGCCTTGAGCACCTTTCAGTTGCAACGCGAAATGAAGCCGTCAAGGCGGCGCGTTCTGAGGCGGGCAAGGCCTTAAGCAAAGTCTCCCAGCGTGCAGCCGAGGTGCTCGAAATTTTCCTTCCAATCGGTCAGGGTGACGGACTTGGTTTTTGCATCGCTGGAGCACTCAAAAGCCTTGAGCACCTTTTTGTTTCAGCGCGCCGCACTGCGGTGACCCAGGCCCGCGCTGCGGCAAACAAGTCTGTGAGTGAAACAACCAAGCTCGCTGTCGCAGCGCTGGGACTTTTTAAAGAGAATGGACAAGCGGACTGGTTTGGATATATGATGATCAGCAAACACACATACGCGAATACAAGAGCTCTAATTTCAAATACCATTCACCCACGCACCTTTAAAAATCAAACACCTGTTTGTTCTCGGCCCTGACAATGTTGGCCTTGATCTTAGGTTTTGCAACTGCAATGATACGCTGTTGCAACGACATCAACTCCAGCGCCTCAATTCCACCTGCTAGGAGGTTTGTCATGTAGGCAAAGCTGGTCAGGGCACAAGACCTGATCAAACGCATGAAGGGCATCATGGGGCTAAGGTACTCCGAAAGCGGCGTGTTTGAGGTCAGGACGCGCGAACGGGAATCCATCTGCGACTTTCATGAATTGTCGCAAAACGACGCTCGAATCGCGACCCGTTTCATCGACTCCCTGGGCTACGCTGCAGAACTCGCTCTTGGCGTTGATCCCAAACAGCAGGAGTTCTGGAAAACCCCGTGGCTCTCCTCTGAGAAGCCCCCGTGTGGCAGGGTTGTCATGAGCATACTCATTCAATTACAGAATGAACTGAGCAGGGACAGGAGTGGCAAGGGCAAGGGCAAGGAACAAGCCGAGGACCCGCATTGATCAGGTACTCCCGATTGTGTTTGCCGTGTACATGCATGCAATTTGATTGACGTGGATGTGTGATTCCGACAATTGCCATCGATTTGGTTTTATGCGGGGGTGTAGGGATCGTCTCCGTGAATGAATAGGTAGGGTAGTGTACAATGCTAAAATCCTTGACACACGAGAATGAATCAATGAACAATTATCAATAAACAAAGCCTCGCATTCGAACTAGTTGTCTCGGCCCTTTCCGTCGTCATGTGCTCGCGTGGGCGCCCACGGCGGCCGCACAACTGTCCGGGCGTTTATTGCCGGGATGCGAGCGCCTGGAGGCTCCGCCGACTCTTGTCCGCAACACCGCCTTGGCAGCGATGGATTCTGGATCAGGGATCATGATTACGGGGGGGGGTCCGGGTAGGCCGCCCTTTTGGCGCACGCTGGAGGAGTCCTGTAAGGGTCTCGGCTCGGTGACCTTAAAAATAAACACTCAACACACACCAGGGGCTCGGCTCGGTGACCTTAAAAAATAAACACTCAACACACACCTCGGGGGGGGGTGTTGAGTGTTTATTTTTAAGGACACCGAGCCGAGTCCCGGGACCTTACAGGACCGTGTGCTCCTTCCTCATGTACCCGGACCGTAAGGTGTGTGTGTTTATTACTGCAGGACCTATTACAAAGCTGTTCGCGGGGGGGGGAGGAGGAGAGTGGACGACATGTGCTATGATAGACGACGAGCCG
>Ga0315899_10007633_pt1 | contig 11623 bp, 10 predicted proteins | sample LakEriMetagenome_2_FD_203518 | JGI IMG/M metagenome (GOLD analysis project Ga0315899, IMG submission 203518) | Freshwater fungal communities from buoy surface, Lake Erie, Ohio, United States - Buoy 4 MA112 | ecosystem: Environmental > Aquatic > Freshwater > Lake | place: USA: Lake Erie, Ohio... | reverse complement strand
GCGCTTGAAGGCTCCCGACTTTGTCAGGCCAATCGGGCCATTGTCAGTGATATACCCAAGCGTCTTATTAATCGCTCGGATCAAGGGCGAATGGGCCAAAGCGGGATGGCTGTCTGAGATCTCGAGACACGGTTGAAACGACATGGCATTCGTTAACATAAATGTGAGGGCCTATACATCCTCTCCAAGGCTCCATTACTCACTTCAGCTTCCTACTGCTCCGAGCAAAGCGTTTACGGTCAGAAGGCCGTTTCTGATCCCTTGACCTTTGGAGCTCCTTCAGTACGTCCTGCTGTCATAGGCCCAATGCAGCAGGGCTTGCCTCTGGCGGGGACGGCAAAAGGGATCCCCAGGTTCACAGTCCTGGAGGATCGGGGCGATGCGCAACCTAAAGGCCTTTCAGCGCTTGACCGGATGCCAATCTTCTTCAGGCAACTAATTCAATAGCTCTTTGACTGCCGCCATGCCGATGCCCAGCGCTCTACAACATGAGCGATGAGAGCGTGAATGACTTTGAAAATTCCACATGTGGCGACAATGCAGGTAGCCATCGCAGCGGCAGCTGCCGTAAAGCCAGCATCATTGATGTTTACAACCGCAACGGACGCAACGCGAGTGTCTGGTGCATAAATGAAGATAAGAACGGACACGCTTGCCATAGCTGCTAGAAAAAGAAAGCCTGCAATCTCAAGGATGGCTGGCATGCATATAGGCAAGGTTACAAGTAAAAAGGTTCTGAACAATGAGACCTTCAACGACTCAGATACAGACTCAAACTCTTTGTCTAGCTGCTTCAGAGCTGCAACGGCGGTCAAATGACAGACTGTATAATAGTGGACCAGTGTACCAATTGCCATGAGAAGCAACGTTCCGAGCATTGGCTCAAGTGGATTAGAGCGAGAATTAAAGAAAATTGCATATGAGAGGCCAAGCACTAGGCCAGGAACCGCGAGCGGAACCATAGCCAAAGTCGTAGTAATTCCGCAAGTCGGGCCAAAACTTTTTACCTTTTCCAATGAATAGGCGCCTACAAAAACAACAATAGTTCCTATTACGGTGGTCATTATTGCCATCTTGACCGCATTAATAAACGGCGACCAACCGCTGGGGTCGAAGTTTGAAAAATCGTAGTTCCGTAGCGAAAGTGTCAGGTTATATGGCCAATAAGTGATAAACGACCCCCAGACCGCTACTCCGAGAATGATGAGCATGAAAAGCCCAATAAAACTGCAAAAAGCAAAAAGCCAAGTATCGCGCAAGGCTGAGGGCGCTGGGGTATAAGGTACAGAGCGCGCCGTCAGAACCGCTTGCTGCCGTCGCTGGATAGCCTGGTTTCCAAGGAATGCTATGATAGCTGGCAGCATTAAAATCACACCAATGACAGCACCCATCCCGAAATCGAGCTGTCCAACAACCTGCTTATAAATGTCCGTAGCAAGAACGCTATAGCCACCACCGATTACAATTGCGCTGCCAAAATCCGTTATAACCTTTACAAAAGTTACAAGTGTACAGCTCGCCAGACCAAATCTAACTTCGGGCCAAGTTATAGTCAGCCAGATGCGATGACGTGGCGTTTTTAATGCGGCAGCACTCTCGTAAAGCCTCTGGTCAGCCATAGAAAGCGTAGCTACCAAAAGCATCACAGCTTGCGGCAGATTGAAAAAAACCTGCGCAATTATGATACCGATAGGACCATAGATTGAATGTCCCATAAGTACCCACCGGGCCATTCCCTGATTTCCAAACAAATAAACAAGTGCAATAGCTGGCAATAATGACGGAGCCAGAACAGGGATAAGTATGATTGAACGGAAGACCGTTTTGCCCGGCATTCGGCTTCGCGTTAACGCAAAAGAAAAAATGAAGGCCAAAGGTAAAACAATTACTGTTGTTAAACTCGCGACAAACAAACTGTTCCAGAGTGAAATTGAGAGTGAAGGTGTTGCAAAATATGATATATAATTTGCTAAACCAACAAATTCTCCATCCCTATTTTCAAAACTCTTACGAATCATCGCCGATAATGGAAGCACCAAGAATACGACAAAAAGGCAGAGTAGCGTTAGGACTAGCCCACGAAGTGCTAATTGGTCGCTTGTTAGTCGCTGCGACGGAGAGCTCGAAGTAGACGCTGTTATTAGCATGGAAAGGCCACCGCGGAACCTGACGCTATCGTGACTCGGCAACGTGATCCGTTTGCCATGCTTTGCTTTGACGCCTCACGTCTCGTTAAATCGCAGAGGATCGTTTCGTTTTTAGATGCCTCAAGACGCACTTTTGCACGGAGGCTGGATCCAAGGAACTCCAGCGCCATAACCGAACCAACCAGCCCCTCCGAATCGGCCGACTCAGGAAACAGGTTTACATCTTCGGGTCGGACTGCGAGATCCACATCAGCACCGATAGGTAAGTGGCGAGTGTCACAAGCAACTTTCATCCCATATAAATCGACTAAGCCTATGGCAGTGACACGGCCGCGCAAAAAACTCATTGCTCCTAAGAATTCGGCAGCAAACCGCGTACGCGGTGCAGCGTAAACCTGTTCCGGAGGGCCAACCTGCTCAATCACACCATGGTTCATGACTACGATTCGGTCCGCCATGGTAAGCGCCTCTTCCTGGTCATGTGTGACGAGGATTGTGGTGACGCCTAGACGCTGCTGCAGACGACGAATCTCACTACGCAAATGTTGTCGTACACGAGCATCAAGAGCAGATAGAGGCTCATCAAGTAGAAGCAGCGATGGCGAAGTAGCGAGCGCTCTAGCAAGCGCTACACGCTGCTGCTGTCCGCCTGACAGCTGCGAGGGGTACTTTGGACCTGAACCATCTAGTCCAATGAGCATCAAAAGTTCGTCTACCCTTGCGTTTCGTTCAACCTTCGACACCTTTCGATTAACGAGTCCATAGCCGATGTTGGCTGCAACCGTGAGGTTTGGAAACAACGCGTAAGATTGGAAAACGATTCCAAAATCACGTTCTGATGTTGGCAGGCGGGATACATCCCGCCCATTCTGCAATATGCGTCCAGCGCTCTGCTGCTCAAGCCCGGCTATAATCCGCAAGAGTGTGGTTTTCCCACAGCCGGAGGGGCCAAGAAAACAGATCAACTCGCCTTTTTGAATATTGAGATCGACCCCATCCAACGCGGTGAAGGAACCGAAGGTTTTTGTAACGCCTTCGATGCAAACTGAATAATCCATCAGTATTCCACCTCAGCGCGGTGGCGATTTGGTGGAGTAGCGACGGTTCCACTCGGCCAAGATACGGTCACGGTTAGCAGCCATCCAAGGAATGTCGATATCTACCATTCGCGCTTCTGCATTTGCCGGAAAGTTCGGGGGAGACGCTGACACATCAGATCGTCCAACAATGCCGACGTAACGAGCATTCAACTCTTGCGCACCTTTGCTAACTGTCCAGTCAACAAAACGTTGAGCTGCTTCAAGGTTCCTAGTACCGCGCAGAATGGCCGTCCCGCTCATATCCCATCCTACGCCCTCAGTAGGGACAACGATCTCGATGGGAGCGCCTTGCGTTTTCTCGCGTGCGGCCCTGAGATCGGAGCCTATTCCCACAACACGCTCGCCGCGGGCAGTAGAAACGACAGGCGCTGAGCCTGAATGCACATAGGTAGCGATATTGTCGTGCAGCTTATCCATGTATTGCCAAGCTGCCGCCTCCCCCATGATCTTCATCCAGCCAGCAATCGTTACGTACCCAGTGGCAGATGACGCTGGGTTTGGCATCACGATCTGGCCTCGTAGCGCTGGCTGAAGAAGATCTTGCCAGGACGCCGGGGTTTTAACGCCTATCTTGCCCCCTTCAGGAGTATTAAAGACTACTACTGATAGAAAGGCGTCGGTGCCGGTCCAAATCATAGGATTAGCATTTGAGCGGAAGCGTGGCTTTAAGGCCTCTGCACCCTTAGGCGTATAGCCTTGCAACATGTTCTGCTGCTCAAAGATGATGAGGCTGCTAATTGGCAGCCCAGCCGTGACGTCTGCACGCGGATTATCCTTCTCTGCCAAAAGACGCGCAGCAATAACGCCTGATGAATCCCGTACCGGAACGAGCTCGACACTCGGCACCTCTGCTTCAAAGGCACCTTTGAAAGGAGCCACAGTGTCGGTCTCCCAAGACGTATAGAGGGTCAGCCGTGTGCGCGTCTGAGCGATCGCGGGCCGACATATTGTGGCGCTAAGGGTCAGCGTAGCCGCCCCTGCGATGAAATTCCGGCGTTCCATTGACGACCTCCAATTTAGGACTTGCCTAATGTTCACGGCTTGCTTATGGATTGTATACGATTTACAGAAATACGATATGCTGTCAACAGTATCATTTTGGAGTTATCGAGATGCCAGCGTCCGATGTATCGTTTGCTCCTCTGGAGCGGTCGCCGACCCTCGCTGAAAAGGTTACGGATGCCATCGTTCTCGCTGTGATGGAGCGCCGCATCCCATTTGGTTCACGGCTGGTGGAAGCCGAGATATCGCGCGCGTTAAACGTTAGTCGCGTTCCAGTTAGGGAAGCTCTTAGGTTGCTAGAAAGCCAGGGAGTTGTCGTTAATACACCCTATAAGGGCATGTGCCTGATGACCGTGGACGATAAAAAGCTCCACGAAATCCTCTCGGTGCGCACCCTGCTAGAAGAGCGTGCTGTACGTCTCGCCATCGAGCAACTGCAGACAAAACAGTCTACAGCCGAAGGACTACATAATGCTCTCAAACAAATGGAAAAGGCTCTGAAGGAAGGTTCTGCCGCACAGATGGCGGCTAGTGATATCGGCTTTCATCGTGAAGTACTAAGAGCGGCTGGCAATGAAACGCTGAGCGCCATGTGGGAAATCATGGCACGTCAGTTTCAGATGATCGTGGGTATTGCATGGCACTCGCTCGAAACTGAAAGAGAAAGAAATTATCGGGACCATGAGCGCCTCTTAGCTCTTATCGAGCATGGTGATGTGGATAATGCGACACGTGAGATCGTGCCACACATCATGGAAGGCGTCGCGGTTGGTCTGCGCGACTTTGCACCCACATCTCTGGTTGCGCGGCTAGTGCCGCGTAAGTCTTAAAATTAGGGAAGCACAATGTCGCTACCCGCACTCTCACCACTTAGCTTAGGAACGGCTCCGCTTGGCGGACTTTATCAGCCAGTTAATGAAAATGACGCCCTAGCGGTAATAGATTCCGCATGGCAACATGGAATTCGCTTTTTTGATACAGCGCCGATGTATGGGAATGGCTCAGCTGAAAGACGACTAGGATTAGCGCTTAGAGATAAGCCGCGTGATAGTTATGTTTTAGCAACGAAAGTGGGGCGGCTACTGCGTCTACCCCATTCACCTCAAGGTGAAGACGCTTACTATAAAGACACGCCACCAGAACGTCCGATTTTTGATTTTAGCTATGATGGAGTAATGCGCTCATTCGAGGAGAGTCTTATCCGACTTGGGCTTGATCGCATCGATATCCTCCACATCCACGATCCAGATAGCCATGAGCTTGAGGCGATGAAAGGCGCCTATCAAGCGCTTGATCGCCTCCGCACTGAGGGACTAATCAGAGCAATTGGTGCTGGCATGAACCAATGGGAGATGCTGGCAAGGTTCGCGGAGGCAGGCAAATTTGATTGCTTCCTTCTTGCTGGCCGTTACACCCTACTCGACCAAAGCGCTCTCAAAACGTTGCTACCAATTTGCGAACGTCGTGGTGTACGCATTATCGTAGGCGGTGTTTATAACAGCGGCCTCCTTGCTGATCCAAAGCCAGGCGCCAAATTTAACTATGACGACGCACCATCAGAGTTAATCGAGCGTGCGCAAAAATTGGATTCCGTATGTCGTTCGCACGGCGTCCCGCTTAAAGCTGCCGCAATCCAATTCCCTGCACTGCATTCAGCAGTCGCTTCGATCTTAACAGGGGCACGCTCAGTAATGGAGCTCGATGAGAACGTCGCCATGACAAAGGTCCCCATACCATCCGCATTATGGAATGATCTAAAAATACAAGGCTTGATTGACGAAGGCGCTCCGATCTCCAAGCGGATCACGGTATGACTACCGTCGACGCACATCATCATTTCTGGGACCCAACGAAAGCAGTATATCCATGGATGGAGGCAGATGAGCTAGCGCCAATCCGAAGGCCTTTTAGCCCTTTGGACCTCCGTCCCTTACTCAATGAAGAGGGGCTCGACGTTTCTATTTTCGTCCAATGTCGCCATGACGAGAATGAGACTGCAGAGCAGCTCGCATTAACGCTCATTCATCCATGGATCGCCGGGATCGTAGGCTGGGTTGATCTTGAGGCTCCCAACATCTCAGAACGCATTGCACGGCTTCAGTCACTACCAGGCGGCAGCCGCCTCGTTGGAGTCAGACACATTGTACACGACGAACCCGACCCAAACTGGCTGGCCCAACCTTCAGTAATTAGTGGATTAAGAGCCATTGCAGAGGCGGGACTTGCATTTGATCTGTTAGTTCGCGCCCGCGAACTGCCTGCTGCAATCAAGGCTGTCCGCGCTGTCCCACATGGCCGCTTTGTTCTCGATCATATGGCTAAACCACCCTTTAGGCGAGGCTGGGATCCCGTTTGGGCTGCACGGTTTAAAGAGCTGGCACAAGAACCAAACGTATCATGTAAAATCTCTGGATTGGTTACGGAAGCTGTTTGGAATTCCTGGACCGTTGAAGATTTTATGCCTGCTTGTGAACTTGCTATTGAATCTTTCGGATCGAAACGCCTGATTTATGGTTCGTATTGGCCTGTTTGTTTGCTTGCCGCCTCATACGGACAAGTTAAGGCGCTATTCGATAAGGCCGTCGTGAAGTTTTCTGAGATCGACCGAGCCGCTGTCTTAGGTGGCAACGCAATCAATACATATCGACTAGACCAACACAAACGCATGATTCAAAGTATGGAAGTCACGAGATGAACCATCTAGCAATCAACGGAGGCCCCAAGGTCATCACCGAGCCTCTTCCAAGTTTTCGTGATCATTCGGGCCGCTCACTAGGTGATGAGGAAATCGCCGAGCTGACAGAAGTCATACGCTCTGGTTCATTATCATTCCTTACAGGACATAAAACTGGAGCATTCGAGCGAGGCTTTGCCGCGCTTCTGGGTGTTCGAGAGGCAGTAGCTGTCGCTAATGGCACCGCCGCACTGCATGCTGCAGTCATTTACTTAAATCCAGAGCCTGGTGACGAAATTATCCTATCGCCTGTTACTGACATTGGTACTGCTATTCCAATTATATCACAGCTCGCAGTTCCAGTATTCGCAGATGTCGATCCTGAAACACAAAATATAACTGCTGCAAGTATCGAAGCCTGCCTCACACCACGCACACGAGCTATAATTGTCACACATGTTTTCGGCGCTCCGGCAGATATGGACCCAATCATGGCGCTCGCCGAGCGACACGGCTTATTCGTCATCGAAGATTGTGCTCAGGCACATCTCGCCACATACAAAGGTCGCATCTGTGGCTCTATAGGCCATCTCGGCTGTTTTAGTTTTCAGCAATCAAAACACATGACTACAGGTGACGGTGGCATGGTTGTCACCAATGAAGATAAACGCTTTGGTCGTGAGTTGAGACTATGCGGCGATAAAGGTTGGCCTCGTTCAAAAGGTGGACGAGATCATCTTTTTCTAGCACCCAATTATCACATGACAGAATTACAAGCAGCAGTTGGCCTAGCACAACTGAAGAAGCTTCCTGCTATGGTCCAAGCACGTATCGACGCTGCCGATCGACTTACTAATCGTCTAGCGAATGTAGATGTTAAACCTGCATCTATCCTTCCAAATTGTCGTGGCGTTTATTTCTATTATGCATTCCGGCTTAATATGAACACTCTTTGTACTTCTGCAAAAGAGGTCATGAAAGCAATGACTGCTGAAGGCATCGATGGTTTTATCGGTTATCCCGGCCCAATCCCGCTCTACCGCTATCCCGTCATCCGCGACAGGCTGACTTTTGGGTCCTCAGGATGGCCGTTTACACTTCCCGGAGTGACGCGAAATTGGGACTATTCCGAAGTACTATGCCCAGAGGCGGAAAGGGCTTGTGCTGAAACTGTTTGTATGTGGTGGTCAGAGGGTCTGACGGCCATCCATGCTGATCGCATTGGTGATGCTATCGAAAAAGTAGTGACCGCTTACACTAACTAACGAAGGAGGCATTTTAATGGGAAGTAGCTTATTCGACCTTTCCAGCCGTACCGCTGTGGTAACCGGTGGCAATGGAGGTATCGGTTTTGCTATTGCCAAAGGCCTTGTAGAAGCAGGTGCCTCAGTATTGATCGTAGGACGAGACGAGACAAAGAACTATGAAGCCCAAGCGCAACTTAAAAATATTGGTGCAAATGTATTTGCTGCGCGTGCAGATGTAACAACTGAGATCGGATGTGCCTCTATCATCGATACAGCACTCAGCCACTTCGGATCTATAGATATTCTTATTAATAACGCAGGAACTAATATCCGCAAAAGGCCTGAGGCTTACTCGTTTGAAGAGTGGAGGATGCTCATAGATGTGAATCTAACCAGCGTTCATCTTGCGTGCATGGCAGTTTATCCAATTTTAAAACAGCGCGGCGGTAAGATCATAAATATTGGTTCGATGACTTCCATATTCGGCGCACCATTCTCAGAACCTTACGGTGCTGCGAAGGGAGGCGTCGTTCAACTCACTAAAGCTTTGGCCTCCGCTTGGGCGTCGGACGGAATCCAAGTTAATGCCATCCTACCTGGGTGGATTGTTACCGATCTGACTATTCGTGGTCGCGCCGCTACGCCTGATCTGCACGAGAAGGTCATAGCCAGAACACCCGCTGGACGATGGGGCGAACCCGCTGATTTAGCAGGCGCAGCCATTTTCCTAGCGAGCCACGCATCAGACTTTGTAACTGGCGCCGCAATTCCGGTCGATGGCGGCTATGCAGCACAGGCCTGAAAATGCATGTTGAACGCCTCTGATCCCAATGCGCTAGATCGGCGCTTATCGGCAGCTGTAGAGATTGCCCGAGAAGCAGGCGCCCTTGCTCTGAGCCTTCGTGCGAAAGGCCTCTCGCCAGCAGCTATAAAAGGACATCACGACTTCGTGACGGCGGCTGATTTTGCCGTCGAGGAAATGCTCCGCCAGCGCTTTGCTAGTACTTTCCCTGAGGACTCAGTACTTGCAGAGGAAGGAGGCGGTCGCGTGGCCGATAGCCTTTGGGTTATCGACCCTATCGATGGGACCACAAATTACGCGCATGGCGGCGATGACTGGTGTATTTCGATTGCTCATGTTGATCGAGGTCGCGCAGATATTGGTATCGTTTATGCACCATCACTCCAGCGTATGTTCGCAGCGAGGCAAGGCGGCGGTGCGACCTGTAATGGCATCGCACTTAAAATGCCTAAGGAAGTTTTGTCTGAACGTGCATTAATCGAAATCGACTGGGGAATCGAACTCGGTCAACAAGTGCTGCAAAGCATCATTGAATCCACGCTTAAGGTAGGACTCGACTTTCGTCGTTCGGGCAGTTGCGCGCTTGGCCTTGCGAACGTCGCGGCCGGATGCGTTGACGGTTATGTAGAGGCCTTTACGCGGCCGTGGGACGCACTTGCTGGGTGCGTTTTGGTACGCGAAGCTGGAGGAATAACGAACAATTTTGAACATGGACTATTTGAGAGTATGGGCAATCCAATTGCTGCAAGCGTTGTCTCTCTCTTCCCATCTATATCGATGATCGTTGCAGCCGCTGTCGAAGCGTTATCAAATCATAAAATAGGAAATGATCAATGAATTTTGAAGGAACTGTTTCCAAAACTGCTATTAGGAACCGGAGCTTCTGGCTCAATGAAGCTATTAAAGATAGCATCGATCAGGCTCCTTCCTTATCTGGACGGCGCCGATATGACATAGCTATTGTCGGGGGTGGTTTTTGTGGTTTGTGGACTGCAATCAACCTCCTCCAGCATGAACCATCACTGCGAGTTGCCATTGTTGAACGCGATATATGTGGCGGAGGGGCGAGCGGACGTAACGCTGGCTATGTGTTAAGCCTTTGGGCTCGTTTTCCAGCCATGGCAGCCTTCATGGGCGAAGAAGAAGCATTGCGGATGGCCCGCGCTTCTGCTGAATCTGTTACAGAAATTGGAGCGTACTGCGCAAAGAACGGTATCGACGCTGAATACGAGAACCACGGATGGTTGTGGGGCGCTTCTTGTGAGAGACATTTAGGTGCGTGGTCTTCCATAGCTGATCGCCTTTCGCGATTTCAAAGTTATCCATTCCGCGAAATGAGCCGAACAGAAATCGCCGAACACTGGGGACTTGACGGCTATTTTGGAGGCGCTTTCGATGCAGCGGCAGCAGCAGTGCAACCCGCTAAGCTTGTCCGCGGCTTAGCGCGTTCAGCACGTGCGATGGGAGTTGATATCTTTGAACGATCACCTATGACCGCACTCATTCGCGAAAATCCAGTGCGTGTCTTAACCGAAAATGGCGAAATTATTGCAGATCGCGTAGCTTTGACAATGAATGCTTGGTCCGTTGGATTTCGGGAGTTTCGGCGCAGCCTTTTGATTGCAGCGGCTGAAGCAGCAGTGAGCGAGCCGATGCCTGACGTATTGGCTCGGATGGGTTTTGCGAAAGGCCCTGTCGTCACAGACTCTCGTATTATGGTAGGCAACCTACGGCCGACAGCAGGCGGCCGCATTGAGTTTGGCAAAGGTGGTGGCCATATTGCGCGCGCCGGTCATGTCGGCGAACGCTTCGAAGGTATCCCACCCAGGCTTGGCACCCTGATTGAAGAAACAAAGCAAGTATCGCATCACCTTAAAGCACTAACGGCTGCTTCAAGTTGGATTGGACCGATCGATCGCACTGCCGAAACAGTACCAATGTTCGGGACTTTACCCGGGACGGAGCGTGTCTTCTACGGCTGTGGCTTCTCAGGTAACGGAGTGGGACCGACTCATCTTGGTGGTAAGATACTTGCCTCACTTATTCTTGGCTTGAAGGACCAATGGTCATCGAGTGGGCTTGTGCGTCAGCCGAGCCAGCGTTTCCCTGACGAGCCGATCCGCGCCATTGGGTCAAAGCTTGTTCTGGGAGCTGTCGCGCGTAAGGACCGACTCGATCATCAAAGTCGACCCATTGGCCCGCTAACAAAACGCCTGGCCGCCTTCGCGCCGGCTGCACTGACACCACCAAAACGCTAAAACCAAACATCCGGAACCAAAACGATGCCTTGCACCCGCTTCAATCCGCCAAACCTTCACGCTCCAGTTGGGGCCTATAATCATTGCAATGTTGTTCAGCCTGGATCACGTCTGCTGGTTGCAGCCGGTCAGATTGGAGTGAAGCTAGACGGCACATTAATAAAGGATCCACACGAACAAATCGCACAGACTTGGCGCAATGTGCGAACAGTAGTGGAAGCCGCTGGCATGACCCACCGAGACATCGTCAAGCTCACGGTTTACATGGTAGGATCAGAGCACGTCGAGTATAGTCGCGAATGTCGAAACCAAACCATAGAGGGCGAGCGACCGGGATCAACGCTTGTCTACGTGGCAGGCCTCGCCGATCCTGACATGATCATTGAGATCGAC